>OGGR01000058.1_pt1 | contig 100292 bp, 84 predicted proteins | sample 1571321 | NCBI WGS metagenome assembly OGGR01 (sample SAMEA2582048, study PRJEB24529) | metagenome | biome: Human gut stool | place: China | collected 2011 | reverse complement strand
AGAGGCACATCCACCCAGGCGAGCCCATAGCGAACTGGTCTATGGCATAGAGGATGTCCCGCCTCTGCCCCAGACGCTGTTCGCCGCCCTGCAGCATATGCTCGCCATGTTTGTCGCCATCATTACCCCGCCCCTGATTATCGCCAATGCCCTCGGCCTCCCTGCCGCCGACACCCGTTATATCGTCTCCATGTCGCTGGTCATGTCCGGCATCGCCTCCTTCATTCAAACCCGCCGCTTCGGCCCCATCGGTTCCGGCCTGCTCTCGGTACAGGGCACCAGCTTCAACTTCCTCGGCCCCATCATCGCCTCCGGTCTCGCCCTCAAACAGGCGGCCATGCCCACCGAGGATCTGTTGGGCACATTGTTTGGCACCATGATGGTTGCCGCACTCACTATCGTGGTGATGAGCCGCTTCCTCCATCTGGTGAAACGGATCATCACCCCGCTGGTCACCGGCATCGTGGTGCTGCTGATCGGCCTGACCCTGATCAAAGTGGGCCTGATCAGCATGGGCGGCGGCTATGCAGCCCTCTCTGATGGCAGCTTCGCCAGCCACTCCAACCTCTTCCTCTCCCTGCTGGTACTCGGCCTTATCGTGTTGCTGCAACGCAGTCGCAATCCCTGGCTGCGCCTCTCAGCCATCATGATCGCCATGCTGGCGGGCTATGCCGTGGCGCTGTTGCTGGGTAAAGTGAGCGCCCCCACCTTCGACGGCCCCCTGGTGATGGTGCCCATTCCGCTCCACTACGGCCTCGGCTTTGACTGGCAGCTGTTCGTGCCGCTCGCCATCATCTTCGTGGTGACGGCGCTCGAAGCGATCGGCGACATGACCGCCACCTCGGATATCTCCGGCGAGCCGCTGGAAGGGCCTGTCTATATGGAACGGATCAAAGGCGGCGTGCTGGCCGATGGTGCCAACTCCATGCTGGCAGCGGTTTTCTCCACCTTCCCCATGTCCACCTTCGCCCAGAATAACGGCGTTATTCAGCTGACCGGCGTCGCCAGCCGTCACGTCGGGCTCTTTATCGCCGCCATGCTGGCCATGCTCGGCCTGTTCCCGGCGGTCGCCAGCCTGGTGCAGCAGATCCCCGAGCCCGTGCTGGGGGGCGCCACTATCGTAATGTTCGGCACCATCGCCGCCGCTGGCGTGCGCATCATTGCCCGCGAGGAGCTGGATCGCCGCGCCCTGATGATCCTGGCGGTGTCGCTGGCCATGGGGCTGGGGGTCGCACAGGTGCCGGAAGTGCTGCAACACCTGCCGGAGCTGGCCAAGAGCGTGCTCTCCTACGGCGTCGCTACCGGTGGCATTACCGCCATCGTGCTCAACCTGCTGCTGCCCAAGCGCGAAGCGCGCCACTCCTGAGACACCGTCTACCGATAGCAAACAGCCCCGCACTGCGGGGCTTTACCTTGCCAGTCGCCACGGGTAGTGTGCTGGGCAGCCTTTTTTGAGGATGCCGCCATGCCCTATCGCCTGCTCTCCCCCCTCCCCGATACCGCTTCACCCGCACAGATACTGGCGCAAGAGCAGTGCTGGTTGCGCGACTGTGCCCATGACGGCCAGCCCCGCGCTCACCTCTGGCAGGCGCCCCAATGCCTGATTGTCACTCGCAAAGATACCCGCCTCCCCCATTACGAAGCCGCCTGCGAGCAACTTGCAGATGAAGGCTGGCCGGTACATGTGCGCGACAGTGGCGGTACCGCCGTGCCCCACGGGGCGGGGATCCTCAACCTATCCCTGCTGCTGCCCCGCACGACCACAGACCTCGCCCACTACTACCGGCTGCTGGGGACGCCGCTACTGACCCTGCTGGCAGAGTACGGCCTTGAGGGAAGCTATGACTTCGTGCCCGGCTCCTTTTGCGATGGTCAGTACAATCTGGTGATCGGGGGACGCAAGATCACCGGCACTGCCCAGCGCTGGCTGGCGCCGGGGCAGGATCACCAGGGCGCCGTGCTGGCGCAAGCCATGCTGCTGGTGGCGGGTGATGTGGATGAGGGAACCAGGATGGCGAGCCGCTTCTACGAGCTGGCGGGCGGCGAGCTGCGTTTTATGGCGGGAACCTCCACCACGCTAGCAAGCTGCATCGATTGGCACGGTAGCGATCAGACACTGGTAGAGAAAGTGCGAGCACGTCTGGATAGCCTGCTGAGCGAGGGGCTATCTCCCTCATCCTGACCTTATCCCGAAGGGAGAGGGAAAGTCCCCATCCAGAGATAGCGCACAAAAAGCCACGACCGGAGTCGTGGCTTGTTCTTTTCAATGGACACGTGAAACGGGCCGAGGCGCTCAGGCCGTCTGCGGCTCCGGCTCTGCTTCGCTATCCAGATCCCGGCTAAAGTAGGCGCGGGTCTCGGCGATCACCACATGGCGCAGACCAATCAGGCCGATGAGGTTGGGCACCGCCATCAGGCCGTTAACGATGTCGGCCAGCAGCCAAATCATGTCCAGATGGAGGAAAGCACCGCTCGCTACCAGCGCCAGATAGACCAGACGATAGGGCTTGATCGCCTTAACCCCGAACAGGTATTCGGTGCAGCGCTCGCCGTAGTAGTTCCAGCCAAGGATGGTGGTAAAGGCGAAGAACAGCAGGCCAATGCTCACCAGATACTGGCCGACATGAGCATCGAGCCCCTGGGCAAAGGCCAGACTGGTCATGGCCGCACCGCTTGCATCGCCGCTCCACACGCCTGTGACCACCAGGGTCAGGCCGGTCATGGTGCAGATGATGATGGTGTCGATGAAGGTACCTGTCATGGAGACCAGCCCCTGCTCCACGCACGAATCGGTTTTGGCCGCCGCCGCCGCGATGGGCGCAGAGCCCAACCCTGACTCGTTGGAGAAGACCCCGCGCGCCACCCCGGACTGAATGGCCAGCATGATGCTGGCACCGACGAAGCCGCCGGTCGCCGCATGGCCGGTGAAGGCACTCTCGATAACCAGCATGACGGCATCGGGCAGGGCGCTGGCGTTGTTCACCAGCACGCCCAGACAGGCGACGATGTAGAAGATGGCCATGAAGGGCACCACCTTGCTCGACACGCTGGAGATGGACTTGATCCCTCCCAGAGTCACCAGCGCCACGATCAGGGTCAGCACCACGGCGGTCGCTTCACGGGGCACCGAGAAGGAGAGGCTCATGGCGTCGGAGATGGCATTGACCTGCGGGAAGGTACCGATCCCGAAGAAAGCCACGCCGATGCCGAACAGGGCAAACAACTTGGCCAGCGGCTTGGAGCCGAGCCCCTTCTCCAGATAGTACATGGGGCCACCCGCCATCTGGCCGTTGGCATCCTGCTCGCGATACTTCACCGCCAGCAGACACTCGGCGTACTTGGTGGCCATGCCGAACAGCGCCGCCATCCACATCCAGAACAGGGCACCGGGGCCGCCGAGCTTGATGGCGGTAGCCACCCCGACGATGTTGCCGGTACCGATGGTGGCAGAGAGAGCGGTACAGAGGGCGCCGAAGCTGGAGACATCCCCCTGCTTGCCCTGCCCCTGATCGCGACCAAAGACCAGCCGCAGAGCGAGCGGCAAGCGCACCACCTGAAGCAGACCCAGACGCAGGGTGAGATAGATACCGGTCCCGACCAGCAGGATCAGCAGGGGTGGCCCCCAGATAAAGCTATCGATGGCGGTTAACGCCGATTGAATTGATGACATGCATCCTCCTTAAGAAACAGAAATTAAGGAGGAGAAGGATGATCTTCCCATAGGTGTCGCGATCCCCAGAGGTGATCGGATGCAGGCCCAGAACGTGTTCACACTCTTACTGCGAGGCCGTGATCAAGGCTCATGCGCTGCTCGGAATCCTCACGTATGTCTATACGCTCCGGTTCCTGCGCTGCTCTTTACCTTGCTGACGACCTCTCGTTACAGATCGTGAACAGTTCCAAGCTCAGGTACAACCATCCCATCCCCTCTGTCCTTTTGCCTGAGAGTTTCCGGCGCCAGCCAGCCCTTGCGGGTAGTCATGGTGCCTTGCTCCTTCGGCGCCCGATTTAACGGGTCTCTCCAGAGTATCGTCCAGTAGCAGTCCACACCGGTTGCCCGGTACCTGAAAGATTCACTTCTTCGGTGGATGGTTGCCCATCGCTCTCCTGCTACCTTCATCCGAACTAGTTTGGATTAGGAAGTCGGCATGTTAATCCAAAAAATGTGAGCTGTCTCGCACTTGGCCGCCCCCATTTATATTTTTTTAGTGACCACCAGAACCGCGGCAAGAATGTTAAATGTTAGTTAACTATCAACAAGTTAGGCTCGCACGGATCAAATGTGGCCCAAACGGGAAAAATGGCGGATAGAGAACAGTGATCCCTCTCGTTTCGCCAAGAAAATCTTGCCGACATATCCAATCAAAATGCTTGCACACAGAATCAATAAGCCGATAATCCGCTGCATAACAAAGCACTTTGCCATCAATTTATGCACTGTGTTCGGTTGGTCCCACCGGACCGCTCGCCTGACCCGGCCGTCGCCGGTTCAATCGCATATGGCTTGGGCATATCACGCCCCCTAAGGATGACCAAAAGAGAATGAACGAGACCCTGGTTGCAAAAGATGTGGTCGCACAAGATTACCGTCAGCTGGTTGAACAATTCGGCTCCCCCCTGCTGCTGCTCGACAAGGCAGCCGTCCGCAAACAGTATCGGGCCCTGGCCGCCGCCCTGCCCGATGTACGATTGCACTATGCACTCAAACCCCTGCCCCATGAGGCGGTGGTCTCTGTCTTGAAGGAAGAGGGGGCCTGTTTCGATCTGGCCACCAATGGCGAAGTGGATCTGGTGCGCAGTCAGGGGGTTCGCCCGGGACGTTGCATTCATACCCATCCCATCAAGCGCGACAGCGATATCCGTTATGCGCTGGAGTTCGGCTGCACCGTGTTTGTCTACGACAACCCGCTGGAGCTGGAAAAGTTCATTCCCTACAAGGACGAAGTGAAACTGCTGCTGCGGGTCAGCTTCCCGAACCCCGAGACCAAGGTCGATCTCTCCAAGAAGTTCGGCTGCACTCCGGAGCAGGCGCTGCCGCTGCTGCAACTGGCCCACGCCAAGGGGATCAAGGTGATGGGGCTGTCGTTCCACGTCGGCTCGCAAGTGCCTCATGCCCGTCGCCATGTGCAGGCCATCGACGCCTGCCGCGAGATCATGGAGCAGGCCTGGGCGCTCGGGCTCAAGCCCTGGGTGCTGGATATCGGCGGCGGTTTCCCGGTGGATTATGAAGGGGGCGAGTTCGATATCGACGGCTTCTGCGCGCCGATCCGCGAAGCGCTGGCCAAGCTGCCCGCTACCGTGCAAAAGATTGCCGAACCGGGCCGCTTTATCAGCGCACCGGCCATGACTTCGGTATCCAGCGTGATGGGCAAGGCACACCGTGGCGACAAGATCTGGTACTACCTGGATGACGGTCTCTACGGCAGCTACAACGGCCAGCTCTATGACCACGTCACCTATCCGGTGAGCACGCCTTATGCCAGCGGCGAGCAATACAACTCGGTGCTCTCCGGCCCCACCTGCGACAGCGTGGATGTGATCCGCGATGGCATCATGCTGCCGGATCTGGCTATCGGCGAACTGGTGGTTGGCAAGGTAATGGGCGCCTACACCTGGGCCTCCGCCTCCACCTTCAACTTCTTCCCCAAGGCGAGCATCCTCATTCTGGACAGCAGCCAGAAAGGGCAGAAGCTGGTGGCAGTAGCCTGAGCACACCGCTCGCTCGCCAACAGGTTCACTGGGCAAAAACAAGAGGGGGAAGCTTGAGCTTCCCCCTCTCTCATTTCACCAACCCCTATCAGATAAACTGACTGGTCAGCAGCCAGCCGGTGTAGGCAACGAAGCAGGTGAGCAGCACGCCCCCCTCCAACCGGTTGATGCGGCCCTGCCCCTTGCGGCCCAGACACATCACCAGCAGCAGCAGGGTCAGCCCCATCATGATGCTCCAGTCACGGGTGAGCACCTCCGGCGCCACATCGAGCGGGTGGATGCCCGCCGCAATCCCCACCACCGCCAGGGTGTTGAACAGGTTGGAGCCGAGCACGTTGCCAAGGGCCAGATCATGCTCGTTCTTGCGAATGGCGATAAGCGAAGAGGCCAGCTCCGGCAGGGAGGTCCCTACCGCGACTATGGTGAGACCAATCACCAGATCGCTGATACCGAGCGCCTGAGCGATGGTCACAGCCCCCCAGACCAGCAGGCGGGAAGCGCCGATCAGCAGCACCAGCCCGACCACCAGCCAGAAGATGGCACTCTTGAGGGACATCCCCTCGCTCTCGATATCCTCGGCGGTCTCGGTATCCAGCGCATCTCCCTTGCCATTCATGCCAGCCCAGATGGACCAGCCCATCAGAGCAACGAAGACGGCCCCCAGAATGACCGCATCCATGCGGCCCAGATGACCATCGATCAGCAGGGCGCCGGAGAGCAGGGTAATACCGAGCAGGATCGGGATCTCCTTGCGCACAACCTGAGAGGCCACCGCAATAGGGCTGATCAGTGCCGTCAGACCCAGGATCAGCGCGATATTGGTGATGTTGGAGCCATAGGCATTGCCGAGCGCCAACCCGGGATTGCCCTGGGACGCCGCCAGCGCCGAGACCACCATCTCCGGGGCCGAGGTACCAAAACCGATGATCACCATGCCGATCAGCAGCGGCGGCATCCCCGCATAACGGGCAGTGGCGGCGGCACCGTCGACAAACTTGTCTGCACTCCAGACCAGCAGCGCCAGTCCGGCAATCAGGGCAACAAAAGCCAGGGTCATAGAATCTTCATCTCTTGTTATCTGCAACTAAGCGCCAGCCCAAACGGGCAGGCACCATGGGAAAGTGGCGCCAGTGTAGCTGTGCCACTTCCCATTTCAAGGGGAAATCAAACCGTGATTAACATTTCACAGTGCAGCCAGCAGGCTCGCGGCATCGGAGACCTCGAACTTGCCTGGCGCCTCCACAAACAGCTGCTCGACCACACCATCGTTGGCGATCAACGCAAAGCGCTGGGCACGGATGCCGCCAAAGGCGCCGGTATCCTTGGCTAGGCCCAGCGCTTGGCTCCAGCTGCCATCGCCATCCGCCAGCATGGTGATCGCCTCGGCATTCTGGGCCGTCTGCCAGGCCCGCATCACGAAAGCGTCGTTGACCGACAGACAACAGATGGCATCCACCCCTTTGGCCATAAACTGATCAGCCAGCACCACATAGCCGGGCAGATGAGCATTGGAGCAGGTGGGAGTAAAGGCGCCGGGTACCGCAAACAGCACTACTTTTTTACCGGCGAACAGCGTCTGGCTATCCCGCAGCTGCTTGCCCTCGGCGGTGATAAAGGTAAATTCGCCAGCAGGCAGGGGGTGTCCTACAGCAATCATGATTTCTCGTCCTGAGTCGTGATGGGAAGTCGCCAGTTTATCCCAGAGTGACGATGCCGCCTAACAGCGGCTCTGATCCTGACCATGGATAGCGGCAGGCATTTTCCCCTTGGGCAGACTACTCTTGAGCTGGTTTCACGGCGCCAGGAGGCCCCATGCAACACTATTACGATGGTCTGGAAATTCGTCCCCCCGCCATGCGCGAACAGCAGCAACTGGACCAGCTCAATCATCAGCTTACCCATGTCAGTCAATATTGCGCCGGTTACTCCAGCGCCTATCGCCAGTGCCGCCTCGAGGATCTGGCAGAGCTGGCCACCCTGCCACTGCTCGACAGCAAAGAGCTCTTTGCCGCCCAGCAGGCTCATCCCCCCTTTGCCGGTCTCACCGGCCGTCCGGCCAGTCAGGCGCTGCGGGTCTTCTCCTGTCCGGGCCAGCTGGCCATCCCCGAGTATGCGGGAGCTGACTGGTGGGGTGCCGCCCGGGCACTGTTTGCCGCCGGTTTCAAGGCGGGGGAAGTGATGCTCAACGGCCACGACTATCATGCTGGCCCCACCGCCTTTATCTTCGATAACGGCGCCCGCCAGCTGGGGGCTCCCGTGGTACCCTGCGGCCCCCACGATACCCAGCGCCAGCTGGAGGCACTGATGCGCTATCAACCCACCGGCTATGTCGGCCCGCTGGTGACCCTGCTCGACCTGCTGGAAGCGGCCGAGGCGGCGGAGATCCCGAGCGACTCGCTGCGCCGCGCCCTATTGTGCGAAGCAACCCATCCCGAAACTGCACCGCTGCGCGCCATTCACGGCATTGCGGCCCTCAACTGTCTGGTGTGGCAGGATGTGGGGGTGGTGGCCTACGAGAGTCAGCCCGGTCAGGGCTTTATCGTCAACGAGAGCTGCATCATCGAGATCATCGATCCCGCCAGCGGCAATCCCGTGAGTGGCGATGAAACAGGCCAGCTGGTGGTGACCCGGCTCGATCTGGAGTATCCGCTGCTGCGGCTAGCCACCGACTGGCAAGGTCACTGGCTCGCCAAGCCGAGCGCTTGCGGGCGCACCAACCGGCGCCTCAAGCTGGTGTAGCAGACCAAGTAAATGCACAAAGGCAGACGGGCAGCCATCAGGCTGCCCGTCTTGTCTCTGAACTGGAAAAGAAAATATCTAAAGAGAGACGTTAGCGTCTCGCCTGCCAGGTGGCGATGGCGAGCAGGGAGTCGGGGGTAAATTCGCTGGCGCGCTCGGCAATCTCGGCCAGGCTCATCCAGTGCACCGCGCTCACCTCTTCGGCCTGCAACTGCAGCGGACCCTGATAACGGCAACTGAAGAGGCCACCCCAGACCCGGTAGCCCTCCCCTTCTGCATAAAAGCTGCCAAAGCCCTGCAGAGGAACATCCATAATCCCCAGCTCTTCGGCCAACTCGCGCCGGGCGGAGCGCTCCATCTCCTCACCAGTGGTGACCACGCCACCGGCGCAGGCATCCAGCATGCCGGGGCAGAAATCCTTGCTGAGGGTGCGCCGCTGCACCAGGATCCGATCCGCGTCGTCGAGCACCAGAATATAGCTGGCACGATGGCAGAGATTCTCCCGCCGCACCTCGGCTCGCTCGGCCACACCAATCACCCGGTTGTTCCCGTCCACCACATCAACCCATTCCACGCACAGGCCCTTTTATTTGTTCCATTCAAGCCCGCAGTATATCGGTGCGGTGGTTTGTCATGGCACAACTTTTTCGATGACGCCGTCAATTTGCCGAACTCACTGGCAAAATAAGGATTCATGCAAATCTTTATAAACCGTCATATCAGTGTCATCGACCGACACCATAGTGTGCCCTGTCCAGGCAATCAGGGAACTGTGTGATGAAGGTATTCAAGCAGTTATCCCCACGGCAGATCGCTCGCTACATCAAGAGCTTTCATCGAGGCTATTTTGCCATCGAGTCGCTGGGGACATTTGAATTCAACGCAGGCAGGATCAGCCTCCATGGCCTGACCTGCCGCCAGCGGCTAAGACTGGCTCGCCAGATCAATCTGGCTGTCAGACAACTTGGTCACCGCGACCCCTTGCCGGACATGTGAGTCAAAGGGTCTTGCCCTACTGTCTGTTGTGCATCCATGCTTTGCCCGCCGGCTACTGGCCGCGCGGGCCGTTTTCGATATCGGTAATGATGCCGTTGCGCACCGTCACAAAGCGCATGAACTCGTTCTTGCCGAAGTTGTAGGTCCAGCGTTCACCATATTTGACCTGTACCATGTTGCCAAACTGGTTCTCCTCGTTGCGGTTGAGCTCTTCACGCAACATCGGCTCACCGCACTTGAGCAGCATCTCGGCGGTGGTGTCTCCCTCGGTGATCAGGGCGTTCTTGCAGCGCATGGCATCGGCACTGGCCGGAATGCTCAGCAGCAACAGGGCCAGCCCCGCTACTTTCTTCATCTTCTTGCTCATCGGGTTCTCCTTATCCTCTCTAATGAGTCGCAGTATGCCTGTTCCCGTTTCTGAAAAAACCAGTCAAAAGCGCAAAAGTGCCGCCCTTTTCTGCTCTCCAGCCCGCTGGTCGCGACAAATGCTGTCTATCACATAACCCAAAAACAAACGGCGACCCGAGGGTCGCCGTTTGCATCAAGCCAGCAGGATCACAGGATGTCCAGCAGCTCGACTTCAAATACCAGTGCAGAGTAAGGCGGGATGGAGCCCGCGCCACGGGCACCGTAGGCCAGATCGTGGGGGATGTAGAGCTTCCACTTGGAACCAACCGGCATCAGCTGAAGCGCTTCAACCCAGCCAGCGATCACGCCGGTCACCGGGAATTCAGCCGGCTGGCCGCGAGCGACGGAGCTGTCGAATACGCCACCGTGGGTGAAGGTACCGTGGTAGTGCACACGCACGGACTGACCGGCTACCGGAACGGCACCGTTGCCTTCTACCAGCACTTCGTACTGCAGACCGGAGTCGGTCACCTTCACTTCAGCGCGCTTGGCGTTATCAGCCAAGAAGGCTTCGCCGTCAGCAGCAGCGGCCTTGGCGGCGGCGTCCTGCTCTTCTTGCATACGCGCAGTGATCACCTGGAAGGCATCATTGATATCGTCACGGCTGACCGCGAACTCCAGACCATTCAGGGCATCTGCCAGACCTTGTTGCAGGGCCGGGATATCCAGACCGGCGAAGGCTTGCTGCGCCAGCTGATCACCCATGTTGCGGCCGATGCCATAGCTGGCCTTCTGTTCGATAGAGTCGTATTGGGACATTGAGATGTTGCTCCAGATCCATGTAGTAAAGAGGCGGGATAATATCAGACTTTTGGCCGGGGTGCTGCCGGGGGTGCCCCTGATTTCCCCGTCAGTGGGAGGAACTTCACACAAGATGCGGATGAACGCCGCCCAACGGCGGCGATCTGCTTAACCGCGATCCAGCAAGGCTCTGACCGCGGCCACCTTGGCGCCATCGGTGATATTGACCCGACCATCATCCGAAGTGCCCATATTCACTCCGTGCGGCACCATGCCGCCGCGCCAGCCCATGCCGGACATATGCACTTCGCTCACCCCGGTGAACTCGATGATGGTACGCACGTTGTCGGCATTGACCCCGGCCCCCGGCATCAGGCTGGCACGTCCCGCCAGCGCTTGTTGCATCTCCTGCAGGGTTTCCAGCCCCGCCAACGCGGTCGGCGCATGGCCCGAGCTCAGAATGCGCTCGCAACCGGCAGCGACTATGGTCTCCAGATCGAGGCGCCAGTCGGAAGAGAGGTCGATGGCGCGATGGAAGGTGACTCCCAACGGCCCTGCTGCATCCACCAGCTGTTTGAGCCTGGCGGCAGGCACCCGCCCCTCCTCATCCAGCAAACCGACCACCACCCCTTGCAGATCGGCAGCGCGTGCGGCCGCAATATCTTGCAGCATCATCTCGAACTCGCCGTCATTGAAGCAAAAATCCCCGGCACGCGGGCGGATCATGGCGTAAACCGGCACGCTGGCGTGGCGGGCTGCCAGCTGCATAAAGCCGTAGGAGGGGGTCAGGCCACCCAGACCCAGCGCAGAGCAGAGCTCGATGCGATCCGCCCCGGATTGCTGGGCGGTGAACAGGGATTCCAGGTTGTCGATACAGATTTCAAGACGGGTCATGAGGACTCCTTTTTCGGCGAGATCAGACCCCACATCTGATCTCATAGATTGAGCAAGGCTGCGCCGCGCACACCACCGGCACCGCCGAAGCGGGCCTGGCGGATCTCGGGCAGAGCGACCCCGGGCAGCAAGTGACCGGGCAGACGCAGCGGCAGCTGTTCATAGAGGGCGGGCAGGCCGCTCAGGCCGCCCCCCAATACCACTACCTCGGGATCAATCACCGAAATGGCGGTGGCAAGCCCGGCGGCCATGATCTCCAGCCAGCAGTCGACCGTCTCGACCGCATGGGGTTCATGGGCCTCGAAGCGCCCCACAATCTGGTGACCCGTGGCGCGCTGGCCATGGAAATGATGATAGAGACGCTCCAGACCGGTGCCGGAGGCATAGGTTTCAAAACAGACCAGACGGCCGCAGCCGCAACGGGGACGGGGCAAATCGGGGTACTTCATCAGCATGGTCGCGGGCAAGGGGTAGTGACCAATCTCGCCAGCCAGCCAGTTGCGCCCCTGAATAAGCTTGCCCGCCAGATAAACGGCGCCGCCGATGCCGGTGCCGATGGTGACACCAAGCGCACTGCCTGCGCCGTCGGCGGCACCCTGATGCACTTCGGACCAGAGGAAGCAGTTGGCGTCGTTATCCACCTTGACCGGCCGCTCCAGCAGCTCGGCCAGATCGGCGCCCAGATGGCGACCATTGATGGAGGGCAGATTGGCCGCCACTATGCTGTGATCCTGGCTGTTGATGACACCGGGGAAACCGATGCCGACCGAGCCCCGAGCCCCGAAGCGGGCATCCGCCAGCTCGACCCGGGAGCGGATCAGCTGCTGCAGCCCCTCATAATCATTGCACGGGGTGCTCATGCGCTCCTCGTGGCAGAGGTTCAATGCACCGTCATAGACCGCGAAGGCGATCTTGGTGCCACCGATATCAAAGCCGTAATACATGCCAGCACTCCCTTGTCAGCCCGTGTTTATCCAACTCTGTTTCAAGGGGGACATTGTATTAATTCGCAAAAAAAATAAAGTGACCGAAGGCGAAAAACGGGAGAGTGATCAGAGCAAACGGCTCATTTGTCGCTGCAGGCAGGGCTGCCCGAGGCTTATCAGGGTGCGCTCCTCGCCGTCAAAGACGAAGCCGCGGCGCAGGTAGAATCCCTCGCCAATGTGGTTGCCATCGAGCAGCCACAATTTGACGCTATGGCAGCCGGCGCGGCGCATCTGCATCGCCACCGCCTGCCACAGCCGTTTGCCATAGCCTTGTCGCCAGTGGTCGGGATGGAGGTAAAAAGCGCGGATCAGGGCATGGCTCTGTCCCGCTTCCTGCAGTGGTTGCCAGTAGAGCAGGCCAATTACCACTTCATCGAGACAAAGCAGCATGGGCCTTGGGCCCGGCTCGGCCAGACGGCTCTGCCAAATCTGCAGATGAGCGGTGACGTCCAGCTGCTCCAGCAAGTCGGCACCGAGCACCTGGCCATAGGCAGCGAGCCAGCTGGCTCGCTGCATCACCGTCATGGCGGCGGCATCGTCGCTGCGCGCCATGCGCAGGCTTATGCCTTGCATTGGGGCACCAGACCGTTGGCGCGGGCCTGCTCATAGAGCGGCAGCACTTGCGCCTGTTGCGCCTGCAACTCGGCGATCCGGTTCTCGTTGCTCGGGTGGGTGGAGAGCAGTTGCGGCGGCGTGTTGCCACCGGCGGCGGCACTCATGTTTTGCCACAGGGGGATTGCCTCGGCCGGATTGAACCCGGCACGCGCCATCAGCTCAAGTCCGAGCCGATCCGCTTCGCTCTCCTGAGTTCGGCCATAGGGCAACATCACCCCCACCTCGACCCCGAGGCCAAGGGCGGCCATGGTGGCGCCGCGATACTCGCTGGTGCCCATGGCAATGTCCGCAGCCGCCAGACCAATCCCCGCCAGCTGGCTGCGCGAGAGTCGTTCGTTGGAGTGCTGGGCCAGTACGTGAGTCAGCTCGTGACCGATGACGGTCGCCAGCTGATCCTGATTCTTGGCCACCTTGAGCAGACCGCTGTAGACACCAATCTTGCCGCCGGGCAGGGCGAAGGCGTTGACCTGTTTGGAGTCAAACACCACCACTTCCCAGTTGGTGATGCCATAGCTGGCCGGCACCTGAGCGGTCACCGCCTTGGCGACACAGGAGACATAGGCGTTGAGTTTGGCATCCTTGCTCACCTTCTCCTGCTTCTTCATCTGTTCGAAGGAGTCGGCGCCCAGCTGGTTCATCTGCTGGGGAGAGTAGAGCAGCATCTGGCTGCGGCCGGTCGGCGACTGGGCGCAGGCGACCAGCAGGGAACTGCAGAGGGCTACCATGCCAAACTTGGTGAGGGACGCAATCATGAAGGGATCCTTTGCCATAACGTTGCCCTATTCTCGGAAATGCCGCCCGGCTACGCAAGGGAGCCAGCCCCCGGCTGGCGGAAAATTATCCATCCAGCGCTATTAACAAAACTGACAACCGCCAAAAACAAAACGAGCCCGCTTGGGGCTCGTTTTATCAGGGCATGCTGACTGCAGGCAGTTACATGATACCCAGCTTTTTCAGGTCAGCCTGTACCACCTTGGCCGGCACCGGCACGTAGCCATCTTTGGCAACGATGTTCTGGCCTGCTTTGGAGAGCATCATCTTGACGAACTCTTGCTCCATCGGGGAGAGCGGCTTGTTCGGATGCTTGTTCACGTAAACGTACAGGAAGCGTGACAGCGGATACTTGCCAGTGATGGCGTTATCGGAGGTCGCTTCGATGAAGGTCTTGCCATCTTTGGAGAGCGGTACGGCACGCACGCCGGAGGTGACATAACCGATACCGGAGTAGCCGATGCCGTTCAGGGAGGCAGAGACAGACTGCACCACGGAGGCAGAACCCGGCTGCTCGTTTACGCCACTCTTGAAGTCGCCGTTACACAGGGCGTGCTCCTTGAAGTAACCGTAGGTACCGGATACGGAGTTGCGACCGAACAGTTGCAGATCCTTGCTGGACCAGTTGCCATCCAGACCCAGATCAGACCATTTGGTGGCAGCCTTGGCTTCGCCGCACTTGAGGGTGCTGGAGAAGATGGCGTCGATCTGCGGCATGGTCAGCCCCTTGATGGGGTTGTCCTTGTTGACGAACACCGCCAAGGCATCGACTGCAACGCGGATGGCAGTCGGCTTGTAGCCGTAACGCTTCTCGAAAGCTTCCTCTTCACCGGCCTTCATGGCACGGCTCATCGGACCGAACTGGGCAACACCTTCGGTCAGGGCAGTCGGGGCGGTAGAAGAACCGGCGGCCTGGATCTGCACGTTGACGTTGGGGTACAAACGCTTAAATTCTTCGGCCCACAGGGTCATCATGTTGGCCAGGGTGTCCGAGCCGACAGAGGACAGGTTGCCCGAAATGCCGCTGGTCGGTGTGTAATCCGGCAGGTCTTTATCCACACCGGCAGCCAGGGCGCTGACAGAAAACAGGGTTGCTGCGGTGAATCCGATTACACCAGCCAGTTTGTTGAGTTTCATCCAATCTCTCCAAAGTTACAGAAGGTCCGTTCTTAAGACGGCGCCAGTATCTGACCTGGCAGTGACAAATTTATGGATTTAATGTGACACTTTAATGACATGGCGACAGATTTGAACAAATGAAAAGAGGGCCCGTTCAAAGGCCCTCTTTTTGCAGCTAACTCATTGCCATAAAAGACTATTTAATCACCACCATACGGCTCGGGATGAGAAAGCTGAAGCGGCTGCCAAGGCCGACCCGGCTCTCGATATCGAGCTGGCAGTCGTGATGACTGAGGGCATGCTTGACGATGGCAAGGCCCAAGCCTGAGCCGCCGGTATGGCGCGAGCGTGCCTTGTCGACCCGATAGAACCGCTCGGTCAGCCGCGCCAGATGCTCGGGGGCAATCCCCTCCCCTTCATCGCTCACGGCAAACAGCGCCATCGCCCCCTGCTTGCGCCACTCCACGGTAATTTTTCGCCCCGCCGGGGTGTAGTGAATGGCGTTGTAGACCAGGTTGGAGACAGCACTGCGCAGCTGCTCCTGATCCCCGCGCACCAACAGATTGGGCTGCACCACAAATTCGAGCTGGTGGGCCCGCTCCCCCGAGAGCGCTCGCGCCTCCTGCTCCAGCAGCCCCAGCATGGCAGGCATGTCCACCAGATGGGAGAGATCCACGGTCGGAGCCGCCTCGATACGGGAGAGGGTGAGCAGCTGATTGACCAGATTATCCATCCGGATGGTCTGCTCCATCATCACCCGATGCGCCTTGGCCCACATGGCGGGCGGGGGCGGCTCCTCGGTCATCTCCAGATAGCCCTTGAGCACGGTCAGCGGGGTGCGCAGCTCGTGAGAGACGTTGGAGACGAAGTGCTTGCGGGTCTTCTCGAGACTGCGCAAGCGGGTGACATCCCGTACCACCAGCATCGCCTGATCCGAGGCGTAGGGCATGATGCGAAACTCGAGAAACTTCTCCTCGTTGACCGGGGAGTGCATCTCGAGGGGCTCGTCATATGCCCCCTTGCCCAGATAGGCGTTAAAGGCCGGATTGCGAATGAGGTTACCGATATGCTGGCCGGCATCCTCCGGCCAACGAAAACCGAGCAGTTGCTCCGCCAGCCGGTTGCACCAGAGGATGCTGCCATCGGTGCGAAACACAACGGCGGCATCGGGCAGCGCCTCGGCCCCCTCCCGGAAGCGGCGGATCAGCCCCGCCAGCTCGCGGCGACGGGCGCGGTGACGCTGCTGCAGCTTGTAGATACCGTTGAAGATGTACTCCCAGCTGCCACTGCCACTGGGGGGCACCAGGCTGCGGTCGTGCCACAACCAGTCAGAGAGCCGCTTCTGGAAGCGATAGTGCCAACCCAGATGCAACACGGCCGCCACCAGCAGGCAGAGGGCAAGGTGATCAACCAACCAGCCAACCAATGCGAAGGGGGCGTAAAAAAACGCCATTCGCCACAACTGTCGCCGCCAGGCGTAAGGTTGCAACATAACTGCCTCTAGAGACGGGTTGAGAAGCGGTATCCGGCTCCACGCACCGTCTGGATCAATCTGTCGTGCCCTGTCTCTTCAATCGCCTTGCGCAGGCGACGAATATGCACATCTACGGTTCTGTCCTCGACGTACACATTGGTACCCCAGACATTATTGAGCAGCTGTTCACGGCTGTAGACCCGCTCGGGGTGAGTCATGAAGAAGTGAAGCAGCTTGAATTCGGTCGGCCCCATGTCGAGCGCCTTCTCTTCGGCACTGACCCGGTGGGAGACAGGATCGAGTTTCAGCCCCTGCACCTCGATCACCTCGTCTACCGAGGTGGGCGACACGCGGCGCATCACCGCATGGAGGCGAGCGGTCAGCTCCTTGGGCGAGAACGGCTTGGTGATGTAGTCGTCGGCACCGGCCTCCAGACCACGCACCTTGTCCTCCTCTTCACCGCGAGCGGTGAGCATCACCACCGGGATCTGGCGCGTCACCTCATCCTGCTTGAGCTGCTTGATAAACTGGATGCCACTGCCGCCCGGCATCATCCAGTCGAGCACGATGAGTTCGGGGTAGGGTTCGCGCACCTTCGCCAGTCCATCGGCGTAATCTTCCGCTTCAATCGTCTCATATCCCTTCTGCTCCAACACGAAGCAGAGCATTTCGCGGATCGGTGCTTCGTCCTCGACCACCAGAATTCGCTTAGCCATTCCCTTCTCTCTCCTCTGTGAAGATGGGTGCGCCAATTATTAGAATTTTCTGTGACACTTTTATGACTTTATGACAGGCGGGATGATAAACGTTTTCAGATTCAGTTGGCAGCAGTACGTTGCAACAAGTCCCACCGGTTGCCGCTGATATCTTCAAACACGACCACAGTACCATAAGGCTCGTCGCGGGGTTGTTCACAAAAATGAACACCGTACGCCTGCATGCGCTGGTAATCCCCCCAGAAATCAGTGGTCTCGAGGAACAGAAATACCCGGCCACCGCCCTGCTGACCGATGGCGGTCTGCTGCTGCGCATTGGCCGCTTGTGCCAGCAGCAACGCGGAACCGGAGGCACCTTTGGGGGCAACCCGTACCCAACGCTTGCCCGGTTTGCCCGGTTCATCGAGCCGGGTGTCTTCCAAGAGCGCAAAGCCAAGTCCCTCGGTAAAAAAGCGAATGGCCTGATCGTAATCAGCCACCAGCAGGGTCAGCGCCCCTATGTGTTGTGACATGGCAGAAAATCCTCAACGGATGAGTCAACGGGCGCAATGCCCCGGCCAGGGCGCATCATAGCGACTGGATGGGCAGTGCTCCAGCCGTCATGTGCGTCTTGAAACGACCGATGAGGGGGAGTGAGCACTCAAGGGGCTTCGCGCAGCGTCCGGTAGAGGGTGGTGCGGCTGATCCCCAGCTGGCGCGCGGCCTCGCTGACATTGCCGCCGCATGCCGCCAGCGTTTGCTGCACCTGCCGCCGGGTTTGTTCACGCAAGCTGGTCGCCTCCCCCATCGGCAAGGCGCCGAGCTCTGTGGCCACACTGGGCAGATGCAGGTGGGCGGGTTCTATCCAGCCCAACCCCTCTGCCAGCACACAGGCCACTTCCAGTGCCTGCTTGAGCTGGCGCACGTTGCCGGGCAGCGGATGGGCCAGCAGCTGTTGCTCCGCATCGCGGGTCAGACGCAGGGTCGGGTCCATCTCCGCCAACAGTCGCTGGATCAGCTCCAGACGCTCAGCGGCAGGCCAACGGCGCAGCGGCATCAGCTGCTGACGCCAGCCGCAGATCCGGTAATAGAGGTCTTCGCGAAATGCGCCACTCTGCACCATGGCCGCCAGATCCCGGTGGCTGGCACTGACCAGCCAGAAATCCACCGCCTCCGGCTTGTGACTGCCAACCGGCGTCACGCTGCGCTCCTGCAATACCCGCAGCAGTCGGGTTTGAGCCTGCAGCGGCAGTTCGCCAATTTCATCGAGCATCAGCATGCCGCCATGGGCTGCACGCAGATAACCCTGACTGCCCTGGCTGCGGGCACCGCTGAAGGCCCCGCCCACATAGCCAAACAGCTCGGCTTCCACCAGATCTGCTGGTAACGCGCCACAGTTGACACACACCAGTGGCTGCTCCCGCCGACTGGACGCTCGGTGCAGGGCCCGCACCAGATGCTCTTTACCGCTGCCGGTCTCCCCCTCGATAAGCAGCGAAATGCCGCGCTCCAGCATCTTGAGCGGCACCTGCTGCGGATGTGGCACCGGGCTTGAGTGACCCGGCAGCGCGGTGCAGGAAGAGGTCACGTCCGCTGCTGGCACCAGCCGCAAGCCACGCCCCTCGCGCAGCAGTTGCCTGCCATCGAAAGGGTGCTGGCCGAGCCAGAGTCGGCCTGCCCGGTTGGCGCCGAGCAGTTCCCCCTCCTCTCCCAGCAACAGGCGAGCGGACCAGAGGCTCTGGGGATCGAGATCCACCAGCCAGCCCGGCTGACGCGCCAATAGTGCGTTTTCGAGGGTCATGGCCAGCAGCCGCACCGTGCCCAGCATGTCGCCATCGTGATGGGCCACATCGGTGGAGATATCGAGCACCCCGAGCAATTGCCCATCCGGCCCGAGCAACGGACAAGCGCTGCAACTGAGGAAGCTGTGCTGGGCGAAGAAGTGCTGATTGCCGAGCACCTGTACTTCGCTCTGCTCGGCCAGCGCGGTACCGATGGCATTGGTGCCCTTGCTCGCCTCCCCCCAGCGGGCGCCACTGCGCAAAAAGATACGCTCGGCATGGCGGGCGAACCCCTCATCACCACTGGCGGCCAGAATGGCCCCCTCACCGTCACACAACAACAGGCGACAGGGGCGACCCGCCAGCAACTGGGCAAACAGCGGCAGCACGAAGCGCTGGAAGCAGGAAATCAGAGCCCTGTGCTGCTCCTGACGGGCCGACAGCTCCCCCTGGGGCAGCAAGTCCAGATCGGCACTCTGCTGGCGGCTCAGCCCCTGATGCAGGCAGCGCTGCCAGGAACGCTGGATCGGACCGGGACCGGGTTGAAGTGACTCACTCATCACGCCTCCTGTTCACAAACAGCACGACTGTCTCGGCCACTGTCCAGAAACGGTACAGTTTTATCGCAATAGCCGTGGTCATTGGTTAACCAAGATACGCCGCCACACCCCATTTGATAACGTTTTTGTAACCTTTTACCTGCTGGTCAGACCCTTTGGCACGCCCCTTGCGATATCAGCTGGCAACCGGTCTGTCTGCCAGCTCGGTCAGGATCACACACATAAAGGATGATGAGATGATTTATACCGCTCCCGGTCAGGCAGGTGCCCTGGTCAGCTTCAAGTCCCGTTACGACAACTTCATCGGTGGTGAGTGGGTGGCTCCTCGCGCCGGCCGCTACTTTGAAAACATCTCGCCGGTGGATGGCAAAGTATTCTGCGAGGTCGCTCGCTCCGACGCCGCCGATATCGAACTGGCGCTGGATGCCGCCCACAAGGCGTTCACCAGCTGGAGCAAGACCAGCGTCACCGAGCGCAGCAATCTGCTGCTGCGCATCGCCGATCGCATCGAGCAAAACATCGAACGGCTCGCCATCGCCGAAACCTGGGAGAACGGCAAGGCGGTGCGCGAAACCCTGGCGGCAGACCTGCCGCTGGTGGTGGATCACTTCCGCTACTTCGCTGGCTGCATTCGCGCTCAGGAGGGCTCGGCCGCCGAGCTGGATCAGAACACCGTCAGCTACCACTTCAAGGAGCCCATCGGCGTGGTCGGCCAGATCATCCCGTGGAACTTCCCCCTGCTGATGGCCGCCTGGAAGCTGGCCCCTGTGCTGGCGGCCGGTTGCTGCAGCGTGCTCAAGCCCGCCGAGCAGACCCCGGTCACCATCATGCTGATGATGGATCTCATCAAGGACATCCTGCCCCCCGGCGTAGTCAACGTGGTCAACGGCTTCGGCGCCGAGGCAGGTCAGGCTCTGGCCACCAGCGACCGGATCCAGAAACTGGCCTTTACCGGTTCGACCGAAGTGGGCGCCCATATCCTGCGCTGCGCCGCCGACAAGCTCATTCCCTCTACCGTGGAGCTGGGTGGCAAGTCCCCCAATATCTACTTCGCCGACGTGATGCAGCACGAGAGCAGCTACATCGACAAGGCGGTAGAAGGGATGCTGATGACCTTCTTCAATCAGGGGGAAGTGTGTACCTGCCCCTCCCGCGCGCTGGTGCAGGCCAGCATCTATGACGACTTCATGGACCGGGTGCTGGCCCGCGCTCGCACCATAGTGCAGGGCAACCCCCTCGATACCGCCACTCAGGTGGGGGCGCAGGCGTCCCGCGAGCAGTTCGACAAGATCCTGGGCTACATGGAGATCGGCCGCGGCGAAGGGGCCAAGATGCTGATCGGCGGCGGCCCGGCCAAGGTGAGCGGACTGGAGGGGGGATTCTACATCCAGCCCACCATCTTCTCCGGTCAAAACAAGATGCGGGTGTTCCAGGAGGAGATCTTCGGGCCGGCACTCGGGGTCACCACCTTCAAGGACGAGGCCGATGCTCTGGCCATTGCTAACGACACCCAGTACGGGTTGGGAGCAGGCCTGTGGACCCGCGACAGCAATCTGGCCTGGCGCATGGGGCGTGGCATTCAGGCTGGCCGTGTCTGGGTCAACTGCTACCACGCCTACCCGGCACACGCCGCCTTTGGCGGTTACAAAAAGTCGGGGATCGGCCGCGAGACCCACAAGATGATGCTGGACCACTACCAGAACACCAAAAACCTGCTGGTGAGCCACGACATCAACCCGCTCGGCTTCTTCTAGCGCAAGCGAATGTCATCAGAAAGGGCGCCTGTGGGCGCCCTTCTTGTTTTGCTTCACCAGATGACATGTCCGGCGATTTGTTATCTGCCCGACTGCTGGCGATAACGCTGGGGGGAGCAGCCCAGCTCCCGGTTGAACATGGCGATAAAGGCCGAGGTGGAGCCGTAACCGAGCCGCCAGCTGATCTCCTGAATGGGCATGTCGCCCTTGAGCCAGGCCAGCGCCTTGAGCAACCGCAGCCGCGCCCGCCACTGACCGAAGCTCATCCCCAACTCCCGCAGGCAGCGCCGCGCCAGGGTGCGCTCTGTGGTGTGCAGTTGTCCGGCCCACTGGGCCAGAGTACGGGGATCGGCAGGATCGCTGTGCAACGCCGCCAGCATGGGAGCCAGCAGCTTGTCCTGACTCATCGGCAGGTAGCTCTCCTGACAACGGGTGCGCGCAAGTCGCTCCACCAGCAACTCGGCCTGACGCTGATCCCACTCATCCGCCATATGGCTTACCCGCCGTTCGCAAAAGTCGCTCAGCAGGGCGCGGATCAGCGGGGTGAGCAGCAGCAATCTGGGCTCTGGCGGCAGCTTGGCCGCCATCTCGTGGCTGACGTAGATAGAGGTGTAGTCGAGGGTCTGCTCGTTGTAGGAGGTGTGCTCGAGATCCGCCGGCACCCAGATCAGGTAGTCGGCAGGGGCCACCAGTCGCTGATCCCCCAGCTCTATCTCCATGATCCCCAGGCTGATCATGTTGAGCTGGCCCCAGGGGTGGGAGTGCAGCACGGTCGCACTGTCGGCCAGCATCTGCTGGTAACTGAAATAGAGCGGATTGGGAGCGGGCAGAACGACATCTACCGGCTGAAACTGGTGAGTGGCCATCAGCGCCCCTTGTCAGCGAAAAAGAGGAACAGGCGTGATGCAACACCCTGTTGGCTCGGTCTCCGGCACAGGCCAAAAGCAGCCATCAGTTGCGGGCAGACGCTGCCCGTGTGGGCCGGAATAAGGTGCATCCGAAAGAGTTGTCTTTTCTGCTGGGTCATCTGTCTGTTTTACGCTACTTGATAATATAAAGACAAGGGTAGACTTGGCCCCCTGTTAATAAGGAGCCTCTGATGCGAATCTTTTCCCCTCTTCTCTTTCCGCTGATGGCAGTGCTGATCTGGGCTACCAATACCGTGGTGTCCAAGGCGGCTGCCAGCGTGCTCGACCCCGCGGCCATCTCCTTCTATCGCTGGGTGATTGCCGCCCTGGCACTGACCCCCTTCTGCCTGCCGCAGCTGTGGCGCCGCCGTAGCGAGGTTCGCCCCTGGCTCGGCAAGCTGCTGGTGCTGGCGGCGCTCGGTATGGTGCTCTACCAGTGCCTCGCTTACTACGCTGCTCACAGCACTTCGGCCACCAATATGGGGGTGATCGGCTCCCTCATTCCACTGCTCACCCTGCTGCAAGGGGCGCTCTTCTTCGGCCAGCGTCCCGGCAAACAGGCACTGCTCGGCATGAGTATCTCCCTGTTCGGAGTGCTCTGGCTGCTTGGCAAGGGCGAACCGCTTGCCCTGCTCCATAACGGCATCAACCCGGGGGATGGCATGATGTTGCTGGGCTCCGCCAGCTACGCCCTTTACGGCCTCTTGATCCGCCGCTGGCAACTGCCGTTTGGCCCCTGGCTCAACCTCTACATGCAGATCCTGCTGGCGGTACTGCTGCTGGTGCCGCTCGCTCTCAGCGCAGACTCGATGGCGGTGCCAGCCGAAGGATGGGGACTGGTGCTCTTCGCCGGGCTTGCCTCCTCCCTGCTGGCGGCTTACTGCTGGATGCGCGGCCTCGCCTGCATGGGCGCCGAGCGCACCTCGGTCTTTATGAACCTGATGCCGCTCTGTACGGCGCTGATAGCCGTCGTCGGCCTGGGCGAACCGATCCACGGCTATCACCTGCTGGGTGGCGGACTGATCCTGGGCGGGGTGATGATCTCCCAGCTGAAGGGGCGTGCGCCGTTAGCCGAACGGGAAACCGCCTGAGAACCAACATCGTCCGGAAACAACAAGGGAGCCCATGGCTCCCTTGTTGTTTCTGCAATGTACACCAGTGCGCATCTCAACCGGCCCGGCGCCAGCGGTAGCGCCGCTCCGGCCGCCCCCGCTGACCGTAGTTGAGATCCACATCCACCCGATCTTCCGACTCCAGATACTCCAGATAGCGGCGCGCCGTGGTGCGGCTGAGGGAGAGTCGCAGCGCCACCGTGTCGGTGGAGAAGACGCTCTCCGGCTCACCCGCCAGCAGATCCAGTACCTGACGCAGGGTGATGCTGTCGATCCCCTTGGGGGTGACGCGCATCTCCTTGATCTGGGATCGCCCCCCCTTGCCCAGCAGCTTGTCGAGATCTTCCTGCTCCAGCCGACCCCGCTCGCAGAGGCGGCTGTGCAGTTGCAGGATCTCGTCCAGACTCTGCTGGATGCGAAACAGCCGCAATGGTTTGATGACGTAGTCATGAACCCCCAGATTGAGGGCCTGCTGGATGGTCTCCACATCCCGCGAGGCAGTCACCATGATGACGTAGGCTTCGCGGTTGTGGCTGCGCAGGCGGCTCACCCACTCAAGGCCGGAGCCATCGGGCAGGGAGACATCCACCAGCAGCAGTTGGGGCACCACACCGGCCATCATGGCATCGGCCTGGGCCAGGGTGCCGGCCCGCCCCAGCAGGGAGAAACCGGGTGTCGCCGCCACCAGTTCTGACAAGATGGCACCGATCCGATCGTCATCTTCAATAACAAGCGTGATTATTGGGTCCATGGCTCACATTAATTGGTTTTTATTCAAGTAGATACCAAACAGGGTGGTCTGCTCGGCGGTTCGCCGCCATTCTATCACACCCTCGTGCCGACCCACGGTCTCCTTGACCAGGAACAGACCCACCCCATGATCGCCGCTCTGGCGACTCACCCCGTAATCGAACAGGTGATCGGCCAGCTCCTCGTCGACCCCCTCGCCGCTATCCTCCACCTCGATCACCAGTCGCCGCCCCACATCGCACAGAGAGAGCAGCACCCGCGGCGGCCGCTGCTGGCGGTTGCGCCAGGCCGCCTGCAGACCGTTGTCCAGCAGGTTGCCAATGAGGGTGATGAGATCGGCCGAGACCGAAGCCGGATACTCCGCCAGCGCCGAATCGGGATCGAGTTCCAGGGTCACCCCCAGCTCGCGAGCCCGGCTGAACTTGCCGAGAATAAGCCCCGCCACCGGCTTGTTGTCGATCAGCCGCAGCAGCTCCTGCAGCATGGTCTGGCACGCCTCATTCTCCTGCTGGATCAGCTCCACCGCCTGATCCACATGGCCCAGCTGCAACAGGCCGGAGAGGCTGCTCAGCTTGTTGGCGAACTCGTGGCTCTGCATCCGCAGCATCTCGGCATACTGGCGCAGGTGGGTCACCTGCACCCCCAGACTGGCAGCCACCTCCGGACGGCTGAAGATCAGCAGCCGCCCCGGCGCCTTGCCCTGCACCGCCTGCCAGCGGCCGACAAAGGACTCCCCCTGAATGGTGAAGCTCACCTCGCCCCCCTCCTGCTCCAGACAGGGGGCAAGGGGCGGCACCAGCTCCGCCAGCGACTGCCCCTGCAGGGCGTGGCGCCCGGTGACCGGCAGCCGCAGCTGATAGCTGGCGGTGCTGTTGATCATGTTGATATTGCCGCGGCCATCGAGGGCGATGACCCCTTCGGTGATGTGCTCAAGTACCAGATCCTGCAGGGTAAAGCGGCGCACGATCGCCTCCGGCTCCAGATCGAGCAGGGTCTTGCGCAGCAGGTATTGCACCCAGAGCGCCAGCAGCAGGCCGCACCCCAGCACCGCCACAATGGCGCTGATGAGCAGGGCCACCCGCTCCATATAGATGCCCTCCACCTGCTGCATCAGATAGCCCACCACCACGGCCCCCATGACGCGCCCATCCCCGCCCACCACCGGGGAGAAGCAGCGGATCGCCGGCCCCATGGTGCCCCGATCCTTGGAGCAGTAGCTGCGCCGCTCCTGCAGCGCGGGCCAGATATCCTCGCCACGGAACTTCTGCCCCACCAGCTCGGGATTGGGGTGGCTGAGGCGGCGACCATGTTCGTCGGTCACCACCATATAGGTGGCGTCGGTGCGATTGCAGACCGCCTCCACATAGTCGCGCAGAGTCGGATCACTGCCCTGGCGCAGAGCTTCGACCACCTGGGTATCCGCCGCCATGACCCGTGCCAGATCGCTCCCCTTATCCTGCAGATTGCTCTCCAGCAGATGACGGATAAAGAGGGCTAGCAGGCTGCCCAGAATGAGGATCAGCAGCAGGGAGAGCCCAAGAGAGAGGGTGACCAACTGGTGGCGAAGTTTCATGCACATACCTTAAAACGTCAGGACGCTGCCCAATAGTGCGGATGCCACCAGGTCTGGTCAATCAAAGGAGCCGGATCGCCGACAAAATCGGCCAATCCTTCCTCGCGGGCACAGAGCGCCACCGCTCTGGCGACGGCTCGGGCCACCTCTCCCACCTGTTCGATGGGGGGCAGCAGCCGGCCCGCCACCAGCGGATAGGCACCGACCGCCCGCACCGCGGCCAGCAACATGCCATCGCTGATGCGGCGCGCCTTGACAGCGCAGGCTCCGAGACCAATCCCCGGGAAGACATAGACGTTATTGCACTGGGATACTACCCGCCGCTCCCCTGCCACCATCACCGGCACAAAGGGGCTGCCGGTGGCCAGCAAGGCGCGGCCATCTGTGGCGGCCCACACCTGCTCGGGGGTAGCCTCGGCGCTGCGGGTCGGGTTGGAGAGTGGCAGGATCACCGGCTGCGCACACACATCCCCCATCGCCTGCAACACCTCGTCAGTAAAGAGGCCGCCCTGACCGCTCACCCCGATCAGCACCGTCGGGCGCACCTGCCGGATGGTCTCCAGCAGCGAACTGATCCCCTCCTCCACAGCACGGGCAAACGGCTGTTGAGCGCGGGTCAGGTTGGGACGATCGGCGCAGACCACCCCGTCCTGATCAAACAGCCAGACGCCATCGTGGCTCCCCGCAAGCTGAGCCAACATGGCGGCGATGCCGCAACCGGCAGAACCCGCGCCGACGATCAGCACCGGGGCATCGCACAGGGCGGTACCCGCCTGCTGCAACCCGGCCAGCACGCAGGCAGAAGCCACTGCCGCCGTGCCCTGAATGTCGTCGTTGAACATGCAGAGCTCATCGCGATAACGGGTCAGCAAGTTGGCGGCATGCTTGCCGGCAAAGTCTTCAAACTGCAGCACCACCTGCGGCCAGCGCTTGCGAATGGCGGCCACCACCTTGTCCATGAAGTGGTAATAGCTCTCGCCGTCAATGCGCGGGGATTGCCAGCCGAGGTAGGAGTCATCCTCCAGCAGCTCGGGGTTGTTGGTGCCCACATCGACACAGAGCGGCAGGGTACGCGCCGGGTTGATGCCACCCGCGGCGGAGTAGAGCGCCAGCTTGCCGATACAGATCCCCATGCCGCCGATACCGAGATCGCCAAGCCCCAGCACCCGCTCGCCGTCGGAGATGACGATCACGTCCACCTCCTGCTCCACCGACTCGAGGATGTCGTCGAGATCGTCCCTGTCATGCCAGGAGAGATAGAGACCGTGGCTGCGCAGATAGAGATCGCTGTGGCGCTGACACGCCTCTCCCACCACCGGGGTGTAGATGATCGGCAGCAGCTCCGGCAGGTGGTGGCGCACCAGATCGTAGAACAGCACCGGGTTGTCCTCCTGCAACTGGCGCAGCAGCAAATGCTGGTCAAATGGACTCTGCATGGCGCTGACCAATCGGTAGATCCGGCGCCGCTGCTGGGAGAGGGACTCCTCCTTATGCGGCATGCGGCCGCGTACACCCTGACGCTTGCGTTCTGCATAGGGCAGGCTGGTGCCCATCATGATGTCGTTCATTTTGTTTGTTCCTCAATCCGGTATCAGGCGAGCAGGGAGATAAGAGCAGTAGCCAGGATCAGCATCACGGCGCCGCCAAGGCGAGAGGAGATCTGGGCAAAGGGCATCAGCTTCATCCGCTGGGCCGCCGAGAGCACGGCTACGTCGCCGGTGCCGCCCATGTTGGCCATACAGAGCCCGCCGGTGATGGCCGCCTCGATGGGGTAGAAGCCGATCATCCGGCCCACCAGCGCCGCGCCGAGGGCGCCACCGATTACGGTGACCATGACCAGCACGAAGTAGCTGATGGAGAAGGCACTGATCAGCTCCGGAATGCTGGTATAGGCGACGCCGATCCCCACCAGCAGGGAGGGAGTGAGGTTGCTCACCACAAACTGATACCAGTCGGCCGCCGCCTGCTCATAACGGCGCGGCAGCAGGCCGCTCACCTTGATAAAAGCGACCGCCAAAATCATCAGGGCAAAGGGGTGCATGGGGATAAAGTTGCCAAGCAGGGAGCCCAGCACAAACATGCTGGAGCTGATGAAAAGGCCCATACCCAGACTCTGCAGGGTCGGCGCTTCGGCCTGCTCATCGGCAATGCTCTGGCTACTCTCTTTAACCATCAGCTTGCCGTTGCCAGTCAGGGAGGGGTAACGGCGACCGAGCCGCGCCAGCAGGGAGCCCACCAGAATGGCCAGGGTATTGGCGATCACCACCGCCGGTACCATGCGTGACAATAGATCCGCACTGGACATCTGCATCGGGCCGGAGAGGATCTCCACCAACGGCACCGCACCTGCGCCCATGCCACCGCCCATGATCGGCAGGCCGATCAGCAGCACCGCATTCTTGAAGCCATACCCCATCAGGGAGCCGACCAGCCCCACGCTCAGCAGTGCCAGCGCCACGCCGCCAAGAATGACCGGCAGGTAGCGCATGGCGGCGTTTTTCAGCAAAGCGCCGCTCATGCCAAACACGGAGCCAGTCACCAGACTGGCGATAAAGAAGTTGAGAAAGCCACCCTCCTTCATGAAGTTGGTGATGACCTGCCCCGCCTGCACCGGCAGCAGCTGATATTCGAACAGGGCGGCGCCGCCGAAGATGGCGAGGATGGTGCCACCCCCCAGATATTCACGGATCGGCATGATCCGCTCCCCCAGCTCGGTCAGCAGGGTGCCCAGCACGAACATCAGCGCCAGCGCACCGACCATGCCCAGCGGCAACGAGCCGTTCCAGCCGGAAAAGAGAACACAGGTTGCCAACCCCAGAAATATAAAGAGCGGCATACCGGCAATTTGTTGGCCGCCCATCAAGGCGGCCTTTTCTTGTGTGGTTTGTAGGGGTGAGAGGTTTTTCATTGTTATGTACTCTGCGTGTGATTGTGGCCGCTACTTTATTGATCCCCCTCGCCTCTGTCGGTTAGCCAGATTGCAAAGCCATATAAAAACATTAAAAACTTAAACATCATGGTGTCGCCAACGTGCGCAGCACAATAGAACACCAGACATCCGATACCCGACCAAGTCAGGAAATAGGGCGATAAAACGAGCGAGCCCAATGATGGATATTTGGGTGATCAGCAGTAATAACGATGCGATGATCTCTCCCCCTTCGGGGAAATAACAGAGCCAGATGACAAGCTCTGCGACCATTTATCGCCACAGATCCTGTGAGTGAGAAGCAGCGGGCAATGTCATCGCCATGACGCGAGTGCCACGGCTTGCCACATCAGGGTTTGAGTCGGCGTGCAAGAAGCACGCACGATGAAAAAGGGTGAGGAGAAAGATGCAAAAAGGGGAGATTGAAATAGTGATGAGCCAAGCCAGCGAATACCAGAGCACTGGCTTGAACTCACAAGGATCACACACGGTCAGGTCTATTCTGCCAACAGCAATGGAATATTGGCGGGGTCAAAATCATGACTGATATCGGTACTTCTGATTGCGCCTTCCCGATTCACGCCATGGTGTGACTCTGCACCATATTCTCCATCACTCAACAGCGCTTCAATTGCCAGATACACACATCCACTGTCATATCCATCCACAACCCGTTTCCCCCCTTGTTTTATAACCCCATCAATATTAGCGGATAAAAAAAGAGCTGCTCGCTGAAGCTGAAAATTTCATGAAAATAATCGCCAGATATCCTCCATTCACGGCGCAATATCCGAAGCGGCAAAAGAGTCTCGAGTGGATCAGCCCCGAAAATAATATCAGGGTCTCGAATGCTGCCAACTCGCACCAGCGAAAGATCCGACCAGAAACATGATCCGCATCACACTATTTACTTAGCCTGCTAAACAAGTATGATACTTAGCAGGCTAAGTACATTGAGGATGAGAAGATGACGGATCTGGAAAGGTTGCGCGAGCTGTCGCTCGCCGAGCAGATAGCGCGGATGCACCGGCTATGGCGTACTGCCGCCGACCTGGAGCTGGCTCCCCTTGGCCTCACCCATCCCCGCTGGACCGCGCTGTGGAAACTCTCCCGCATGGGGAGCCATGTCAGCCAGAAGACCCTGGCCGAAGCCCTCGAGATAGAGCTCCCCTCCCTGATGCGCACCCTGGGCCAGCTGGAAGAGCAGGGTCTGATTGAGCGCCACTGCTGCAGTCAGGACAAGCGGGCCCGCATCGTCTGCGTGACCCCGGCTGGCCAGACCCTGCTCGATCAGATCGCCGACCGCATCATGAATATCCGCCGGGAGCTGCTGGGGGGCATCGACGAGCAGACCCTGCAACTGTTTGAAGCCACGGTGCAGCGGATCTCGGCCAACGCCCTCAGCAAAATTGAACAACACCACGACCGACAAGCCGGAGGCGATACAAGCCCTCCCGAGACCGACACAGAGAGAGAATAAGATGACCCCGGATCAACAATTTACCCGCTGGATCAAATGGTCCATGGCTGGCTTTGCCACCCTGTTTACCTATTTTCTGATAGCCGACCTGCTGATGCCCCTCACCCCTCAGGCGATGGCAACCCGGGTGGTCACCAAGCTTGCCCCTCAGGTCAGTGGCAAGGTGATCGAGGTCGCCGTTCACAACAACCAGCAGGTCAAGAAAGGGGAGTTGCTATTCAGGCTGGATCCGGCCCCTTTTGAACTGGCGGTGGAGCAGGCCCGCCTTGCGCTGGCGCAGGCAGAGCAGCAGAACAGTGAACTGGATGCCGCCCTGACCGCTGCCGTTGCCGAGATCAACGCCAAGGAGACCCTGGCCAGCCAGAAGTGGCGCGAGGCTGAGCGGATCGATGCGCTGTACCAACGTCACATGGTTTCGCTGCAACAAAAAGATGAGGCTGACAGCGCCCTGCGCAGCGCCCAGGCCAACCTGCGCGCCAGTCAGGCCAAACTGGCCCAGATCAAGGCCAGTCGTGGCGTGACCGGTGAGGACAATCTGTTGCTGCGCCAGGCCCGCAACAAGCTGGCGCAAGCGCAGCTGGCCCTCTCTTACAGCCAGGTCCACGCGGATCAGGATGGCACAATCACCAACCTGCAGCTCAAGCCGGGCAGTATCGCCAGCGCTGGCAGCCCGCTGCTGGCGCTGGTATCGGAACAGGTGGACGTCATTGCCGATTTTCGGGAGAAGAGCCTGCGCCATGTTGGCGAGCAAACCCGCGCACTGGTGGCCTTCGATGGCGAGCCGGGTCAGCTCTATCCTGCCCGGGTAAGCAGTCTGGATGCCGGAGTGAGTGCCGGTCAGTTTGATGCCAATGGTCGACTGGCCGCGCCGGTGGAGTCTGATCGCTGGGTACGGGATGCCCAGCGGATGCGGCTGCACCTCGAGCTGGACCAGCTCCCCGATCATCTGCCAGCCGGGGCGCGAGCCACGGTGCAACTGCTGCCGGACAATGCCCTGACCGCCATGCTGGCACGGGGCCAGATCCACCTGCTCAGCCTGCTCCATTATGTCTACTAACCACGCCACTCACCCGTCGGCCAATACCGCCCCAGCCCACCTCGTCGGTGGTGCTGCCACTCACCTCTGGTATCGGCCCCTCACCGGCAACGAGCTGCGCCAGTGCCTGCGCATCGCCTTTGGCTGCACCACGGGCTTTCTGCTCTGCAAGCTGTTTGGCTGGAATTACGGGGTCTTCTATACGGTCACGCCTGTGCTGCTGCTGGGGATGGTGCCGGTGATGAATGGCCATGCCGCACGCCAGCTGATAGCGGCGGCGGTGGTATGTGGTGTAGAGGTCGGGCTGCTGGGGGGGCTGTTTGGCAGCCATCCGGCGCTGATGACCCCTATCGCCTTTCTGCTGTTTCTCTACCGTTTCGCCGCCATGTCGCGGGGCAGCCTGTTTCTGTTCGGGGCCAACGGGGTGCTGAGCCTAAGCATCATGCTGCACTTTGCCAGCTATCCGCAGACCGACCTCAACGACCTGATCCTCAACAATATCTGGGCGAGCGTGCTGTCGGTGCTGATCGCCTATCTGATGACCATGCTGATCCCGGATGTGGAGGCCAGACCCAAGCCCGCCTCGGCCCCCAAGGCACCGCACCGGATGCGCCATGAAGCCCTGCTGGGCGCCACGGTGGCCACCCTGTCATTTCTGGTCTTTCAGGTGTTTGACCTGCGCGACTCCATGTCTGCCCAGGCCACAACCCTGCTGGTGCTGTTCCCCATGCACTGGAACGGCGCGCTGAGCTATGCCCGCAAACGGGCGATGGGCACCTTGCTGGGTGTCACCTTCGGCTTGCTCGGCCAGCTGCTGCTCTATGACTGGTCAGGGCAACTGCTGCTTGTCGCTCCACTGCTGTGGCTCGGCGCCATGCTGTTCAGCCATGCCCACGTCAAGGAGGCAGGCGGCTCCGGGGTTGGCTTTGGCGCCCTCACCACCCTCGGCATCCTGTTTGGCCAGTACCTCACCCCGGGCAACGATCTGGTGTTCAGCGCCCTCTACCGGGTGAGCAGCATCCTGTTTGCCATCGTGGTCACCCTGCTGGCCTGCTACCTCGTCCACCGGTTGCTCAACCGCTTCGAGGCGACCCGCTTCGGTTATTGATTTCCTGTTGTAAGCACTGTTGTCAGCCCATGGATGAGCTCTCTTTCGCCCCGTCGCCTGCCGGGGCGTTTTTTTTCTCCCTCGTGTTCCTCCCTTGTCATCCCCCCACCACCACAGCTCAGCGCAGAAGTACGGCTATGCTTGTAAGGCTGCTGTCGATGAGGTGTACCTATGGTCGCGTTGTTAAAAAAATGGCTGGTTTGTCTGATGCTGTTGGCTAGCAGCCCGCTCGGGGCCACCCCGCTTGTCATTGGTGCCGAAGATGACTGGGCACCCTACTGCGAGCGCGACAAGGACAATGAGGATGACCAGCCCCACGGACTGGCGCCTGAGCTGGTCAAGGCGGTGTTCGCCGCCGAAGGGATCGAGATTGTCTTTCGTACCCTCCCCTTCGCCCGCTGCATGCACGATGCGAAAAGCGGCAAACTTGCGGGGTGCTTCAACGCCACCATCACCGAAGAGAACCGCTACCAGTACCACTGGCACGATACCCCCATGTTCGAGGAGGATCTTGCCATCTTCGCCCTCGCCAGCGAGCCGCAACGGGATCTCAAGCTCACCTCGCTGGAGGGCAAGCGGGTGGGCATCACCCTCGGCTACACCTACCCCACCGATTTTATGGAAAACCCCAGAATCACCCGCTTTCAGGCCAAATCCGATGCCCAGATCCTCGAGATGCTGGTGCGCGGCCGGGTCGACTACATCCTGATGAACGGCATGCCGGGCTACCTCAAGATCCAGCAGAAGCATCTGACCGGCAAGGTGGTCAAGGTTGGCAAGCTCTCCACTGATGGCTTCTGGCTCGCCTTCTCCCGCAACACACCTCAAGGGGAAGCGCTGGCCAAGCAGTTCGAACAGGGACTGCAGAAGATCAAAAACAACGGCATCTATGAGACGCTGATCCGCCAGTTTGAAACCAGACTTGGCCTCTACTGATGGCGATGCCTTCCTGATTGCACCCCCTCATACTCGCGCGGTATGCCGGACAGCCAGCGACGCACCGAATGGCCCCGCTGATTGCACAATAACGGCAACCTGTTAGGCTCACGCCCGTATGACACCAATGGAGCTGTAATCATGAATAAGGTACATATGATGGCCGCTGGTGCGCTGGCCCTCGGCCTGCTCGCTGGCTGCAATCAGGGCAATACCCTCTCAGTCACTGGTGGCGAACCGGTCAGTTACCAGTGCGAACAGGGCAAGAAGGTGCAGGTGCGCTACTTCTCCCTCTCCGACGAGAGCCTCAACTTTATCAAGCTGTCTCTGCCGGACGGCAAGGATTACACCCTGCCCCAGGCCATTTCGGCCTCCGGTGCCCGCTACACGGACGAACATGAGGCCGTCTGGTGGAACAAGGGGGATGAGGGCTTTGTCGAGCTGCGGGATCAGGATGGCGAGTGGCAGACCGCCTACAACGACTGCAAACAGCAATAAACGTGACCCCGGCCTGGCCGGGGTCTCTCTTTCTCTGGCATCAGAGTGGTGGGGGATCAGTTGATCTCGATCTCGAAGCGGTTGGTCACCTCGACCGGAATGGCATCCGGGTTGCCCTCTGCCGGGCTGTAGCGGATCCGCGAGAGGGTCACCAGCGCGCTCTGCTCCAGCTCGCCGGGAGGCTCGGCCGCCACCACTTCCGGCTTGACCGGCGTGCCGCTGGCGTCGATTTGATAGCGAACTTCCACATACCCCTTGACCGGTTTGGCCGGCAGGGCGGACTCGTCATTACCAAGCCATGACCACTGCTTCTCCTGAACCCAGTAGCTAGACAACTGCTCGAGAGGGATAGCGATCGGAGCGCGCTCGTGCGCCACCTCCTGACGGGATGAGCACCCCAGCAACAGTGTCACTGCCAGACCTGACCATACTGCGACTTTCCACTTCATGTAACGCTCCTTGTTCTTTGCCGGTGCTTGTTGCCGGACTGCGGGCCGCTCAACACGCGCCCTTTTGGTCAGTCACCCATCCTAACGAAAAAGTATTCGTATGAACATTAACAAAAGGGCCAACCCCGAGAGGTTGGCCCTTTTATCGTCAATAAGCTCACTAACCATACGCTGGCATCAGCCGTGCTTGTCGCTCACCACCAACCAGAGCGCATGGACCATGCCCGGCAGACCGCCCATCAGGGTCAGCACTATGTTGATTAAAAAGTGCAGGCTAAAGCCCACCTGGATAAACGCGCACACAGGGGGCAAGAAAATGGCCAGCAGGATCTTGAGCAGATTGTTCATCTCGGCTCTCCTTGTCAAAAATGTCGTCAGGATTGGAATGGGCTAACCATAAACATCCCTGGCTTCAACTGCAAACCAGACAGGGAATTCGCTCACCCGCATCACGCCAGGCGTTGAGGTCGTGGATCTGCTGATTGCTGCTGCCACGCCAGAGCAGGCCCGGATCTGCCAACGCCTTTTCAAACTTGCCATCCACCAGCACATCCAGCAAGGCCACCAGCTCGCGCTGGGCATTCGAGAGCTCGCCGAGCAGATAGCCGGTCCAGCACCAGATATCCTTGCCCGGACACTCGGCGCGCACCCGTTTCACCAGCGCCAGCACGTGGGGCACGTTGGCCGGGTGGAGCGGATCGCCGCCGGAGAGCGACAGACCTCGCCGTTTGATGCGGCTGTCGTTGAGATCCGCAATGATGCGATCGCTCATCGCCTCATCGAACGGCTTGCCGCCATCGAACCGCCAGGTGCTCTGGTTGTAGCAACCCGGGCACTGATGCTCACAACCGGAGACAAACAGGGTGGCACGGGTGCCGGGGCCGTTGATCACATCGACCGGGTAGTATTGGTGGTAGTGCATCGCTTGTTTCCTGCCTCGTTCACGGGAAGGCGGCATGGTTGCCGCCTTCCAATGAAAATGGCCCCTTGCGTCAGGGGCCAGCTCTTCATCGCCTGTGCGCTTACATATGTTTGACGCGGCGCTTCACCTCTTCCTGCTTGCCCGCATTGAAGGGGCGCGCATCGGGGCTACCGAGGTAGCCGCAGACACGGCGGGTCACCGACACCTTGGCCGGGTCATGGTTGCCGCAGCGCGGGCAGGTAAAGCCCTTGGAGGTGCACTCGAACTCGCCGGTAAAGCCGCAGTCGTAGCACTCGTCGATGGGGGTGTTGGTACCGTAGTAGGGCACCTTGTCATAGCTGTAGTCCCAGACGTTTTCGAGTGCTTCCAGATTGTGCTGGATGTTGGGGTACTCGCCGTAGCAGATGAAGCCGCCGCTGGCGATGGGCGGATAGGGCGCCTCGAAGTCCAGCTTGTCGTACGGGTTGACCTGTTTCTCCACATCGAGGTGGAAGCTGTTGGTGTAGTAACCCTTGTCCGTCACACCGGATACCACACCAAACTCCTTGGCGTCGATGCGGCAGAAACGGGTGCAGAGGTTCTCGCTCGGGGTGGAGTAGAGGCTGAAGCCGTAGCCAGTCTCCTCTTTCCACTCGTCAATGGCTGCCCTGAGACGGGCGATTATGGCGATGGCCTTCTGTTGCAGCTCGGTGCTGTCAAACAGGTGCACCTTGTCACCAAACAGGGCGTTGATGGTCTCGTGAACCCCGATATAACCGAGGGAAATGGAGGCACGACCGTTCTTGAAGATCTCGCTGACGTTGTCGTCCGCCTTCAGCCGCACGCCGCAGGCCCCTTCCATATAGAGGATCGGAGCAACCCGTGCTTTCACCCCATCCAGACGGGTGATGCGGTACATCAGCGCCTTCTTGGCGACCCGCAGGGAGGCATCGAGACGATCCCAGAAGTCCGCTTCATCACGGGATTTCAGGGCAATGCGCGGCAGGTTGAGGCTCACCACACCCAGGTTGTTGCGACCTTCGTGGATCAGCTCGCCATTCTCCTCGTAGGCACCGAGGAAGGAGCGGCAACCCATGGGGGTCTTGAAGGAGCCGGTCACTTTCACGACCTGGTCGTAGTTGAGGATGTCCGGATACATCCGCTTGGAGGCACACTCCAGCGCCAGCTGCTTGATGTCGTAGTTGGGATCGCCCTGCTTGTGGTTGAGGCCATCCTTGATGGCGAACACCAGTTTCGGGAACACGGCGGTCTTCTTGTTCTTGCCAAGGCCAGCGATACGGTTGCTGAGGATGGCGCGCTGGATCATCCGCGACTCCCAGCTGTCCCCCAAGCCAAAGCCGAAGGTGACGAAGGGCGTCTGACCGTTGGCGGTGTGCAGGGTGTTGACCTCGTACTCCAGCGACTGGAAGGCGTCGTAGCACTCTTTCTCGGTGCGAGCCATGGCGTAGGCTTCCACATCGGCAATGCCCCACTCTTCGGCCACTTCACGGTGTTTCTGCCAGCTGATGGTCACATAGGGGGCCAGCACTTCGTCGATGCGGTTGATGGTGGTGCCGCCATAGATGTGGCTCGCCACCTGGGCGATGATCTGGGCGGTCACGGCCGTGGCGGTGCTGATGGATTTCGGGGTATCGATCTCCGCATTGCCCATCTTGAAGCCGTGAGTCAGCATCCCTTTCAGATCGATCAACATGCAGTTGAACATCGGGAAGAAAGGTGAGTAATCGAGATCGTGGAAGTGCAGATCACCGCTCTCGTGGGCCTGAACCACATCACGGGGCAGCATGTGGCTGGTGGCATAGTGCTTGGCGACGATACCGGCCAGCAAGTCGCGCTGGGTCGGGATCACCTTGGAGTCTTTATTGGCATTCTCGTTGAGCAGGGCGGCATTGGTCTGCTCGACCAGACCGCGGATCTCCTGCGCCAGACGGCCGCGCGCCTCGCGAGCCTGATCCCTGTCGTGGCGATATTCGATATAGGCACGGGCGATGGCCTTGTCGTCGGAAGCCATCAGGTGGTTTTCGACCCGGTTCTGGATCTCGTGGATATCAACTTCACCACGCCCTTCCAGCTCCTGACTCACCGCATTGGCAATGCGGGAGGCGAGTGCCGGATTGGCCTGATTGACCGCTTCCGCCGCTCGGCTGACCGCCTCTGCAATCAGCTGGGCATTGAATGGTGCGCGACATCCGTCACGTTTGATCACAACCGGTTTCATGAATTTTCCCCGTTAAAAGGCCAGGCATTTGCCTCTGGCTCACCCTTGTTGGGCCCCCCTCCCGGCATCTCGTCCTGGACGCAAATAAATTCAGCCGAGGCTTGACAAGCCTGGGCTGAAGATAGGAAGGGAACAGCTTATACACAGCTTGATAACACAACATATAGGGATTAAAAACGAATGCATCCCTATATGTGGTGTCTATTAGGCACCAAAGCGAAGCCTCATTTCTTGATCCAGAACAGGTTTTTCAGCGAGCGGGACAGTTCACGACCAACCCAAAAGAGCCCCATTCAAATCCAACCTCAAGCGGGGTGCGGGCTGGCGTCCGATCCGCCCACCCGAAAAAAATTGCCCCCCACCGCACCGGTTTCGAGATGACAGCGTCAACCAAAACCGCCCATACTGAACAAGAACTCTCTCCCCCCTCGACAAGGGACAACCCATGCGCACCTCCCTGCTGTTGCTACTGCTATCTACCCTCTCACTGCCGCTCTGGGCTGCCAACATTCTGGTGATCAGCAGCTACCATCCCGAATACCTGTGGGACCAAAGCTACAACAAAGGGCTGCTCGATGGCTTGCAGGGGGAGCACAAGATCACTCACTTCTATATGGACACCAAACGCCATCCACGGGAGAAGTTCGACGAAATAGCCCAGCAAGCCATCGCCTTTTATCTGAAGAGCAAACCGGATCTGGTGGTACTGGGGGATGACAACGCCATCAACTATCTGGCCAACGAGATCGCCTCGCTGGGCACTCCAGTGGTCTTTCTCGGCATGAACGAGAATCCCCGCCTCAAGGGCTTTGTCGGCCACCCCAAGATCACCGGCGTGCTGGAGCGCCCCCTGCTCAAGCGCAACATCAGCGAAATAAGCCAGATGATGGGGGGGCTCGACAAGGCGCTAGTACTGTTTGATTCCAGCAATGTGGCCCTCACTGCCATTGAGGATGAATTCAAGACCCAAACCGAGCTGCGGGTCGGTCAGACCCGGATCAACAGCCAGCTGATGGGGGATTACAGCCTCTGGCAGGAGGCAGTGCTCAACTCCAAGAAGAACGGCTATCAGGCGATCTTCCTCGGCCTCTACCACACGCTGGTCGATGACAATGGCAAGCATGTGAGCGAAAAGACGGTGCTGGAGTGGACTAGCGCCAACACGCCGGTGCCGCTCTTCTGTTTCTGGGAATTTACCGTCGGCAAGGGGATGGCCATCGGCGGGCTGGTGCTGGACGGCCACGATCAGGGGATACAGGCAGCCAGCCTCATCAACACCATACTGGCGGGCACCCTGCCCCGTACCATCTCCCCGCGCGCGGCCCTGCGCGGCGAATATGTCTTCAGCAAGAGCGAGCTGGCCCGCTGGCAGCTCACAGTGCCCGACAAATGGCGCCACAAGATCCTCTGGCGTGAGTGACCGCCGAAACAAAAAAGAGAACCCGGCCATGCCGGGTTCTCTTTTATCGGGTGCTGCGGTTAGGATTGGTGAGGGCTATCAGCCCTGCAACGCCTGTTGCAGCTCCTCTTCGGTCCAGATGGTGATACCCAGCTCTTGTGCTTTGGTCAGCTTGGAACCGGCCGCTTCCCCCGCGACCAGCACATCGGTCTTGGCAGATACCGAACCCGCCACCTTGGCTCCCAGCGCCTGCAATGCCGCCTTGGCGTCGTTGCGCGACAAGGTGGTCAGCGTACCGGTCAGCACGAAGGTCTTGCCGGCAAAGGGTTGCTCCGCGGCCTCTTTCTTCTCGATGGCCGGCCACTGGATGCCGGCAGCCAGCAAGGCCTCCAGCACCTCCACGTTGTGGGGCTGACGCAAGAAGTAGTAGACATGCTTGGCCACCACATCGCCCACGTCAGCCACTTCGAGCAGTTGCTCCACCGAAGCCGCGCGCAGGGCATCCAGGGTGAGGAAGTGGTTGGCAAGATTGAGCGCAGTCGCCTCCCCCACTTCGCGGATCCCAAGGGCAAACAGGAAGCGCGGCAGGGTGGTGCTGCGCGCCGCATCGATGGCCGCCACCAGATTGAGGGCCGATTTTTGCCCCATCCGCTCAAGACCGGCCAACTGGATGGCATTGAGGCTGAACAGATCGGCGGGAGTCTTCACCAGCCCCTTGTCTACCAGCTGCTCGACAATCTTGTCGCCAAGGCCGTCCACATCCATGGCGCGACGGGCGGCGAAGTGCTTGATCGCCTCCTTGCGCTGCGCCTCGCAGAACAGGCCACCGGAGCAGCGGGCAACCGCCTCTCCTTCCAGCCGCTCCACTGCCGAGCCACAGACCGGGCACTCGGTCGGGAAGAGAATTTCGCGCGCATCCACAGGGCGCTGTGCCTCGACCACGGCCACGATCTGCGGGATCACATCCCCTGCCCGGCGCACGATCACGGTATCGCCGACCATCACGCCAAGGCGCTCGATCTCATCGGCGTTGTGCAAAGTGGCGTTGGAGACAGTCACGCCGCCGACAAACACCGGTTTGAGCTTGGCCACCGGCGTCACGGCGCCAGTACGGCCAACCTGAAACTCGACATTCTCAAGCAGAGTCATCTCTTCCTGCGCTGGAAACTTGTGGGCGGTCGCCCAGCGCGGGGCACGTGCCACAAAGCCCAGCTCCTCTTGCAGAGCGATGGCATCCACCTTGTAGACCACGCCGTCGATCTCGTAAGGCAGCTCACCACGGCGGGCCAGAATGTCGTCGTGGAACGCCTGACAACCGGCAGCCCCCTCTTTGAGTTTCACCTCGGGACTAAGCGGCAAGCCCCACTCCTTGAGCTGATTGAGGCGACCGAAGTGAGAGCCACCGAGCTGCTCGCCGCCGACACCGACGCCGTAGGCGTAAAAGCTCAGGGGACGGCTGGCAGTGATACGTGAATCGAGCTGACGCAGGCTGCCGGCGGCGGCGTTACGCGGGTTGACGAACACCTTCTCGCCTGCGGCCAGTGCCTTGGCATTCATCGCCTCGAAACCGGCCTTGGGCATAAAGACTTCGCCACGCACTTCCAGCCGATCGGGCCAACCAGAGCCCCGCAATGCGAGCGGAATGGCCTTGATGGTGCGCACGTTCTCGGTGATCTCCTCACCGGTAGCGCCATCGCCCCGGGTGGCCGCCTGCACCAGCTGACCATTTACATAGAGCAAGCTCACCGCCAGACCATCGAGCTTGGGCTCGCAGCAGAAGGTGAAACGCACGTCACGCTTGAGGCGATCACTCATGCGCTGTTCGAACGCCTGCAACTCTTCGCTGCTAAAGACGTTATCCAGACTGAGCATGGGGATCTCGTGACGCACCTGACTGAACGCCGTCAGCGGCTGGCCGCCGACCCGCACGCTGGGGGAAGCCGGGGTTTTCAGCTCGGGGTGGTCAGCCTCCAGCGCGATCAGCTCGCGCATCAGACGGTCGTATTCGGCATCCGGCACTGTGGGGTTATCCAGCACATAGTACTGGTGACCATATTCGGTAAGCAGTTCACACAATTGACGGTGGCGGGAGAGGATATCGCTCATGAAAAAGTCTCGAAGTGTGATTGAACATACGGCCGAGGTAGAAACAAAAATGCGGTACCTGGGTACCGCACTTTTTCTTCACTCGACCCGCATGGCGTATTAGTCGCGACTGGCCTCGTAGGCAGCCAGCTCGTGACGGTAACGGGCAATGGTCTCGTCGCTCAGCGGGCTGCGATCCATATCGGTCAGCATGGCATCGAGATCGCTGGCCAGCTGATCGGCGGCCTGCAGCATGTCCTCGAAGGCAAACGCGGCATTGCTGCGCAGCGGCAGCTGCATGAACAGGGAGACACCCGGCGTGGTGAACTGTTCCATCCGGTACGGATTGAAGGTACCTGGCTTGACCATGTTGATCATGGAGAAGAGCACTTCACCCTTGCCGTTGGGATCTTCGTGACGGTGGAAAATATCCATCTCGCCAAACTTGAAGCCCAGCGCCATCAGGGATGAGAGCAGGGTTGCACCTTGCAAGTCGTGACCCGGACGGCCCATCAGGTTGATGACATAGACATCCTGCCAGATTTTCTCGACCGGCTGGGGCGCCATGCGCGGCTCTTCAACCACAGGTGCAGGTGCCACATAGGCCGGCTCTTCATACACAGGCTCGGGAGCCACATGACGGGGCTGCGGCTGATATTCCGGCTCGGGAGCACGCACCGGTTCGGCACGAACGGTGTCAGCGGTACGGACTGTCTCTGCACGGGCACCAAAAGTCGGGGCGGTCGCGTAAGCGGGCTCGACCAGCGGCTCGTCATCCAGCGACTGCATCATGGGCTCGCGCTGGGGACGGGAACGGTAGACCGGGGTACGACGATTGACCTGAGCAGGTTTGCGCACCGGCGCGGCGGGCGCCTCGTCGATCTCCTCGGGCAGCGGTTCGTCGAACGCTTCCTCCTCTTCATAGACAGGAGGCGGCGGAACCGGGCGGGCAGCAGGCTTGCGCACTACGGGCGGCGGCAGATCGTCCTCGTCATCTTCATCATCAAAGGCGGGGACGGCAGGGCGACGACCGAGTTCCGGCTGGCGGCTCTCTTCACTGCGCAGCTTGGGCTCGGCACGACGGCCACCACTGACCACACGTACCTGGCCGATGCCATCGCTGTCGAAGGCGTCGTTATCACGATCCCGCGACTTGGAGTCCATCCGTCCAATCGGTTTCTCTTTGATCGGTGCCTGACGATTCTTTTTGTTGCTCCACAACCCGTGAATGAGCAATGCCGCAATAGCAATACCGCCCAGGGCAACCAAGATGTAACGCAATTCCTGCATTAGCTGCTTCTCTTTCTAGTTTTGCTCAGCCAAAGCGACGGCTTCACCGATATCGACCGACACAATGCGAGAAACCCCGGGCTCTTGCATCGTGACGCCAACCAGCTGCTCAGCCATCTCCATGGAGACCTTATTATGACTGATGTAAACGAACTGTACTGTGCTCGACATCTCTTTGACAAGAGAACAGAAGCGACCGACGTTCACTTCATCGAGCGGTGCATCCACCTCATCCAGCAGACAAAAAGGTGCTGGGTTGAGTCTGAAGATGGCAAAAACCAGCGCAAGCGCGGTTAACGCCTTCTCCCCCCCGGAAAGCAGGGCAATGGTAGCATTCTTCTTACCCGGAGGTCTCGCCATGATGCTCACTCCGGCCTCCAAAAGATCATCGGAGGTAAGCTCAAGCCAGGCACTGCCCCCACCGAACACTTTTGGAAACAGGGATTTTAAATCTTCGTTGACCTTATCGAAAGTGTCCCGGAACCGTATTTGTGTCTCTTTATCAATTCTTTTAATGGCTTGGCTCAAGGTTTCCAGCGCTTGCTCGAGATCCTGGCACTGATTTTCAAGATAGGTTGCCCGGGTTTTCGCCTCTTCGTACTCCTCCAGCGCCGCCAGGTTGATGGCGCCGAGCGCCTCCACTTGCCCCTCCAGGGTCTGGATCTCCTGCCGCAACTTGCTGCGATCAGCGGCGATCAACACCGCCTGATCGAGATCTACCAGTCGAACCCCCAACTCTTCGAACTGCTCGTGCAGCCCCTGTCGACGGGTGAGGTTACGTTCGCGCTCAAGGCGCAGGGTTGCCAGCTTCTCTTGCAACGTCACCAGCTGCTTGTGATCGGCACTTCTGGCCTGTTCCAGCTCACCAAGCTGGCGCTCCAGGTCCGCAAGCCGTTGATGGCAGGCGAGCTGCTGCGCCTCCAGATTGCGCTGCTCGGCCAGCAGGGGCGCCAGATCCGGCACGGCCTCGCTATCCGGCCCTTTCAGCCCGGCCAGCTCCAGCCCGAGCCTCGCCAAATCCTCTTCGCCCAGGGTAATGAGTTGGCGCAGATTGCCCAACTCCAGTTGCAAACGCTGGCAGGTCGCTTGTTGCTGCTCGCGGCGCGCACGGGCCTCGTCGACCGCCCGCTCGCAGCGGGTCAGCAGCTCCTGGGCGAGCTGCAACCCTTGTGTCAGCGGCTCCCCCTGCTCCTGCAACTCGGCAAGGCGCGCCTCATCGAGTTCCAGTTGTTCACGGGCGCTGGCTAGTCGCTCTGCCTCTTCGGCCTGCTCCTGATCAAGCCGGATCAGCTCTTCGCCGAGCTGACCGAGCCGCTGCAACCGCTCCTGCCGCTGACCCTGTTGCAGGCTCCAGGCTTCGCGCAGTTGTTGCCATTTCTGCTCTTGCTCGCGCAAGGTTCGCTGCGACAACTCCTGCGCACTGGCAAGCTGGGCGCGCCGGGCATCGGCAGCAACAAGTTGCTCGCTCAGCTGTGCCAGCCCCTCGGCAACCCTCTCCTGCTCGGTATGCAACCGCTCACGCTCACCCAGCAGCGCCATGGTGCCAAGCGCCCCGCCCTGCCCCAGATCTGCCCAGTTTGGCCCCAGCCAGTCGCCAGCAGGAGTCAGTACCGACTCACCGGCCGCAAGGCTTGGCTGGCGGGCCAATGCGGCCTCCCGGCTCTCCACCAGCCAGATGGCATTGAGGAAGGCGGGAATGTGCTCGCCGCCCAGTTGCGCCGCCAGCGTACCGGCAACCGCCGGTTGCGCCGGGCCAATCCAGAGCCCCTCTTGCGCCAGATTGCACTCGTCCGCCGGCGTTGCGGTGAGCCAGCGACCCAGCACCTTGTCGAGTGCCTGTGCCCACTCGGGGGCAACCTGCAACCGGTCGGCCAGGGTCGCCCCCTCCATCTGTTCGCCGAGGATCTGATCCAGGGTCACCAGCCGCGCTTCCAGCTCCCGCTGCAGGCTCAACTGCTGGCCATGCTGCTGCTTGAGTTGTTCATGGGCGTCGACCGCCTGCGCCAGCTGCTCGGTCAGCTCGTCATTGGCCGCCCGCGTCAGCTCCAGCTCACAACTCAGGGCATCGAGGGCCGGTTGCAGATCGTCGGCCTCTGTGCCGAGGGGGCCAGCGCGTTCATCTTCCAGCTTGAGGCGGGCCAGCCGGGTCTTGGCTTGCAGCTCCTGCAGGCCACCCAACCGGGTGCGGGTCTGGTTGAGCTGCCCCTGCAACCCGGCCAACTGTTGCTGCCACTGCTGCTGGCGCAAGCGAGCCTGTTCCAGCTGCTCGCTGGCGTGCTGGCGGGCCTCCTGCTGCTCGGTGAGCAACTGCTCACACAGCTCCAGCCGGGCGCTCTCCTGCTCGGCGCGCAATACCCCTTCGGTCAGTTGATCCTGCTGGCCGGCAAGCTGCGCCTTGCGGGTAGCGATCCGCTCGCCCAGCGCCTCTGCACGGGCTTGCCAATCGCGCCCGAGTTCACTCTGGTGCAGTTGCTGTTGCTCGAGACGGGCGATGGCCTGCCCGCCGAGAAAAATCTGTTGCTGACGGCTCGCCTGCTCGGCTTGCGCCTCTTGTCTGGCGACCGACAGGGTGACGTGGCGCCCCTCATCGGCGGTGCGCTTTGCATCGAGCGCCGCCAGCGCCTGCTCGGCCTGCGCCAGCTCGGTTTTGGCCTCGCCAAGGCGCGTCTCCAGCGCCCACAACTCGGAGCCAATCAGCTCGGCGCGAGCTGCGCGCGAACGACTCTTGAGCTGTTTGTAGCGCTCGGCAGTTTCGGCCTGGGCTTTGAGGTGGTCAAGGCGCGAACCCAGCTCGCCGCGAATATCGCCGAGGCGCTCCAGATTCTCCTGAGTGTGGCGAATGCGCTGCTCGGTCTCGCGGCGCCGCTCCTTGTAACGGGAAACCCCGGCGGCCTCTTCCATAAAGAGCTTGAGATCGGCCGGACGTGACTCCACCAGTCGGCTGACAGTGCCCTGCTCGATGATGGCGTAACTGCGGGGGCCAAGACCGGTGCCGAGGAAGAGGTCGGTCACATCCTTGCGGCGGCACTTCTGGCCGTTGATCTGATAGTGGTTGGAGCCATCGCGCAGCACTTCGCGGCGCACCGAGATCTCGGTAAAGCGGCCGAACTCGCCGGGCACCCGGTTGTGGGGATTGTCGAACACCAGCTCGACCGAGGCGCGCCCGTGCGCACTGCGGTTGATGGAGCCGTTGAAGATGACATCGGTCATGTTCTCGCCGCGCAGATGGCGAGCGGAGCTCTCCCCCAACACCCAGCGCACCGCGTCGATGACGTTGGATTTGCCACAGCCATTGGGGCCCACCACGGCGGTCATGTCTGCCGACAGTTCGATGCGGGTCGGCTCGACGAACGACTTGAAGCCGGCGAGTTTGATCAGTTTCAGACGCATGGCGACCTGTATCAGTGGCTAAATAAAGAGGAGGCGGGCAGGCGAATTTACCAAATCCAGACCCGGCTTTGTTTGTAATATGCAGGCATCATCCCCATTCATGCCCGACTTTTGGTCGCCACGGCACGAAATAAGGAATAGTCGGCGACTTTACCAAATCAAAGGCTTGTTTGTAATATGCTGGCAGTTCTCCCATGCATAGATGGAGCTCACATGAGCCAATCACCCCATATGGTCAAAGATTCAATCAGCGGTGCAGACTACTTTCTGCGCGGGTTTTCCCTTATTCGCCAACCGGGCATCCGCACCTTTGTGCTGATCCCCCTGCTGGTCAACTTCGTGCTGTTTGCCGGGGCCTTCTATGCCCTGTTGCTGCAACTGGACGGCCTGTTCGCATGGCTCCATCAGCAGATCCCCGCCTGGCTCGACTGGCTGGACTACCTGCTGTGGCCCATCGCCCTCATCACCATACTGGTGGTCTTCTCCTTTATCTTCAGCTCGGTCGCCAACTGGGTAGCCGCTCCCTTCAACGGCCTGCTGGCGGAGAAGGTGGAGCAGATCCTCACCGGCCAGCCCGCCAATTACAGCGGCATGCTGGATATCGTCAAGGATGTGCCACGCACCTTCGGCCGCGAATGGACTAAGCTGAAGTATTATCTGCCCAAGGCCATCGGCTGCCTGATCCTGTTCCTGATCCCTGTGGTGGGCCAGACCCTGGCGCCGGTGCTCTGGTTCCTGTTCAGCGCCTGGATGATGGCGATCCAGTATGTGGATTATCCGTTCGACAACCACAAGATCGACTTCATCACCATGCGCGATGCCTTGAAGCAACGCCGTGGCAAGTGCCTCAGCTTCGGCGCTTTGGTGACCCTCTTCTCCGCCATTCCGGTGGTGAACCTCTTCGTGATGCCGGTCGCCATCTGTGGTGCCACCGCCATGTGGGTCGATCACTACCGGCAAGAGCAGTTGGGGCGCTAACCCTTGAACATTGATTAGAAAAAGGCACCCGAAACGGTGCCTTTTTCGCATTTAGCATGAATTAAATTAATGCATGCATTCGATAGCTTGTCCCATATGACACGAGTTGGTAGGATTCTGGCCTTTCTCGTTCCCTGGGATATCTCATGTTACATGCACTCTTCTTGGTGGGCCTGGTGGCCGAAGGGATGACCGGCGCGCTGGCCGCGGGTCGGCGACGGATGGATCTGTTTGGTGTGGTGATCATCGCCTCGGCGACGGCCATCGGTGGTGGCACCATCCGCGATGTGCTGCTCGGCCACTATCCGCTGCTCTGGATTGAACATCCGGAATATGTGCTGCTGGTTGCCGCAGCCGCGATGGCGGGTGTGGTCTCCGCCCCCCTGATGCGCTATCTCGGCAAGCTGTTCATGGCCCTTGATGCCCTGGGACTGGTAGTCTTCTCCATCTTCGGTGCAGCCCGGGCGCTGGATATGGGCCACGGCGCAGGTATTGCCTGCATCATGGCGGTAGTGACCGGGGTCTTTGGCGGTGTGCTGCGGGATCTGCTCTGCCAGCGCATTCCGCTGGTGTTTCGTCGCGAGCTCTATGCAGCCATTTCGCTGATCACCGCAGCCCTCTACTGTCTGGCGCTGGATCAGGGCTTGCCGACCAACTGGGCCGCGTTCGGTTCCATCGGGATCGGCTTTGTACTGCGGCTGCTGGCGGTACGTTTCAAGTGGGGACTACCCACCTTCAACTACCAGTACGCGACCCACTGAGTACGCCAGCTTCTGGCGAGGCGGGTTGGATTGCGAGCAACAAAAAAGCGCCCGAGCGGCGCTTTTTTCATGGACGGTCTGCGACTCAGTTAATCCCTTCCGAGCTGAAGAAGGTCGCCTTGTCGGCGATAAAGCGGATCTTGATGTTCTTCCCTTCCCCGCCCCAGAGGCAGCTGGTGGTGCCCAGCGCATCGTCACAACGCTCCGCCTTGCCCAGAATGGCGCTGGCCTCGGCGTAACTCATCCCCATCTTCAACTGGTCGTAATTTTCACGGTTGAGCTTGCTGCAACCGGTCAACAACAGGGCGATCAGGCCGCCAATCACTATCTTTTTCATCGCTATCTCCTCTCTGGTGGGAAGAGCTTGGCAGCTTGCCAACCCCTTTACCAGCTGCGCACCGGGCCGGTATCGAGGTGAACGAAGTTATCACGGGGATAGTAACCAACCCCACCCACCTTGAGCTGGAGCGCCGCCTTGCGCAGATGGGCCAGCTGTACGCCGGGGATCCGCACATCCACCGCCTGCCCCAGGGTGTGGTAGCTGTGCTTGGCCACGCCGCGGCTCTTGTGGCGCTTCTGACGATTGGTCGCCGGGGCGCGATAGCCGGAGATCAGCTGGATTTCGCTGCGCCGACCCAGCTTGTGCTGCAACAGGAACAGCTGATCAAAGAGCTTCTTGTCGATGTTGAACACTTCATTGCGCCGGTAATCGCGGAAGATGTGGTTGAGCTCGGCCAACCCGTCGCTCAGATAGTGGCCGTTCTCCCAATAGCTGGCACGCACCCGCTCGCCGGTATTGAGATTGAAAAAACTGAGTTCACGCCCGGTGGTACTGCGGCTGGCCAGTGCAGGGAAGGAGATCAACGAGCTGCCCAGCAGGCAACCGGCTCCCAGCAACAGGCGACGTCGACTTATCTCTTGTTCCAGCATAAGGGGTTCGTCCATCGCAGATTCAAGCGAAAATAGTTGAATAAGATCACTGATTGAATGTGATACAGGCGCTTGAAACTACCCTCCGGCGGGGGGCCCTGTCAAACCTCAATCGCCCATAGAAAAGCCCGGCACAGGCCGGGCTTTTCACTCTGTGGCAGGGATCACAGCAGGCGGCTCTGGAAGCTGACCCGATCAAATCCGTAGATGTCGTTGCGCAGTTGCTGGCGACCATTTTCGTCGATCCAGCTGCTCCAGTAGACGGTAAAGACCGGGATCGGCGTGGTGAGCGGCAACCATTTGGTCTGGCTCTCTTTGAGGATATTGGCCACCTTGTCCGGCTGATAGCGGGAGTCCGCCAACAACAGCTCGGCCAGATCGTCCGCATGTTCCACCCGGATGCAGCCCGAACTGAAGGCGCGCGCCCCCTGTTCGAACAACGCCTTGCGCGGGGTGGAGTGCAGATAGATGGCGTCATTGTTGGGCAGGTAGAACTTGTAGCGCCCCAGAGCATTGTGATCCCCCGGCTTTTGCCGCAGGCGATAGGGGAAACCGGCAGCCAGCGCCTGATGCCACCCCTCTTCGGTGAACTGCACCGGATTACCCTCGCTGTCGATCACCTCGAACTGCTCGCGACTCAGATAGGCGGGATCGCGACCCAGCTTGGGCAGGATGTCCTTGCTCAGGATGGAGCGCGGCACATGCCAGGAGGGATTGAGCACGATGGAGCGAATTTCGCTGGCGAGGATGGGCGTGGCCCGCTGCTCCTTGCCGACAATGACCCGGCTGGTGAATACCTCGTTGCCGGACTCCACCACGCTCAGACGGTAGTCGGGAATATTGACCAGCACGTAGCGGCCACCGGCGAGTTGATCCACCAGATCGCGACGCCACAGGTTACGCAGCAGCAGGCTGGCGCGCACTTGCGGGCCGGTATTGAGCCAGGAGCGGGTCTGACGGCCGATAATGCCGTCCGCGGTGAGACCGTGACGACGTTGAAACTGCTTGATGGCCTGCTCGGTATCACCATCGTAAATCTGATCACCATGGCTCGGGGCGCTGTCGCCCAGCTCGTTGAGCATGGCGCGGATTTGGCCGAGCTCGGCGGAGCTCTCTCCGGCACGCAGGGTCGGCATATCGAGGGTTGGCCACTTGCTGGCCATCGGCATTGCCAGCAGTTTGTGCACTTTGGCCCGCACCGCCTCGTATTCCGCCACCTGAGGGCGCAGGGATTTCACCTGGGTGAGCAGGTCATCATCGCTGGGTTGGGTCACTACAGGGCGGTTCAAATCGAGCTTGAGGGTCTTCATCTGCTCGCGCGAGACCAGATCCATCCCCCGCCAGGCGTGCTGGAAACGACTCAGCTTGGCAAAAATGTCGTCATAGATGGCACCACGCTTGTCTGCAGGGGTGGCCTGCAGGCGCTTCCACAGCGTGAAAAAATCGGGATGCAGCTGGGCAAGCACAGCCTCTTGCAACTGCTGCTCCAGCTCGACACGGGCCTGTTCGGCCTGACTGCCCTGATACCAGTCGTGTCCGGTTTCACTGGCCGCCACCACGACTTGTGCTTCGGTTGCATGTACCGCGCCAGCGGGCAAACATCCCAGCCACACCAGATTGGCAAGGGCCAGCCAATACTTCATCCCCATGGGTACCTCAAAACGGTTTGTTCACTCTGTCAGGCCTGACAAGCAGACCCGATGCTCAGACCGCTCATGATGCGTGAACGGCCAATACTTTGCTAGCGCCCGGGGGCATAACGCTGCCAGATAATGTCATACGCATCTGTCTCCTTGAACCGCGCCAACGCCTGATTGAATTGTTGCAAGAATTGCGGCGAAAAGCTGCGCTTGCCCAACATAAAGAAGCTCGGCGATTCAGATACCACCATGGGGTGACTGGTGAACAGACCGCTCATCCCCTCCTTGTTAAGGGCGCTGGGGGTAGCCAGCATGTCACCAAGGAAACCGTCGATCCGCCCGCGGGCCAGCTTCTCATAATTCTGCTGATCGCTCACCGCACTCACCTGTTTGGCATAGCGAGCGAGCAGCGACATCACTTCATCGCCATAGAAGTACTCTTTGGTAACGCCGAGGGAGTAACCACTGGTCAGCCAGCTCGCCAGATCCTGCTCGGGATAGTGGCTGCCCTTGCGGATCCACAGCAAGGTGCGCCCCGGGTTGTAGGAGTCGGAAAACCAGGCATAACGGGCGCGCTCATCATTGATATTCGCCTCCATCGCCATGTCTATCTCACCATACTCCATTTCGTGCAGTACCCGCTTCCAGGGCAGCTCCACGTAGTTGACCTTGCAGTGCATGGAAGTGAGCACAGCCGTCAGCACCTCGGCGGCATAACCGCGCACCTCTTGCGGTGAATCGGCTTCGTAATAATGGTAGGGGGGCCAGTTATCGTAACCGACCTGAATTGGCTCGGGACACAGGGCCTTGGCCAATGCCATTGGCGCCCATAATCCAAGCAGCAGACAGCAAGAGATCCACTTCATATGTCATCCTTGACGAATAAGTGAGTCATCATAAATCGCCCCCTGCAAAATGGCGATAGAGGCCAGATGACTATCGCATCCGCTAGAAAATGACGCAGCAAAGCACGTCTATTTGCCAATTGCCCTGCCGGAGCACCATTGGCAACCGGCGCCCCGCCAGACCTGTTTAACCGGGAAACAGCAACGTTTGGAACAGGGGTAAAAAGGGGTTAATATGTGACCAAATATTTTTTTGTGATCCACTATGCTTTTTTTGCAATTGGATTAGCATATGCGCGACATCGGCCTACCCATTCTGTCAGGCATAGAGAGTGATATGACGTACAAAAAGTTCGGTTTTTTGACTGCCATTCTGGCGTTAAGCGGTTTTTATCTTTACACCCTCTATCTGGCTGCTCACCCCAACGTGAGCCTGGCCTACAAACTCTATTATCTGGAAGGCAAGACACGCTTCTGGGAACACAACTCCAGCATGACCTATCAGCCGGGTAACGAGCTCAATCTGACCAAGCCAAGCCGCTTCCTCTCCAGCGAAGGCTGGGCCAAGAAGCCGAGCGACGAAGGTACCCTGCTTAGCGGTCAGGGCGGTCTCTACTTTGTGCTGCCCAAGCAGGCGGCCAATCCGGATCAGCTTACCGTACAGGCCCGCATCAACAGCCCGGAAGCCGGTGCCCTGTTGAAAGTGGCGCTGGGTCACGACTTCACCACCACGGTGAAACTGGCCAAAGCGGGCATCAACGAAATCCGCCTCAGTCTGCCCGGCGACTCGCTCACGGCAGATCCCAAGCGCCCCAATTTTCTGGCGCTCTCGGCACCTACTCCCATCAATGTGCAGTCGGTACGTTTGACCGTAGCCCAGTGATCCTTGCCCCGAATACCATTTTATAAAAACAACTATCCCAAATAAGGACGTTCTTATGTCGCATCCAGATTTTCGACTCTCTCTGGTCGTTCCCGTTTACAACGAGGAAGAGAGCATCGATGCCTTCATCAACGCGATAGACAACGAACTGGCCCCGCTGAAAGACCAGCTTGAAATTGTATTCGTCAACGATGGCAGCCGTGACCGCACCCGTGAAGTGGTCGAGCAGGCCATCGCCCGTGACCCTCGCGTGACCCTGGTCAACCTGGCACGCAACTTCGGTAAAGAAGCGGCCCTGACCGCCGGTCTGCATCAGGCCAAAGGGGATGCCATAGTGCCGATGGATGTGGATCTGCAAGACCCGCCCGCCCTGATCCTGGAGTTCGTCAAACTGTGGCAGACCGGTGACTATGACACCGTCTACGGCATCCGAGTCGATCGCAGCGCCGATACCCCGATGAAGCGCCTGACTGCCGGTGGCTTCTACCGCTTCTTCAACGCCCTCTCCACCAGCACCAAGCTGCCGGAGAACGCAGGTGACTTCCGCCTGATCGACCGCCGCGTGGTCGAGGCGATCAAGCTGCTGCCGGAGCGCAACCGCTTCATGAAGGGTCTGTTTGCCTGGGCCGGTTTCCGTGCCGTTGGCGTCCCCTACGAGCGCCCGGCCCGTCACGCCGGTGAAACCAAGTTCAACTATTGGAAACTGTGGAACTTCGCCCTCGACGGTCTGCTCAGCTTCTCCAGCTGGCCGCTGCGGGTCTGGAGCTATGTGGGTGTCAGCGTCTCGCTGGTTGCCTTCCTCTATATCCTGAAAATCATCACCCAGGTGATCTTCTTCGGCATCGACGTACCCGGCTATGCCTCACTGATGTCCGTGGTGCTGTTCCTCGGCGGTATCCAACTACTGTCGCTCGGCATCATCGGCGAATACATCGGCCGCATGTTTGTGGAAGTGAAACAGCGCCCGGTCTACCTCATTGAAGGGGTCTATGGCCAGTATGCCAAGCAGGATGCTGGCAAACCGCAGAGCGCTGAGAGCAACCTGCAAGAGCAACAGGAGCAAGCACCGCAATGATCTCCCGCGAGGAATTCTGGCGGCTGGTACGTTTCGGTTTTGTCGGCGGGGGGGCTACCCTCGTCGACCTTGGCACCTCCATCGCACTGTTTCATACCTGGCCCACCATCTCGGAGCACCTGGTTACCACGCTGGCTTTTGCCATCGCGTTCTGGTTCTCCTTCTTTGGTCACCGCTACATCACCTTCCAGAAGCAGGGAGCCGCCAGCAAGTTTCTGCTGGTTGCCCTCTTCTCGCTGGCGGTGCGTAACCTGATCCTGAGCGGCCTGCTGTTTGCGGGACTCTCCGGTCTACTGCCGGTGGTCATCGCCACCCTGACCGTTACTGTACTCACCTACATCCTCTCTCGCGTCTGGGTTTTTGCCTGATGAATGACATGACCAATACCGCTTCCCTGCCCGGGGACAGCCTCCCCTATCGCCCGTCACTGCGCATCAGCGGCCGTGACTGGCTGATGATCATTGCCGCCTTCGTGCTGAGCCGCGTTGCCCTCTATGGCATGGGCTATTTCGGTGTCCAGCTCTATGGCACTCCCGGTATCGGGCCACTGCAGGCCTATTGCCAGTTCGACTGCGTCTGGTTCCAGCGCATCATCGAAAACGGCTACGACCTCTACCCGCGCTGGCTGAGCAAGGGCAATGCGGCCAACTGGGCCTTTATGCCGCTCTATCCGATGGTCTCCGGTGCCATCTCCAACCTGTTCAATGTCGAGAGCCTGATCGGCCTCATCATTGTTACCAATATCTCCTTCTTCGCCAGCCTGCCGCTGATGCTGCTGGTGTTGCGTCAGCTCAAGCTGGGGGACGATACCGCCCGCTTCGGCGTCTGGCTGCTCGCCTTCTCCCCCTTCTCCGCCTACTTCGTCTCCGGTTATACCGAGTCGACCTTTATGGCGCTGATGCTGGGGATGTTCCTGTTCGCCTATCGGGAGCAGTGGCTGATGGTGGCCGTGCTGGGGGTCTGTATCTCCGCCACCCGCAACCTGGGGGTGATGATGGTCTTCCCGGTGCTGATCCTGGCGCTGCAAGCTTACGGCTGGCGGGAATTTTTCCGCTTTACCGAGCGCGCCTTCAAGGTGGTGTTCACCCTCTGGATGATCCCGTTTGGCCTGTTTGCCTACATGGTCTACCTCTATCACCTGACCGGCGACGCCTTCGCCTTCAAACACATTCAGGTGGCCTGGGGTCGCTACATGGACAGCCCGCTGGACTGGTGGCTGAGCGGTTTCGAGCTGGGCGGCCGCAAGGCTTACCTCTCCATCATGGTGATCTTCGGCTGGTGCCTGAACGGCTACCTGTTCAGCCAGAAACGCTGGGCCGAAGCGACCCTGATGTTCATCTGCTGTACCATCCCGCTGATGACCGGCCTCAACGCCATGCCACGCTACATGTTCGGGCTCTACCCGACCCTGCTGGCCATCATTCTGCTGACCCATCGCTGGCCAGCCATCCGCCCGGCGGTGCTCTGCATCAGCGGCATGGTGGCTTCCTTCATCGCGGTGGCCTTCGTCAACTTCAAGTTTTTCACCGTCTGATGTGACGACAATGCCTGATACACCAAATGCCGGTCACCTGACCGGCATTTTTTATGGCCGCTATTTTTATCGACAGAGCCTCCCATCTCCTCTCCGTCACACTTTCCTCGGCTTGAAAACGTAACCATTCGAACTGAAGTCACAAATCGGCATTTTGCCGATCCAAGGCGCGCTTTGCTGCTCCTAGAATGGGCCCTTGTCCGAACTGCCCTGCTCAAGGAATGGCTTATGCGTCGTGCTCATCACTTATCCCCTCTCTGGCTTGCCCTGCTGGCCGCCCCTCTGTTCATCCAACAGGCGATGGCCGCCCCCGAGGTTCGCCTCTATGTGGATGGTCAACCGGTGGCGACCCCGATCGTGCTGGACAAGGGCACGGTGGAGCTGACCCACACCCTTGCCAAGGGGAGCCACCAGATCCGCATCAGCGACGCAGACAATAGTTGCGGTACCAGCTTTGGCCCGAGCGAGAGCAAGCCGCTCCCCTTCGGCACCGCCCAGCCCATGGACAAATGCAGCAAGGATCAGAGCTTTACCCTTCGGGTGATGCTGGCCGGGGAGTATCAGTTCACCTTCAACCCGGATACCCCCAGCCTCAAGGTGCTGCGGGCGACCAAGAAGAGCGAATTCAAACGCCAGCCACCACAAGAGCCCTGCATCAGCTGGGATGGCGGCCCGGTCACGGTATCCCTGAAAGGGGTTTGGCCCGAGGGTACCCGACTGAGGGATGCCTACTCGAAACAGGAGGCGGTGGTCAAACAGGGCAAACTGACCCTGACCCCGAGCAAAGAGAGCGGCGGCCTGCTGCTGCTCGAGCCGGTCAAGGCAGCCAAGCCAGCACCATTCAGCTGGGATCAGGCGAACGTCTATTTTCTGCTGACCGATCGCTTCCACAATGGTGACCCCGCCAACGACCACAGCTTCGGCCGCCAGAAGGATGGTCAAGACGAGGTGGCCACCTGGCACGGCGGTGACTTCAAGGGGCTGACCGAGAAGCTCGACTACATCAAGAGCCTCGGCATGAACGCCATCTGGATCACCCCCATGGTGGAGCAGGTTCACGGCTTCATAGGCGGTGGTGAGCAGGGCAATTTTCCCTTCTACGCCTACCACGGCTACTGGGCGCTCGACTTCACCAAGATTGACCCCAACTACGGCGATGAAGAGAGCCTGAAAACCCTGGTGGACGAGGCCCACAAGCGCGGCATGCGGATCATCCTCGACGTGGTGATGAACCACGCCGGCTACGCCACCCTCGCCGACTTGCAGGATTTGGGGCTCACCGAACTGACCCAGAACACAGACAAGCTGCCGACCGTCTGGAACCAGTGGCGCCCGAGCGGCGGCCTCAACTGGCATGGCTACAACCAGTTCATCGACTATCAATCACCTGCGTGGAACAAGTGGTGGAGTGGTGACTGGGTGCGCGCCGGTCTGCCCGGCTACCCGCAGCCCGGCACCGACGATGTCACCGGCTCGGTGGCGGGGCTGCCGGACTTTCTCACCGAATCGACCAAACCGGTAGGGCTGCCGCCGTTGCTGGCCGCGAAAAAAGACACCCTCGCCAAGGCGCTGCCCAACGCCACCGTGAATGACTATCTCATCGCCTGGCACACCGACTGGGTGCGCCGCTTTGGCATCGACGGCTTCCGCGCCGACACTGTCAAGCATCTGGAGCCCGAGGTGTGGGCCAAGCTCAAGCAGGCGGGCACCGCTGCACTCAAGGAGTGGAAGACCAACAACCCGGGCAAGGCCCTCGACGATCTGCCCTTCTACATGGTGGGCGAGGTTTGGGATCACGGGGTGGCCAAGGATTTCTGGTATCAGAACGGTTTCGATTCCCTGATCAACTTCGACTATCAGCGCGAGTTCGCCCTGCCCCAGGCCCAGTGCATGGCCAGCGCCGAGCCCACCTATGCCAGCTACGCCAGCCGCATCAATCAGGATCCCGAGTTCAACGTGTTGAGCTACATCAGCTCCCACGACACCAAGCTGTTCTTTGGCGACTATCAGGATGTGCCGCTACAGCGCCGGGTCGCCAGCAGCTTTATGCTGCTGCCGGGCGGTATCCAACTCTATTACGGCGATGAGTCCGGCCGCGGGCTGGCCAAGGATGGCGGGGTGTTCGATCAAGGCTTGCGCTCGGATATGAACTGGCAGGAGCTGGCCAGCGGAGACAAGGCCGAGCTGGTCAAGCACTGGCAGCAACTGGGCCAGTTCCGCGCCGCCCATCCGGCCATTGCGGCAGGCAGCCACCAGAAACTCTCGGATACCCCCTACACCTTTGTGCGGGAGAAGGGGGATGACAAGGTAGTGGTGGTCTTTGCCGGTCGGCAGAAGTAACTCTTGGGCCATATATACCAGCAACAGAGAGGGGAGCCACTGGCTCCCCTCTCTCGTTTATCTATCTGCCAAGGCTCACTGTGACTGGCGCGCCGCCACCGGCCACTGCAACCGCGCCTTGAGCAGGGTCTCCTGCCACAGAGACCAAGAGAGCAGCGCCTGCTGATAGGCTCCGGCCTGACCGGGCAACAGGATGCCGTAGCTGGCCAGCCGATAGGCCATCACGGCATAGAAGGCATCGACAATCCCCGCCTCGCCAAAGTAGAAGGAGCCCCGCGCCTGCGACCAGATCTCCTGCAAACGGGCCAGCTCACCGACCGCCTCCACCGGGGGATCGATACGGGTTGGCGCCCCAAGAAAGAAGGGGAGCAGAGAACGGATCTGCCGAAATCCCGCGTGCAACTCGGCGCAGAGGCTGCGAGCCAGTGCCCGCTCGGCCAGCGAAACGGGATAGAGCTGGCGCTCGGGACAGATCTCGTGAACATATTCGGCGATGGCCAGCGAGTCGTGAACCCGCAAGCCATCGTGTTCGAGCCAGGGCACCAGACCGGCCGGTGCCAGCCGCTTGAGCCGCGCCAGCGACTTGGCATCCTCCAGATCGAATACCTGCTCCTGCCACGTCCGTCCGCTCATGGCGAGCACCAGTGCCGCCCGCATCGCCCAGGTGGAGCCGGTGCCCACCGCCAATACCAAGGATCCCATCTGTTGCCTCCTGCATGAGTTGCCTGCGACCGCCCTGTCTGCCCTTGATGGCAAAACATCCGATGGTCGCTTCACATTTGCGCACCGGCGGGTTTGACCCTCTTGGTGAGCGATGCTAGTTTGATTTTTCAAAACAATCAGTTAGCAACAATGTGAGCCATTAACCGAAATATGGACAGCCAATTTACCATCGTCATCGCAGATGACCACCCCCTGTTTCGGGGCGCCCTTTACCAAGCGGTGCACATGGCCATCAACGACGCTCAATTGCTGGAAGCGGACTCCATCGACAGCCTGACCAGCCTGCTCGGCGAGCACCCCGAAGTTGACCTGTTGTTGCTCGATCTCAAGATGCCGGGGGCCAACGGCTTCGAGGGGCTGGCCCACCTGCGCGGCCAGTATCCCGACCTGCCCATCGTGGTGGTCTCCGCCTCGGAAGATGCGGCCATCATCCAGCAGGTGCTGCGGCTCGGGGCGCTCGGCTTCATTCCCAAGTCGGTGCCGATGAAGGAGCTGGTCAATGCCCTCAATACGGTGATCGGGGGGGATAACTGGGTGCCGGAAGGCATCTCGCTCCATCCTGAATCGGAAGACGGCCCCGATTTCGCCAGCAAGCTGGCCAGCCTCACCCCCCAGCAATACAAGGTGCTGATCATGCTGCGCGATGGCAGCCTGAACAAACAGATCGCCTGGGAGCTCAACGTCTCCGAGGCCACCATCAAGGCCCATATCACCGCCATCTTCAGAAAACTGGGCGTCAAGAACCGCACTCAGGCGGTTATCGCCCTGCAACAGCTCGATATCAAGGAGAGCTGAACCCCGCGCGCAGTGACACGCGGGAGACGACATAGCCAGCCATGCTGGCTATTTGTTGCTCGACAATTAGCACGATCGTACTTTATGCTGCCAGCGCCAACGAGGAGAGAGTGATGAGCAAGGGGCGCCTGACCCGGGAAACCATTTTGCAGACTGCCTTTGAGCAGGCGAGCCAGCAAGGGCTGGAGAGCCTGACCATAGGCTCGCTGGCCAGCGCCTGCGAGATGTCCAAAAGCGGCCTGTTTGCCCACTTTCAATCCCGCGACAATCTGCAGATCGCCGTGCTGGAGTACGCCGCCGAGGTGTTCCGGCTGCGGGTGATCCAGCCGGTACGCCAGCAGGAGCACCAGAGCCAGCACGACAAGCTGATCGCCCTGCTGCGCGCCTGGCAGGCGTGGAACCACTGCTTCGCCGGACGCTGCATGTTCCTCGATGCCTGGACCTCGGTGCAGGATGGCCATGAGCAAGAGAGCCCTGTGCAACAAGCCGCCCGGCAACTGGTGCGCTTCTGGCTCGACTATCTGGCCCGTCAGGTGGTGCAGGGTCAGGCCGCAGGCGAGTGGCGACAGGAGATGGATCCCTGGCGCGCCGTTTACCGCCTCTATGGCCTCTATCTGGCGGATCAGGTGTTCAACGACCTCGAACTGTGTCAGGATCCGGCCCGCCACTTCTGGCCCGAAGTGGACGCTCTGCTGAGCAGCTGGCGCTGATGTTTTGGCATCCGTTCAACACGACTTTTTAAAAACCGATAAAAAAGCACGACCGTTCGCACACAAAAACCACAGGATGACCATGAGCAGCAAGATCTACTTCAACACCCGCCGCTTCAGCCCGAGCAAATGGCTGCTGGGGATCGGCACCCGGTTGCACCACAGACTCGCCCCCACCCATGCCAAGCGCACCGCCAGCAAGTTGCTGCTCACCCCCCAGCGCAACCAGCGCGGTGGCCACGAACCAGCCGGTCTGGTGAAGCAGGCCGTCCATACCAGCGAAGGGGTATTGATGAGCTATCGGCTAGGTCAGGGGCCGCTGTGGCTGCTGATGCATGGCTGGTCCGGCAGCGCCAGCCAGTTCTATCCGCTGATGAGCCATATCGCCGCGCAGGGTTTCACCGCCATTGCCTACGATCATCCGGCCCACGGCCAGAGCGCAGGCAATACTGGCCACCTACCCCGTTTCGTGCGCGCCTTCGACGAGCTGGCGACCAAGCTGGCCAGCGAAGTAGGCCCGCTGCACGGCGTCATCGCCCATAGCATGGGAGGCGCCGTCACCCTCTCCAGCCGTCAGGCGGGTATCGATACCCTGCCGCTGCTGTTGATTTCACCGGTGCTCGACTATGTGCCCCAGCTCTACGGCATGGTGGCGCGCTCCGGCTACTCCATCCGGTTGTTTGATGCGGTGGTCAAGGAGATTGAGCAAGAGTACCAGCACCCCTTGAGCACGGTCGATCCGCTGGGTCGCCTCGCCAGTCGCAGCGGCGCGGCAATGATCGTGCACGACGAGGAGGACAGGTTTGCCCCGCACGGCGATTCCTTGCGGGCCAGTCAGGATGGTCATACCCGGCTGGTGAGCACCCGGGGTCTGGGCCACGGTCGCATCCTCGCCAGCGCCCCGGTATTCGCCGCCTTCGATCAGCTGGCGCGGCCGGAAAATCCTCACCGCGCCCTTTGACACGGGGCCATGAAAAAAACGGGCGAGCGCCCGTTTTTATATTTGATACAGCGCCTTATAGTTAACTTGTCAGTGGGAACATTCTTGTCAGAACACGATAAGGCGCCAGCATATGGCCAGACCCAATACAGCGTTGTTGCTCACCGGTGGCGGTGCTCGCGCCGCCTATCAGGTCGGCGCCCTCAAGGCGATTGCGGAGCTCTACCCGCGCAATCTCGGCATCCCTTTTCCCATCCTTTGCGGCACCTCGGCGGGGGCTATCAATGTCACCGCGCTCGCCTGCTACGCCTCCTGCTTCCATCTGGGGGTGCGCAAGCTGGAGTGGGTCTGGCGCCGTTTCGAGACTCACCACATCTTCGATTTTCACCCGGGGCGCCTGCTGTGGCGGTTGATGTACGAAGGGTCGGCAGGGCTGATCAATCCCCACACCAACCACGCCTTTCACCTCTTTGACAACGCGCCGCTGCACCGCCTGCTGGATCAACTCATCGACTATCACCGCATCGATGACAACATCCTCTACGGCAGTCTGGAGGCGCTGGCCATCACGGCATCGGATTACGATGACGGCCTCTCCACCACCTTCTTTCAGGGGCGGGCCGACCACCATCCTTGGGAGCGGGCCAGACGGCGCGGGGTACGCACCGTGCTTACATCTGAGCATCTGCTCGCCTCCTCGGCGTTGCCCTTCGTCTTTCCGGCCACCCGGATCGGCGAGAAGTTCTACGGCGACGGTTCCATCCACCAGTTGAGCCCGCTCAGCCCCGCCATCCATCTGGGGGCGGAGCGGATCCTGCTGATCACCCTGGATCCGCCAGCCCACTCGGCGCCGACCCATCATCACGGCCATCTCACCAGCTCCAATATCGCCAGCCATCTGCTCGATACCGTCTTTACCGACACCCTCAACTCTGATTTGGAGCGGCTGTGGCGCATCAACCAGACTCTGGATCTTATCCCTGAGCGGGAGCGCAATCGCCTCAAGCTGAAACGGGTGGAGACCTGCGTGCTAAAACCGAGTCAGGATCTCGACACCATCGCACTGGCCTACCTGCGCAAACTGCCGCTAAAGTTGCGCCGCCTGTTGCGGGTGCTGGGTGTGAAGGGGGATGAGACCAGCAGTCTGGCCAGCTTTTTGATGTTCTATCCGGGTTATTGTCAGCAGCTGATCAAGCTGGGCTATCAGGACACCCTGAGGGAGCGGGAGCGCGTCGTCGCCTTCCTCGATATCGAAGGGCTACCAAAAGAGCGGGAGTAAAGGGGGCGGCCGATGAGTGCAAGGGGACTCAGCGCCCCTCCAGCAAACGCTGCTCCGCCTGCTCCATCGCCACCACGGTACCAAACAGGATCAGCCGATCACCGGCCGCCAGCACCAGCTCGGGTCTGGGTTCCAGACTCTGATCCCCGCGCTGCACCTCCTTGATCCGCACCTCATCAAGCGGCAACTCGCGCACTTCACGGCCTACCGCCCACGCCTGATCGTGCAGCAAAAGCGGATGGAGGCGTTCGAGCAGCTGATCTGCCTCCAGATTACTGGCACTCTGATCCCCCCAGTAGAAGCCGTGCAGGAAGCGATACTGGCTGCTGCGCTCCAGCTCCATCCGGCGGATCACCCGACCGATGGGGATATCGCAGTTGAGCAGCAGGTGGGAGACCAGCATCAGGGCCCCCTCTTGGGATTCGGGGATCACCTCAAACGCCCCCGCCTGCTTGTACTGCTCCAGAAAACTGTCATCCCGGGTACGTACCAGCACCTTGAGATCCCCCGCCAGTTCGCGGATCAGTGCCAGCATCGCCTCCACCCGCTTGCGATCATCGAAGGTGATGATCACCAGCCGCGCCCGCAACAACCCGGCGGCCAGCAGAATATCGCGGCGGCTGGCATCGCCGAAGGCCACCTGCTCCCCCGCCAGCTTGGCCTCGCTCACCCGCTCGGGGTCGAGGTCTAGGGCCAGAAAGGGGATCTCCTCGATCTTGAGAAAGCGGGCACAGGTCTGCCCCGCCCGGCCAAAGCCGGCGATGATGACATGCTGGTTTTTGCTCAGGCCCGACTGTGCCACCTCGGAGCGAGTCAGCAGCGCCGGATCGGTGAGGCTGCGGGCCAGCGAATGGGCCTGGGTCACCAGCCAGGGGGTCATGGCGATGGAGATGATGCCGATACCGATCAGCAGGGAGACCAGTTGTTGATCCAGCAAGCCGTGGTGGAGCGCCAGCGCCAGCAGCACGAAGCCGAACTCCCCCACCTGACTGAGCATGATGCCGGCGGCCATGCTGTCGCGCTTGCGCTCCCCCATCAGCCGCCCAGCCAGCAGCACCAGCAGGGATTTGCACAGCACCAGCAACACCACGCAGATCAGCACCTGCCACCAAGCCCGCGCCACCAGTTCCCAGTCCATGGCCATGCCGATGGTGATAAAGAAGAGCCCCATCAACACGTCGCGAAAGGGCTTGATGTCTACCTCAAGCTGATGACGGTAGTGGGACTCCCCCAGCATCATCCCCGCCAGAAATGCCCCCAGCGCCATCGACAGCCCGAGCGAATGGGTCATGTAGGCGGCCAGCAGCGCCACCAGCAGGGCGCTCAGCACGAACAACTCGTCGGAGCGGGCCCGCGCCACCTCGTGAAACAGCAGCGGCAGAAACCACTTGCCCACCGCCAGCAGAGTGAAGAGAGCAAACAGCCCCTTGAGGGTGGCCCAGGCGATCTCGGCGGCCAGCGCACTCCCCTGCACTTCCGGCTGGGCGAGAATAGGGATCATCACCAGCAGGGGCACCACTGCCAGATCCTGAAACAGCAGCACGCTCACCCCCAGCTGGGCGCGGCGGGTATGGAGCTGCTTCTGCTCGCCGAGTTGCTTGATCACCACAGCCGTCGAGGAGAGTGCCAACGTTCCCGCCACCACCAGCGACTGGGCCAGACCCAGCCCCCACCACCAGCCGATGGCGAAGAAGAGCAACGAGGTGAGCAGCACCTGCAACATCCCGACTCCCAGCACCAACCGGCGCATCGCCAGCAATTTCGGCAGGGAGAACTCCAGCCCCAGCGAGAACATCAAAAAGACGATCCCCAGCTCGGCAATGGTCTGCATGATCGACTGGCCGGTGATCACCGCCAGCCCGTGGGGGCCGAGCAAGACGCCGGCAATCAGGTAGGCGAGGATCACCGGCAAGCCGAGGCGCCGGAAAGTTGCCACCAGCAGGACGGCGGCGAACAGCAGGATCAACAGGTCGGTGTACAAATTTCCCTCTCCTTTTATCGACTTAAGCTTAGTCAGCCGATCTGGCGGGCAGGAAAGATATATTGGGCATGCCAATTGCAGGGAGGAGACAGTAGTCAGGTGTTACAGGTGGAAGACCATGGAAAATACGTCGTCACTTAATGGCTTTAGCCATGGCATCGAGCAGTGGGTTCGCCAGATGGAGCGGCTCACGCCGTTGCCCAGCGTTGAACGCAACCAGTTGCTCGAGCAGTTGTTGGGGCAGAGCGATCTCGGCGGTCTGCTGACAACTTTTGCCGATCGTGCGGCAAGAATTGTCAGGATCCACGGTCTCTACCTCGATTGTGGCCAGCCCCATGTGCTGATCCAGCACCCGCCGCTGGCCACCCTCAACCTGCACAACTATCCGTTCGAACTACGCGGCCAGCACGGCCAGCTGCTCGGCCAGCTTCACTACGAGCTGGAACATCCGCTGAGCGGCAGCCAGCAACGGGTACTGATGCAATACCATCAGCTGCTCTGCCTGCTGCTGCCCCTCTATCTGCGGCTGGAAAAACTGGATCAGCTGGTCCGGCTCGATCACCTCACCGGCCTTGGCAACCGCTCCTACTTTGACGAGGCCATCGGCCGCGCCATCGAGCAGCACAGCCGCGAGCCTCACGGTCTGGTGCTGGTGCTGCTGGATCTCGATCGCTTCAAGCAGATCAATGACACCTGGGGCCATCCGGTGGGGGATCTGGTGCTGAGCCGCTTCGCCCAGCTGCTCAAGGGCTGCATCCGCAGCACGGATCAAGCCTTCCGGCTCGGGGGGGATGAGTTCGCCCTGCTGCTGCAACCGGCCGAACCCGAGGCGTGGCGCCCGGTCTGGCTGCGACTGCAGCATATGTTGATGACCAATAAGGAGCTCAGCACCTTCTCGGTCGGATGCAGCCTTGGCGCCGCCAGCTGGCAATCCGGGGTCGATGTGCCGAGCCTCTACGAGGCGGCCGACAGTCACCTCTACGCCCGCAAAAAAGCCGGCAAGGCCAGCCCTAACGAATAATCCCGAACTCTTCTTTGCTCCGGCACATGCGCGCCATGTGACCGGAGCTTCTTTTTTTGGGGCTAATCCCCCCTCACACCGAGATCTCCTCAGGCAAGATCCTGCTCGGGCAGGATGGGGGCTGCACCGCTCCCCTGCCAGTGACACACCAGCCCGGCCCCCTGTGCCATAAAACCGTCGCAGACAAAGAGCCCCACCACCGCCGCCACCTGCTCGCCATAGTAGAGGATGGGGATGCGCCCCCGCTGCCAAGAAGGCACCTCATACTCCTGCAGCAGCTTCTTCATCCGCCGACTGCCGCTTCGCCCCACCGGTTTGAGGGGGATCCCAGGCGCTACCTGAAAGCGCACCGAGAGCGGCTCGTCCGCTCGGGGGGAACGCAACAGCCCCTCGCCGTGCTCCGCCATACGCACCACCAGCTCGCCCACCCCTTCCGGCAGGGTCAGCGGCTCACCCACGGTCAGCGGCAATACCTGATGGCAAGGTTGCAGGTCAGGGCTCACCAGATAGAGTCGCTCCTGAAAACGGCGGCAGCTCTGGCGCCCCCAGTTGAGCTGGGGATTGGCATCGCCGCGCGCCAACGCCACCTCCTGCCAGAGCCGGGCAAGCTGCTCACGGGATGGCATCTCCCCCCCCTGACGGCGGATCCAGTAGCGCAGCAGGTTGTTGCGCCGGGTGGGGGAGAGGGCGTGCAGCGGGCCGATATGGAGCGCCTCCCCCTCGCCCGCCAGCTGCCAGTCGCTCTCGGCCAGCTCATCCAGCAGCGCCTCCTGCTCGGCGCACAAGGCCATGCTGCGTGCCGCGGTCTGGGCCATGGCGGGCCAGCGCGCCTTGAGTTGGGGGATAAGCGTCTGGCGCAAAAAGTTGCGGTCATAGCTCACATCCTGATTGCTCTCATCCTCCACCCAGCCAAAGGGGAGGCTCGCCGCCGCCTCGGCCAGCTCGGCGCGACTCATATCGAGCAGCGGCCGCAGCAACAGGCCGCCAGCAAAGGGCTGGCTTGGCAAGATCCCCGCAAGCCCGCGCAGACCGGCGCCGCGCTTGAGGGCCAGCAGCAGGGTTTCCAGCTGATCATCCTGATGGTGGGCGGTGAGCAGCCACTCCCCCTCCCGCATCCGGGCGGTCAGCCGCTGGTAACGGGCGGTGCGCGCCTGCGCCTCCAGACTCTCGCCATTGCCGCGGGCCAGAGTCACCCGCTCGACCAGCAGCTCCACCGCCAATTGCTGACACACGGCTTCACAATGAGCGACCCACTCATCGGCATGGGGACTGAGGCCGTGGTGCACGTGCAGGGCGCGAAGTGGCAGGCTATGCTCGCGGGCATACTGCGCCGCCAGTACCAGCAGCAGGGTGGAGTCGAGGCCGCCACTGAAGGCCACCAGCAGACCGGTGGAACCTTCTGGTGCTGGCATAGTCAGACAAAAGCGAGAATAAAGATGAGAAATCATAGGCTTCCCCAAAACGGACCGGCCGATCTTAGCAGAGTCGGGCTTATCAAGCTGCAACCCTGCTGCTAGAGTGAGGCTCGCCCGCCCTCTCCACCAGGCTGGCCGCAAGGCGGTCGCACAACTGATTGGAGCAAGGAAGATGGGCAGGGAAGCAAACAATCCGAATTGGAATCAAACAAGATGAACAATAAGAAAAGCTTACTGGCCGGCCTGATTGGACTGGCCCTGCTGGCTGGCTGCAGTCAGGCACCGCAAGACTCCCCCAAACACTCCGGGCTGGCGCTGGCCAATATGGATACCAGCATCAAACCCGGCGATGACTTCTTCCGCTACGTCAATGGCAAGTGGCTCGCCACCGCCAAGATCCCCGACGATCGCCCCGCCGATGGCGCCTTCTACATGCTGCGGGACAAATCCCTCGCCGATGTGCGGGTGCTGGTCGAGGGGCTGGCCAAGCAGGAGGCCGCCACAGGCACGCCGACCCAGCAGATCCGCGATCTCTACGCCAGCTATCTGGATCAGGCAGGCCGTGACGCCAAGGGGCTCACCCCGCTGGCACCGGTGCTTGCCGATATCGACCGGATCGATGATCAGGCTGCGCTGGCCCGCGCCTTTGCCCAGTCGGGCCGCATGGGCGGCGGCGCGCCGTTCGGCATCTGGATCGACGCCGATGCCAAGTCTCCCGACCGCTATGCGGTCTACCTCTATCAGGGGGGATTGGGGCTGCCGGATCGGGACTACTACCTCAAGCAGGATCCCGACAGTCAGGCCCTGCGCCAGAAGTACCAGCAGCATATCGCCGCCATGCTGAGCCGCCTCGGGGAATCTGACCCGAGCGGCAAGGCCAAGCGGATTCTGGCCCTCGAAACCCGGCTCGCCACCATCCAGTGGGACAACGTCGCCCTGCGGGATCGGGAGAAGAACTACAACAAGCGCCCCGCCAGCGAACTGGCACGGCTCGCCCCCCACCTCGACTGGCAGGCTTATCTCAATGCCGCGGGCATCGCTGGCCTGCCTGATCTCATCATCGGCCAACCGACCTATCTGAGCGCGCTGGATCAGGTGATGGCCCAGACCCCCATCGCCGACTGGCAGGCCTACCTCAAGTGGCAACTGCTGACCGACTACGCACCCTATCTCGACAGCGAGACCGACCGCGCCAACTTCGCCTTCTACGGCACCACATTGAGCGGCACGCCCAAGCAGCGCGCCAGCTGGGAGCGGGCGCTCGGGGTGCTGAACGATCATCTGGGTGAAGCGGTCGGCCAGCTCTATGTGGCCCGCTACTTCCCGCCTGCGGCCAAGGAGCGGATGGAGCAGCTGGTGGAGAACCTGCGCACCGCCTACGGCCAGAGCATCAAGGAGCTCGACTGGATGTCGCCCGAGACCAAGGCGCAGGCACTCGAGAAGCTGGCCAAGTTCCGCCCCAAGATCGGCTACCCCGACAAGTGGAAGGATTACAGCGCCATCACCATCAAACCGGATGATCTGGTGGGCAACCTGCAACGCTCGCAAGCCTTTGAATACGCAGACAGTCTGGCGCGCCTCGGCAAGCCGGTCGACCGGGACGAGTGGCACATGTCGCCGCAAACGGTGAACGCCTACTACAACCCGAGCAACAACGAGATCGTCTTCCCGGCGGCCATTTTGCAGCCCCCCTTCTTCGACATGACGGCGGATGATGCGGTCAACTACGGCGCCATCGGCGGGGTCATTGGCCACGAGATGGGCCACGGTTTTGATGATCAGGGGGCCAAATCCGACGGCGACGGCATGATGCGCGACTGGTGGACGCCGCAGGATCTCAAGGAGTTCCGCTTCCGTACCAGCCGTCTGGTGGCCCAGTACAACCGCTTCGAGCCCATCAACGGCCAGTTCGTCAATGGCCAGTTCACCCTGGGGGAAAACATCGGCGATCTGGGCGGTCTCACCATCGCCCACAAGGCCTACGAGCTGTCACTGGATGGCAAGGAGGCGCCGGTGCTGGATGGCTTTACCGGCGAGCAGCGCTTCTTCCTCGGCTGGGCTCAGGTGTGGAAGGGGATGTATCGCCCCGAGCTGATGCAGATGCTGCTGCGCTCCGACCCCCACTCGCCCCCCGAGTACCGGGTCAACGGCGTGGTGCCGAACATTCCCGCCTTCTACGAGGCATTCAACATCCAGCCGGGGGACAAACTCTATCTGCCGCCCCAGAAGCGGGTGAAGATCTGGTAACAGCATCACGGCGGGCTCCCCGGGAGCCCGCGCTCAAGAGACAGCAAGAGGTTGCAAGATGAACAGAGCATTGATGATGGCAGGGCTGCTGACCCTGCCGCTGGCGGCGCAAGCACAAGCCGAAGAGGGATTTAGCAAGCAACTGACCCTCCCCTCCGGTCAGGTGATCCGGGTGGCGCAGGGGGCCGGTGAGCCCGCCTCCATCGGCAGCTATGACGTGCGCCTCTATTCGGGCCAGAACGCCCAATTTCCACTGGATGAGTTTCAGGATGGCAAGGTGATGGCCCGTAACGGCTTTATCCGGGAGCTGAAACTGGTCGATTTGAATGGCGACAAACAGCCCGAGCTGGTGGTCATCATCGAGAGCGCTGGCAGCGGCAGCTATCAGGATGCCGATGCCTACACCGTCAGCCCGCAGGGTGAGCTGGAGATCTTCAATCAGGTCAAGGAGCTGGAGCCCAAAGAGGATGTGGTCAAGGCGCTCAAAAGCCCGCAAGACTAAGCCCTCTCCCCGAATCTGAAATATAAAAAGCCCTGATGATCAGGGCTTTGTTGTTTCTGCTGTTGGTACAAACAGCTCAGAGGCGGGTCGCCCGGATGGAGACCTGCGGCAGCGCCATCTCGTGCTGGGCAGCAACCAGTTGCAGCTCGTAGGCCCCCGCCAGCCAGGTCCGGGCCAGTACCGCATCCACGCTGGCGTTGGTAAGTTCGAACGCCGCTACCGGGGTACAACCGGCCAGCAGATTGGCCAGCATGGTGGCGCTCAGCAGATCCCCAACCCCGATGGGGTGGCGGGCAAAAGGGTAGAGCGGGCGGGAGAGGTGAAAAGTCCCCTCCTCGCACACCAGCAACATCTCGAAGCGGTCCATGGCAAAGCCGGCCTTGCCCAGATGCTTGACCATCACCAGCTTGACCCCTTGCGCGCGCAGCTGCTGGCACGCCTCGATGGCCTCCGGCACATTGCGGATATCGCGGCCGGTGAGCTGTTCCAGCTCCAGCAGATTGGGGGCCAGCATATCGGCGCAGGCCAGTGCCCGATGTTTCAGAAAATCGGCGACGCCGGGTGCCACTATGCACCCCTTGTCGGGGTGACCCATCACGGGGTCACAAAAATAGAGGGCCGCCGGATTGAGCGCCTTGAGCCGGGCCACCACCGCCAGGATCTCCTCCCCCTGTTCGGCCGAGCCGAGGTAGCCGCTCAAGATCGCATCGCACTCGGCCAGCACGCCGATCTCCGCCAGGCCGTTTACCAACTGACGGATATGGCCGCCGGGCATCACCATCCCCTGCCAGCCTTCGCGGTATTGGGTGTGGTTGGAGAACTGCACAGTGTTCATCGGCCACACCTCGATCCCGAGGCGACGCATGGGAAAAACGGCGGCGCTGTTGCCGGCACAGCCAAAGACTACGTGGGATTGAATGGAGAGCACTCGCTTCATGATTGGCGACTCACGCAATAAGAACAGGAATTCCGGAGGGAAAAACGGGCCTTGCGGCCCGTTGTTGTGACTTTCGATGATTGTCACTTTCGATGGTTGTCACTGTCGATTAACGCAGCACCTTGACGGTGTAGCTGCCATCGGCCTGACGATAGAGGCCGTGGATGTCGGTCTCGAAGCCCGGGTAGTGGGCACCGATCTCGCACAGCATCTCGAGGAACTCGAGCACCGGCAGAGAATCCTGGGTCACCATCTCGCCCGGCAGTACCAACGGAACTCCCGGCGGGTACGGCAGGATCATGTTGGCGCTGATGCGGTCAACCATGTCACGCAGCGGCACTTCCACCACGTTGCCGGCCAGCTCCTGCTGCCATGCGGCGTGCGGAGTCATCTTCATCTCCGGCAGTACGTCGAACGCCTTGAACATCAGCTCCGGCAGATGGTACTTGCTGGTCAGCTCGTGAATGCGCTGCGCCAGCTCCTGGATACGCATCCCTTCGTAGAAGCTCGGGTCTTCACGATAGAGGCTCGGCAGTATGCTCTTGATGGTCAGGTTCAGGTCATAGCCACGCTTGAACTCGGTCAGGGCGCGCAGCAGCTGCATCGCCTTGGACTGATCGATACCGATGGAGAAGAGGAACAGCATGTTGTAAGGGCCGGTCTTCTCGACCACGATGCCGCGCTCGTCCAGGAACTTGGAGACCAGTGAAGCAGGAATGCCCTTCTCCAGCAGCTGGCCGTCACGACCCATACCCGGAGTCAGCAGGGTGACCTTGATAGGATCCAGGTACATGTGGTTGTCATCGATGTCCTTGAAGCCGTGCCAGTCATCTTTCGGATCCAGCTTCCAGCACTCGACGGTGTCGATGTTGTCCGGCTGCCATACGTCGAAGAACCAGCCTTCGCTCTGATCACGCAGACGCTTGATCTCTTTGCGGAAGGAGATGGCGCGATCGATGGAGTCCTTGATCAGACGCTTGCCGGTGTTACCACGCATCATGGCAGCGGAGATCTCGGTAGAGGCCACGATGCCGTACTGCGGCGAGGTGGAGGTGTGCATCATGAAGGCTTCGTTGAAGGTCTCTTCCTCCACGTCACCCTTGATGTGGATCATCGAGGCCTGGGAGAAGGCCGCCAGCAGCTTGTGGGTGGACTGGGTTTCGTAGAACACCTTGCCCGGCATCGCTTCACCGCTCATGCCGCACTTTCCTTCATAGATCGGGCTGAAGTTGGTGTAAGGCACCCAGGCACTGTCGAAGTGGATGTAAGGGGTATCCAGCGCCTCCTTGATGAAGCCGGTGTTGTAAAGCAGGCCATCATAGGTGGAGTTGGTGACGACGGCGTAACGGGGAGCCTGGGCCCCCGGTGTCGCGGCAACCTTGGCAGCGATGGTGTCGCGGCTGAATTCGTTCTGCGGGATACCACCCAGAATGCCATAGGCGTTGCGGGTCGGACGGAAGTAGATCGGGGTCACGTCGTTCATCATCATCAGATGAGTGAGCGACTTGTGGCAGTTACGGTCAACCAGCACTGTGCTGCCGGCCGGCGCTGAGTACATGCCGACGATCTTGTTGGCAGTGGAGGTGCCGTTGGTAACGATATAGGAGCGATCGGCGTTGAAGGTACGGGCGATGTACTCTTCGGCTTCCTTGTGCGGACCTGAATGATCCAGCAGGGAGCCCAGCTCCGGCATGGAGATGGAGACGTCGGCCTTGAACGCGTTCGGGCCGTAGAAGTCATAGAAGATGCTGCCGGCCGGGCTCATCTGGAAGGCGGTACCGCCCATGTGACCCGGAGTACAGAAGGTGTATTTGCCCTCTTCCACGTACTTGAACAGTGCCTTGGTGAACGGCGGCAGGATGGCGTCCTGATACTCCTGAGTGGCCTGACCCATCTTGAGGGCGATGTCGTCAGCCATGCCGAGACGGTACTCGAAGAAATGGACGTTGAGACGCAGGTCGGTCAGGTGAATGTCCAGGGTGGACTGGTCGTTGGCGAAGGCGAAGATCGGCAGCTTCTCGTTGCGATCGTGGATCTCCTTGCACAGACCCAGAGAGTATTTATCCCAGTCGAAGATGGCGCCGCAAACGCGGGGGTTCTTCTCGATCAGTTTCAGCAGGTCGGCGACGTCGACCGGATAAACAACCTCGAAACCCTTGCGCTCGAGGGAGGCTTGCAGCTGGCGAATGGGTTCTTCTTTAAAGAAAACGCCCAGGTGGTTGAGGATGGCAATGATATTCATCGTAATGCTCCACACGTAAAGGGGCGCTCTCCATCAGGGATGGTGAGTGAAGAGCGCTCGGAAGATAAAAGGGGGAATTAGTTGCTGGGTTGCTCGTTGAGCAGGGCGTCGTGCTGACGCAGACCCTGTTTTTTGGCGTAGAACATCAGGATGATGAGCGACACCACGAAGGTAGCGGTAAGGTTGGAACCCTTGGCACCCATCAGGGCCACCAGACAGAAGACACAGGCCACACCGGAGAAGATCATGGCGCCGATGCTGCGGGAGGTCATGCCCTCGAAGCGGATCAGGTTAATGCTGGAGTAGAAGTAGGGCAGCATGGTCAGCAGCACCGCATCTGTGGTCAGCACATTGAAGAGATCAGCTGCGTGAGCGGACTGGGAGGTGAAGGCGGTCAGGCCAATCATCAGGGCAGTCATCTTGAGGGAGCCCAGGATCAGACCCTTCTTGGCTACGCCGTTCTTGTCCACTTCGCCATAGATTTTCGGGAAGTTGCCGTCGTTGGCGGCACGCTTGCCCGCCTCGCCCACCAGCATCATCCAGGAGCCCAGCGAGGTGAAGCAAGCCAGGGCGGTAAAGGCAGAGACGAAGGGTGCAGACCAGCTACCGAAGATGGCGGAAGAGGCCATGGCAAACGGGGCGCCGGAGGCAGCCACTTCACCGGCCGGGAACATGCCGCTGATCACCTGGGTAGAGAGGATGTAGATAACACCCGCGATACCGGTACCCAGCATGGTAGCGAGCGGTACGGTACGCTTGGGGTTCTTCACCATGCCGGAAGAGACGGCGGCAGATTCAACACCCACGAAGGACCAGAGGCAGATCAGCACGGCGCTGATGACCGCATGCAGGTCGCTGCCGCTGGTGGTGTTCCAGTTCTGGCTGTAGACGGTGGCATCAAAATGACCCCAACCCATCACCGCAGTACCGACAACCGGCAGCAGGATTAGCACCAGACCCAGAGTACAGAGTCGGCTCACCCAACTACCGCCAAGCAGGTTGACGAAGGTGAAGATCCAGACGGCAGCGATGGTGGCTGCAGCGGCCGGAATTGGGCTGTTGAGAATGGGGAAGAAGACCGAGAGGTAGGAGACGCCGGTAATGGCGATGGCCAGGTTACCGATCCAGTTGGCGTGGTAATAAAGCACACCGGTCTGGAAACCGAACACCGGAGAGATCTCGCCAGCGTAAGCAATGGGGCCACCCTCTTGCGGGTTCTTGGTAGCAAGGCGGGCGAAGACGAAGGCGAGGCCCATGGCGCCTACCAGACAGATTGCCCAGCTAAAGACAGAGATGGAGCCGATGGTGGCCAGTGCCGAAGGCAGCAGCGCGATGCCACTCCCCATCATGTTGCCGGCCACCACACCTGTACAGGCGATAAGGCCAATCTTCTTGCTCGTATCTAGGGACATAAGATCTCCGGTTCTATAAAAGGTCGGGTCGTCACATACACATTTGGCGGAACGCCCCGCCAAAGAATGGGCACAGACTAGGCCTCTCATCCCCGGAAAACATAAAGACCAGCTAACGGATAAAAATATGAGGCAACTTTTTTCGCCGCCTCATTATTTTTGATAAAAATCATTTAAAAACAGCACTTTGACATCATGTCGCACCGCCATCTTGATAAAACCTTGATATCCGACCGCCCCGTTCTTGTCCCTTGATAACCCCCTTATCTCGCCGTCTTGATATTTTTGGCCAGATAAACCCGGGATAAAGCAGCTCCCATTGCGCCCCCTGCCCTTGCGGCCATTTGGAAGCCCTGCGGATCATCACCCTGAGTGGCCGCTCACCTCCTGCTTTCCCCTTCGCTAGGCTCATCACAATCCAAACTCAGAGGTAAAGCGCAACGGCGATAACCGGTCAGCAATGAGAAATGGGTCGAGACAGCCAGCAGATCCCGCCGCCAACCATGAGCAGATGTCACAAGCTGCACACGGCGTAAAGCCGAACAAACGCGAGTGCAACGAATGCCGTGGGCAAGGCAAAGGCAAGTGGGGATAGTGGGGAGCGGCGGGGGATAAATCATGACTCACCAGAGCGACTATCCCCGGTGGCAAACAAGCAGGATTGAAACAAGCAGAAACCACACAGGCCGCCCGAAGGCAGCCTGTGGATGGGGTCGGCAACCGCACCGACCGGGGGAAAACCAACACTGCGGTGTTAAAAGAGCTTCACCTTGCTCTGACCCAACGCATTGAACAGGGCTGGGGTGAGGCTCTCCATATTGCTGTAGAAACCGAGCTGCTGGCAGAGCAGATAGGTCTGCTCGGTCGCCTCCATCAGGAAGGCCTGACTGTAGGCATCACCCGCCGCCTCGGGACGACCGTCCAGCTCCGCCAGCTTGCCCTGCAGTATGTAATAGAGCACAGAGCGGCCGCGACTCGCCGCCTTCTCCAGCAGATAGTTGGCCTGCTGTTGCTGGCCGTTGAGGATCGCCTGCAGGGTCAACGCCTCCCACACCCGGGCTGGCAGGGCGCCGCTGTTTTGCACCACGCTGGCGAGATGAGTGCCAATCCCCTGCAGCCGCTCGCTCTCGGATTTGCCCGCCAGGGTGGCCAGCGCCTCGCCCGCCAGATAGCGCTCCGCCAGCAGCAGCGGCTGATCCGGATGGGCAATCAGCGCCTGCTCCAGCAGATCGATGCCGCGCTTGAGGGCGACCGGATCCCGGCTGTTGATGTAGTACTGCGCCTCCATCATCGCCATCAGGGAGGCATCATCGGTCGGCCAGCCCATCCCCGGCTCGGCATCGGGTTGGTCGAGGGCGCGCAGCAGATCCTGGCTGCTCGCCTGCAACACGCCGTGCACACTGTGGCGACTGAGCTGGTACTGATGGCTGAACAGCACCCGGTTGGTGTTGATATTGCGATACTCCAGATCGAGATAGGTGCCGCGGGGCTGGCGGGTGACCCGTACACTCAGCTCCTTGCCGGGCATGATGCCCCCCATCAGAGTGGTGGCACCGTACTGCACCCGCAGCGGCGTAGCCACCGCCACTTCCCCCATCAGGGCGCGGGTAATGCCATCGGCGAGGCGCACGTTCTCGTTGTTGTCATCCATGCCGGAGTGGAAGCGAAACACCAGCAGATTGGGATCCAGCATAGCGTGTACCTGGGGCTGGTGTGCTGGTAGCTGAGCATGCTGACTATGGCGATCAGCACGATGGCAACGAAGATATCAAAACTCACCATCTTCCAGCGGCTGCGAGCATCCTTGGCATGGGTGGAGATGGCGCGGGTCAGGGGCCCGGCGGGAAAAGGGGCGACATTGGGCTGTGCATCATCATCCTGCTCAGCCACGGGCGGGCTCAGATCGGAGAGCGTCGGGTTGTCGGAGAGAGCGGTATTGACCGCGGGCGCGGGCTGCTCGTCCGCCATCACCACGGAAACCACCTGTAGCGGCCGCACCGGTGCCACCAGCTTGTAGCCGCGCTTGGGTACGGTGACGATATAGTCGGTCGCATCGGTGCGACCATCTTTGAGGATCTTGCGCAGTTCGAAGATGGACTGGGTCACCACCTGATCGGTCACCTCGGCGCCATCCCACACCTCATTGATCAGGGCATCGCGGCCAAACACGGTGCCGGCATTGTGGGCCAGAAACCGCAACAGATTGACCAGTCTGGGTTCGAGGTAGACCTCGCGGTCGGGGCGACACAGCATGTTGTCGTCAACGCTCAGGGTCCAGTCGTGGATCTCAAAAACCGATTCGCTCATGATTCACTCGCTGCAGATGGTGACAATGCACGATGAGAGAGACGCAAAACCCGGGCTGACTGAACGGAACAAGGCGCTATCACCACAGGTGACAGATAAAAAGAGAACCGAAGCAATCACATCTCTGAGAGTCAGTCTGGCCAGGCCATCCTGTTTACGTCTGAAGGGCATCCTTGCGGGCATTCCGACCACCGGGATCGGAAGGGATCACTTTAAGCAAAACGGGAGCTGGATCCCACTTTTTTTGGCTATAAATCGCCGTTGAGTTGATCCGACACCGCACTTTTCGGCAAATAGAGTGCCAACTAGTATTCATATGAACATCCCATATGCCGGAATCAAAAAGCCCTGAACATCAGGGCTTTCTCATTTCTTCGACCATCGGGGAGACGTTACTTCGCTACCGGGAGCGCATCCTGCTGACGACTGCGGCGCAGATGATGCCGCCACAACGAGAAGCCGCCGTAGCCAAGACTCAGCACCACCGCATAGAGCACCTGAGTGGCGAGCGCCACCAGCACCAGAGCGCAGAGCAGCACGCTTATCCCCGCCAGCCCCTTGCCCACCCCGCCGAGCAGGCGCCAGCCCGCCGCCATGCAGAGCAGATAGACCAGCACGAAGTTGCCGTTGGCGTAGCGGATCAGCTCATCGAGCGGCAGTCGCAGCCAGATGATAAGGGTGATGCAGAGCAGACAGATGGCAAGCACCAGGCCGAGCGCCCGCAGCGGCGCGCCGCGCGCGGTGAGCACTGCCAGCGAGGGGGGCAGTTTGCCTTCCCGCGCCATGCTCCAGATCAGCCGGGCAAAGCCCTGAATGTAGATGTTGATGCTGGCAAAACAGGAGAGGTAGCCGAGCACCGCCACCAGCCACTTGGCGGTGGGGCCGAACAGCAGCGCCAGCAGGGAGGGGATGGCGGTGGCGTTTTTCGCCTCATCGCCGTAGAGGCCATATTTGAGCACCACCAGCGAGTGTACCCAGTAGATAAGCCCTGCCAGCAGTACCCCGCCGAGCAGGGCAATGGGATAGTCCCGCTCCGGCCGCTTGAACTCCTCACCCATGTGAGCGAAGGCTTCCAGCCCGACGAAACACCAGAACATCACCGCCAGCGCCGTAGCCATGGCGGGCCACTCGTCCGCGCTCGGCAGCGGCCGGGCCGCATCGCGCCAGCTCACCTCCCCCTTGAACCAGATAAGCAGGGTGAGCCCCAGAATGGCGAGCGCAATCAGCAGTTGCAGGTTGCCGGAAGATCGCGCCCCGCGCAGCCCCAGCAGAAAGACCCCGAGCAGGGTGAGCAGCTGGATGGCCCAGAGGGTCCACTCCCCCATCTCGAACAGGGCGTGCCAGAAACCGGCGGCAATCATCAGGGCGGCAGGCAGCCCCACCGGCAGCACCGCCAGAAAGAGGAAGGCGGAGAAGCGCTCGGCGCCGTTGCCAAAAGCGAGGCCGATCAGGTGCGGCGCGCCGCCCGCATGGGGATAGCGACGGCCGAGGCGAGCGAAGGTAAAGGCGATGGGCAGCACCAGCGCAATCAGCAGCAACCAGGCCCAGAGCGAGGCCCCGCCCGCCAGCGAGGCGGCAGTCGCCGGTACCACGAAGATCCCGGTGCCGAGCAGCGAGGTGGCGAGCAGCCCCATCCCCTGCCAGAGCCCGAGATCCTTTTTCAACCCAGACATATCCTTTTGTCCTGACTAAAAAACATCCCGCCATGTTAGGCCTGCTCCGCCCCTTTGTTAAGCACGATGGTTAAGCGCGGTGGCGAGAATGTGCAGCCTTTTATTCGGGCTCGGGTTCAGCTTGCAGGGATTCGGCCAGAAAATCCCCCAGCAGGGTGATCTTGAGCACCTGCCGCCGCGCCGCCGGATAGATGAAGTAGAGGGTCTTGGCAGGGCTCTGATAGCGGCCAAGCAGCGGCAGCAAACGCCCCGCAGCGATATGCTCACGCACCTGTTCGGCTGGCTGCAAGGTGATGCCAGCCCCCGAGAGCGCAGCCGTCAACAAGGCAGGCCAGTGATTGATGCGCAGGCGCGAGGCAACCCGTACCTCCTCGCTCTGGCCATCCTCACCGACAAACTGCCAACGCTCGTGATCCCCCCAGTTGCCGTGCAGACACTGGTGGCGAACTAGATCGGCCGGATGACGGGGTACGCCGTGGCGATTGAGGTAGTCGGGGGCCGCGCAGAGGCGGTAGTGCTGGGTCAGCAGCGGACGGGCGATCAGCGCCTCATCCTGCGGGCGCAGGGTGCGGATGGCGGCGTCGAACCCCTCCTCCACCAGATCGACCCAGCGCGGGGTGAGCTGCAGATCCAGATCCAGCTTGGGGTAGCGGTCGAGAAAAGCGGGCAGCAGCGGCACCAGCCGGTGATGGCCAAAGCTGAGGGGGGCGGCGATGCGCAGCCGTCCGGCCGGCTCGGCCAGCAGATTCTGGGTGAGCGACTCGGTCAGTGCCAGCTCCTCCAGTACCCGCTGGCAGCGGGACAGAAAAAGCTGGCCCAGCTCGGTGAGGGTCTGCTGGCGGGTAGTTTTGTGAAACAGCTTGCCCCCCAGCCACTGCTCCAGCCCCAGCACATGCTTGCCCACCATCTGGGCGCTGATCCCCTGCTCGCTCGCCACCGCGCTGTAGGAGCCGAGATCCACCACCCGGGTGAAGATACGCATGCTGGTCAATCGGTCCACAACCGCTCCTTTGTTCGTTCCTGAGTAACACGACCCGCTTACCGAGCCCTGATTCACAACCAAAAGTTTAGTAAGAAATGGATTTTAGCCAATTTATTCAACTTTTAGTTACCAATACAGTGATACCGTCCCTTCCCCACAGGATAAATTCCCATGAAAAGCACCTATCTGGCCGCATTACTGGTCGGTCTGCTGGCTACCGGTGTCAGTCAGGCTGCCGAGAGCAGTTTTATCAGCAACCACGACCATGCCCCTGCCTCAGCAACTCAAGCCCAGCCCGATATCTTTCGGGTCAGCCTGCTCGGCACCGGCACTCCGGTGCCCCAGATCAGCCGGGGCGGCTACAGCACTCTGGTCGAAGCGGGCAACCAGAAGCTGGTGTTCGATTTTGGCCGCAACTCCGCCACTCGCCTGTGGCAGCTGCATATCCCCATCGGCCGGGTCAACGCCTTCTTCCTCACCCACTTTCACTCCGACCACACCAACGGGCTGGCGGATCTCTGGCTGACCGGCTGGCTGCAACCAGCCTATGGCCAGCGCCACGCGCCGATGGAACTCTACGGCCCCAAAGGCACCACAGCTCTCGCCCATGGCTTGCAGCAGGCCTACGCCACCGACATCGCCACCCGGGTCAAGGATGAGGGAACGCCGCTGGACGGGGTGGAGATCAACAGCCACGAGGTCACCGCCGGGGTGGTCTACAACCATGACGGGGTCAAGGTAACCGCCTTTGACAACGACCACGGGGTCAACATCAAGCCGTCATTCGGCTATCGCATCGACTACCACGGCCACAGCGTGGTGCTCTCCGGCGATACCCGCTACAGCCCCGAAGTGGTGAAGCAGGCCAAAGGGGCCGACCTGCTGGTGCACTGCGTCTCAATGACCTCTGCCGAACAGATGAAGGCCAACCCCGGCTACAAGGCGATCGCCGGTCACCTCGCCTCCCCAGAGCAGGCGGCCCGGGTAATGAACGAAGCCAAACCGGCGCTGACCGTGTTCAGCCATATCGGCCTCAACGGCAAGATCAGGGTCAAAGATCTGGCGCAGGATCTGCGCGCCCGCTACACGGGCCCCTTCGTCATCGGCAACGACCTGATGCAGATTGATCTGCCCACCACGGCCTCCGGCAAGGGCTATGCCCTCTGGCAGTCGGAGAATATCGACAATAAATAGATGGCACGGATGCCGGTCAGCCATGGCCGGCATCCGCAATCGACACCGGGGGCTATCTTTAAGGGGTGTTTGACCACAAGGAGTTATCTCTATGAGCCTGAAATGGAAGCACCTCGCCCTGGCCACTCTTCCCTTGTTCGGCATGTCGGTCGCTCAGGCGGCGGTGTTGACCAGCCTTGAATGGCCCCCTTACACCAGCGCCAGCCTGCCTGAACAGGGCAAGAGCAGTCAGGTGGTGACCGCAGCCTTTGCCCTGGCTGGCGACCCGCTGACTATCAAGTTCTACCCCTGGCAACGGGCCGTGGACGAGGCAACCAACAACCCAGAGGTACTGGGTTATTTCCCCGAGTATCTCGACCCCAAGAGCAGCTGCCTCTTCTCTGACCCCATAGGTAACGGCCCTCTCGGGTTTGCCCAGCGAGCCGATCAGCCGGTCACCTGGCAGAGCCTTGATGACCTCAAGGGCAAGAAAATTGGTGTCGTCACCGGCTATGTGAATACCACCGAGTTCGACGAAAAAGTGGCCAGCAAGGCGCTCTCGGCCGACGCCACCAGCTCGGACAGCCAGAACCTGCTCAAGCTCGGCAATGGTCGGCTCGATCTGGCGGTTATCGACCAGAATGTGATGACCTATCTGCTGGAGAGCGATCCCCAGCTCAAGGACGTCGCCGCCAACCTCGGCTTCAACGGCAAGATCCTCGAGGACAAGTCCCTCCACGTCTGCTTTACCAACTCAGCCAAGGGGAAAGAGGCGCGGGACAAATTCAACAAGGCGCTGGCCAGCGATGAGGTGAAGAAGCTGATGAAGTAGCGATACCGCATCCGCTCGCCGCCCCAAATAGCCATAAAAAAAGCCGCCTCTTGCGAGGCGGCTTCTTCATTCAACTTGGTAACCGGGGTTATCAGGCAATCAGCTTGTAGATGATACCGGACATGGCGATCAGGCCGATGATGGTCACGAAGCCGTTGCTGATGTTGCCAGCGTATTTGCGCATGGCCGGAACCTTGGTGATGGCGTACATCGGCATCAGGAACAGCAGCATTGCGATGATCGGGCCGCCCAGGTCTTCAATCATGCCGAGGATGCTCGGGTTGATGGTAGCGATGGCCCAGGTGGTCAGGATCATGAACACGGCAGTGACTTTGTTCAGTTGCTTGGTGTCAACGTTCTTGCCCTTCTCGCGCAGCGCCTTGGCCATCAGGCCGTTCATGCCTTCTTGCGCACCCAGGTAGTGACCCAGGAAGGATTTGCTGATGGCAACCATGGCGATCAGCGGAGCCACAGTACCGATAACCGGGTTATCGAAGTGGTTGGCCAGGTAGGACAGGATGGAGATGTTCTGTTCTTTGGCAGCAGCCAGGTCAGCCGGGGAGAGGCTCAGTACGCAGCTGAATACGAAGAACATAACGGTCATCACCATCATGACGTGGGCGCCCAGCAGGATGTTGCTGCACTTCTTCTCGGCACCTTCACCGTAACGACCTTTGTTGTCCACCGCGAAGGAGGAGATGATTGGGGAGTGGTTGAAGGAGAACACCATTACCGGGATAGCCAGCCACAGGGTCTTGATGAAGTCACCGTTGAAGGCGTCGGACAGGGCCGGAGCTTCAGTGATGATGGCACCGTTCCAGTGCGGGATCAGGTAGAACGCCAGACCCATCAGGGTGAGCACGAACGGGAATACCAGCACGCTCATCGCTTTGACGATAACCTGGCCGCCCAGACGAACAACCGCCATCAGACCGAGGATCAGAGCCAGTGACAGAACGGCACGGGGAGGTGCAGACATGCCCAGCTGGTGAACAATCACGCTCTCGACGGTGTTGGTGATGGCGACTGAATACATCAGCACGATCGGGTAGATGGCAAAGAAGTAGAGCAGGGTGATGAATTTGCCTGCGGTCTTGCCGAAGTGCTCTTCTACTACTTCAGTGATGTCGCCATCACGGGTAGAGCCGGACAGCACGAAGCGGGTCAGACCACGGTGAGCAAAGAAAGTCAGCGGCAGCGCCAGGATCAACATGGCAACCAGCGGCCACAGGCCACCGACACCGGCGTTGATTGGCAGGAAGAGCACACCGGCACCGATCGCGGTACCGTACAGACCCAGCATCCAGACCACATCGGCCTTGTTGACGCCGCGGGAGGTGTTGCTGGCTAAACGACCATCAGCTGCAATATTCATGTCAGACATACGTTGTTCCTGTCATCTAGGAAAATGGGATTCTTGTTTGGTCGGGCCTTGGCCCGGTTCCATCTCCCTGGAACGCCTGCTGTCCATCCTTGATATTAACCTCTCGCCCCCCGGCAACCTGGCCATCACTCCTTGTGACAACAGGATTGCAACAAACAACAGTGCGAGATTTTGACCCTGAGGGTAGGCGCCCGTCTCACTTAACAACCGATTAACGTGCGCCACTCTTGATGGGCTGACTTTAATTAAATGCCCTTATTAATCACAGCGTTTTTTTGAATTAATCAACCAAAGTTTGATTTTGGTCGCCTTTCGGACGACCAAGATCACACTCAAAGCGCCTTATTGTGAGTTTTTTTTAACAATTCAACTTAGTTTCACTGGAATCAATGGCCTGCGAGCAGCTACATATTCGCAACAACCCACCCGTTTAGCGCGGATTGTGTGCAGCACGGCCTTGGCGTACCCTTGTGACTCACGCCTTTTTGTTGATTGATGATGACCATTACCCGTACCGATCTCGCCGAACTGGCGGTATTTGCCGCCGTCGCCCGTCACCGCAGTTTCAGCAAGGCCGCCCTCGAACTCGGGGTCTCCGCCTCCGCCCTCAGCCACAGCCTGAAGGGGTTGGAAGCAAGGCTGGGGGTGCGGCTGCTCAACCGCAGTACCCGCGCCGTGGTGCCGACCGAAGCGGGCCAGCGGCTGCTCAAGCAGCTGCTCCCCACCCTCAATACCCTGGAAGAGGCGCTTTGCGAGCTGGCCCGCAACAGCGATGAACCGGTGGGTCGACTCAAACTCTGCGCCCCCCGCGGCGCCATCGACAGCCTGCTGGCACCTGTACTCATCGACTATCTGGCCCGCTATCCGCGGATGCAGGTGGAGGTAGTGGAGCAGGAGCTGATGCCCCGGCTGATTGAAGATGGTTACGATGCCGCGCTCTTTTATGGCGATCTGCTGCCCAAGGAGATGATCGGCATCCCCCTCGGCCCGCCCCAGCGCTATCTGGTGGTGGGCTCCCCGGCCTATCTGGCGGAGCACGGTACGCCGGAGCACCCGAGCGAGCTGAGCCGCCACGCCTGCATCGGCTATCGCCTCACTCCGCACCATCACTATCGCTGGGCCTTTGCCGCCGATGGCACCATGCTGGAGATTGAAGTGACCGGGCCGCTCACTACCAGCACCCCGGCCCTCTATCTGGGCGCCGCCGAGGCGGGGCTGGGGCTCGCCTACTGTCTGGAAGAGGAGGTGAGCCAAAAAGTCGCGGAAGGGAAACTGCTCACCGTGCTGGAGCCCTGGTGCCCCACCTTTGCCGGTTTCTACCTCTTCTATCCCAGTCGGCATCAGCTGGGCAGCGGGTTGCGCATCCTGATCGACATGCTCAAGGCCCACTACCAAAATCCCGGATTAGTGAATAATACTCAGCAATTCATCAAGTGAAACCCTGATTATCACCAAATAAGTATTAATCTAGACTAGCTGTTCGATAATCGAACTCCCCGAGAGAACAGATATGTCTGCCTATTTAACACTGCGGCAACGGGCCATGACCCGTCGCTTCTGGGCTTACGCCCTCCCCTCCATTCTTGCCATGCTGGTCTCGGGGGCCTACTACCTCATCGACGGCATCTTCGTCGGCCACTATGTCGGCGCCGCTGGCCTCGCCGGGATAAACCTGGTCTATCCGGTCATCATGGTGCTGATCGGTCTGGCCGCCATGATCAGCATGGGGGCGGCCACCGCCATCTCCTTCCAGCAAGGGGCGAAAAACGACACGCTGGCCCGTCAGGCGCTGGTCAACGCCCTCTGGCTGCTGGCCGGACTCGGGGGCGTTGCGCCGGTGCTGCTCTATTACACCCACACCGATATCCTGCTGGGGCTGGGGATTGAACAGGGCACCGAGACCTGGAAACAGGCGAGCGACTACCTCACCTGGATTGGCGGCGGTACCCTGCTGCTGGCCAGCAATCTGGCAGTGCCCTATCTGCTGCGCAACGATGGCCGCCCGAAGCTGGCCATGGTGCTGGTGAGCAGCGGCGCCGTGCTCAATATCATCCTCAACTACATCATGGTAGGTCGGCTGGGGCTGGGGTTAATCGGTACAGCGCAGGCCACCCTGATGGCAGAGGGTGCGGTGAGCCTGATCGGCCTTGGCTACTTCTTTACCCCCTGGGCGCGGCTGCGCCTCAGCTGGCGGGATCTGGTGCCCAACCTCCCCGCCATGCCGCACCTGCTCTTTACCGGCCTGCCGAGCCTGATTGCCCAGTTCAACCTCGGCCTGCTGCTGATGCTGCACAACAGCCAGCTGATGGTGTATGGCAATGTGAAGGATCTGGCGGGCTTTACCGTGGCCGGTTACACCGAGGCGGTCTTTATCGTCATCCTGCAGGGGCTGGCGTTCGGCATTCAGCCGCTGATCAGCAAGGCGGCGGGGGCCAAGCGCCACCGCAACCTCAAGTACCTGATGGAGATGGGGCTCAAGTTCACTTTTATCTACGGCATGCTGGTGTGGCTCACCATCCAGCTGCTACCGGGACAGGTCGCCATGCTCTATACCGGCGACAAGGATCCCGAACTGCTGGCCGCCGCCATCAGCAGCCTGACCCTCAACCTTGGCGCCATTCCGCTGGAGGGGATCATCATGTTCGGCATCGTGCTGCTGCAATCCATGGCGCGTACCCGTCAGGCGCTGGTCATCTCCATCGCCAAAACCGTGTTGCTGCTGCCGCTCATCTTCCTGCTGCCGCAACTGTGGGGCCGTGATGGGGTGCTGATGGCCCAGCCCGCGACCGTGCTGCTGCTCACCCTGCCGCTCTGCTGGCTGCTGTGGCGCGAGTGGCTGCGCCTGAAGATGGCCTGCGCGCCAAAAGCCAAACAGCGCCCGCAACCGGCCCGCGCACGCGCCGCCGTCCAGCTGGCCCGTTAAGGCCACCCATCCAGCGTAGCAATAAAAAACCGGCATCCATTGATGCCGGTTTCTGCTATATGGGCTGGTCTGCCTGCCCTTACACGAGGATTCAGGCCAGCACTGCTGCCCACACTATGCCAATACTTCTGGCCTGAGCTGGGCCATCAGCCCCGGGTTGTCGGAGTAATCCACCGGAATGGCCACCACAGCGGGCCCCTCCACCGCCAGCGCGGCCCGCAGGGTAGCGCGCAGCTCATCGGCCGAACGCACCGCGAAACCGGCCGCCCCGAACGATTCGGCATAGCGTTTGAAGTCGATGGGGCCAAAAGAGACGCCGGAGGTGCGGCAATATTTCTGCTGCTCCTGCATCGCGACCATGTTGTAGCCGTTATCGACCCAGATGATGTGAACGATATTGCTCTTGAGCCGCACCGCCGTCTCCAGCTCCATGCTCGACTGCATAAAGCTGCCATCCCCCGATACCGAGATCACCTTCTCACCCGGCCGCACCAGCGCCGCACCGATGGCCCACGGCAGTGCCACCCCCATGGTCTGCTGACCATTGGAGATCAACACCTGACGAGCGCGGAAGCTGTAGAGGTAGCGGGCAATCCAGATATGGAAGCTGCCCATGTCGACGCAGAGGGTCATGTCGTCGCGCACCAGATCCTGCAGCTCGCGCACGATACGCAAGGGGTGAATCGGATTGCCGTGCAGATCGTCGGCCCGCATCGCCAGTCGCAACCGCTGCTGGCGAACCCCTTGCAGCAGCCGATCCACCTCGGGGGGACGGATTTTCGGATTGCCCATGATGCGGGTCAGCTGCAACAGGTTGGCGCGGATCGACCCCACCAGCTCGGCGGTCGGGCAGTAGCTGCTGTCGATATCGGCAGGCAGCACGTCGATATGGAGGATGCGCCGCTCCCTGTCGCCATTCCACAGCACGGGGTCGTACTCGATGGGGCTGTAGCCGATGCAGATCACCAGATCAGCCCCCGCCAGCAGCTGATCCCCCGGCTGGTTGTTGAAGAGCCCGACCCGCCCGGCAAAGTCATCGAAGTGGCAGCTGTCCACCACCCCGGCAGCCTGATAGGTACCGGTCACCGGCAGCCGCGCCTTGTCGAGGAAGGCGCGCACTGCCTCGGCATTCTCCGGCCGGCTCGCCATCAGGCCGAGCAGCACCACCGGATTCTGGGCATTGCGCAGCAGGGTCAATGCCTGCTCCATATTCTGCTCATCGGCGCAGCCCGGCTCCGGCACTTCGCGGGGCACCAGCACATTGCCCTGCACCGGCTTGTTGATGATATCCATCGGCAGGCTGACAAACGCTGCCCCCGGCCGCCCCAGCTCGGCAGCGCGAAAGGCGTTGGCCATCACTTCGGAGATCGCCGCCCCGCTGTTGACCTGAGCACTGAACTTGGTGACCGGACGGCAAAGGTTGACCGTATCCATGCTCTGGTGGGTGAGTTTGAGGCCGTCGGCACGGCGCACCGCACCGCCCAGCGCCACCATGGGGTCCCCTTCCGAGGTGGCGGTCGCCAGCCCGGTAATAAGGTTGGAGCAGCCGGGGCCCGAGGTGACCAGCGCCACCCCCGCCTTGCCGGTGAGACGCCCCACGGCGGCCGCCATAAAGGCGGCGTTCGCCTCGTGGCGCACCACTATGGTCTCGATGGGGGAGTCCTCCAGCGCATCGAACACCCGATCAATCTTGGCACCGGGAATACCGAACACCTGCTTGACCCCTTGCGCCTCCAGATGACGAACCACCAACTCGGCACCGCACTTCCACTGTCTGTTTTCCATGATATTGCTCCTTGTCTATCAGCCTTCGGCGGCCTGAATGGCGCGATCGAGATCGGCGGGGTTGAGGTCGGCCTGCCGGAAAGCGGGATCCGATGGCAGGGCCAGATTGAGGTGACGCACCACAGAAAGCCGCAGGGTACCGTGGGCCATGGTGTAGTCGAGCAGATGGCCACCCCCCTTCCGATCGGCGGTGATCATGTGCTCGTGAAAGCCCGCCACATTGACCCCCTGCACGAACGGCGGGCAGCGAAATCCCACCAGAGTCCCCGCCACCGCGGCAAAGCGGAACAGCGGCTGCTGCTCGATGGCCTCCAGCATGGGGCGATAGGGGGGCTCCTGGCGCGGCACGGTACGGACCTTGGCCGTCTCAAACTGGCCGTCGAGGCGCAGGGCGACGAAGACGTTGTCGGAGCCCCCCAGCCGATCCACCCACTGGTGGATCTCGTCACGGCTGAGGGGGTGATCGAAGCGACGCTCCAGACAGGGGCGAAAATGGGTCATCACCGCAAAGGGGGTCTTCTGATCGGCGCGGGCGGGCCGGGCCGAGCCATCGGAGCGCAACTGGTGGATCTGGCGCTCGAAGGCGATCAGCTCGCCATCGAGGTGGTTGAAGGTGCCGAGGCCAAAGTCGCCGTGGCGCAGCAGCTCGCTCATGGTGGTCTCCCCTTCGTAGACCCCCGCCAGCAGGGCGCTCATCAGGGAACTCTGGTAGATCTCGCCACCGTCATGCTGCCTGCGCCAGCGGGAAAACTGCTGGCTCACTTCGAGGGCACAGCTGCACCCGGCACTGTCAGATGTTGCAATATGTTCCATTCGGGTTTCACCTCCACCGTGAATCCTGTTAGCGTTCGGATCCAATGGTGACTTGGTTCACATTTCAACACCAATACGCTGATCCCATGACTTTGAGACTCAATCGATATGGAACTTCGTACGCTCCGCTACTTCATGGCCGTTGTTGAAAAGCAGAATTTCACCCGTGCAGCCGAATCACTCAACATGGCCCAGCCGCCCCTGAGCCAGCAGATCCGCAAGCTGGAGGAGACCCTGGGCACCCCGCTACTGCGCCGTTTGACCCGCAGTGTCGAACTGACCGAGGCGGGCGAGAGCCTCTATCGGGATGCGGCGCAGATCCTGGCGCTGGCCGATGCGGCAAAGCAGAAGGTAAAGCGGATTGCCCGGGGCGAGCAGGGGGCACTGCGGATCGGCTTTGCCGGTTCCACCGTGCTCCACCCCGCGGTGCTGACCCTGCTGCACGACTATCGGGAGCGCTACCCCGAGGTAGCTCTCAGCCCGCAGGAGGGCACCATGCCGGCACTGGTGGAGGCGCTGCGCAACGATCGGCTGGACGCCGCCATCTTGCGGCTGCCCTGCCGGGGTAGCGAGGGCTTTGCCCATCACCTTATCGAGCAGGAGCCGCTGCTGATCGCCCTGCCGACCAGTCACCCCAAGGCCAAGCCTGGCCCCTTGCCACTGGCCAGCCTGAAGGACGAGAGTTTTATTCTGTTTCCCCACGCCATCGGGCCCGGGCTCTATGACGGCATCGTGGGCCTCTGTCGGGAGGCGGGGTTCGAGCCGATACTGGGGCCCGAATGCCCACAGGTGATCTCCACCGTCGGCATGGTGCAGGCGGGCTTTGGCGTGACTCTGGTGCCCAGCTCGGTGGCGGCGTTGCGTCCGCTCGGGGTCAGTTATCACCCCATTGAGGGCAACGGCATGATGACCAGCATCAGTCTGGCGACACGGCCACACCCAGGTAGTGCCGTGCTGCGGCACTTTATCGCCCAGATCCGTGCCGCCCAGATACGACAAGGCCTCCCACAGGAGGCCCTGTTGAACAAGCTTGAACCGGTTTGATGGCAAGCTTGCCTGATGCGACTGCTTATTTGACGGTACTGCTTATTTGACAGTCACTCGGGCAAACTTGCGCTTGCCGACCTGATAGACGGCGGTACCGGCACCGATGAGTGCCTTGCCATCTTCCAGCTTCTCGCCATCCACCTTGACCGCGCCCTGCTTGATCATCCGCAGCGCTTCGGAGGTGGTGGCCACCAGATCGGCCTCTTTCAGCAGGTTGGCGATGGCCAGACCTTCGCCTTCCAGAGCCAGCTCGATTTCCGGCATCTCGTCCGGAATGGCGTTCTTGGAGAAACGCTGGGTGAAATCTTCGTGGGCCGCTTCGGCCGCCGCTTCGTCGTGATAACGGGCGATGATCTCTTTGGCCAGCCAAATCTTCACGTCGCGCGGGTTGAGAGTACCGGCCGCGATACCTGCCTTGAACTCTTCAATTTCAGCCAGCGGACGGAAGGAGAGCAGCTCGTAGTAATTCCACATCAGATCGTCGGTGATGGACATGATCTTGCCGAACATCTCGCCCGGAGCGTCGTGGACGCCGATGTAGTTGCCTGCGGACTTGGACATCTTCTTGACGCCATCCAGACCCACCAGCAGCGGCATCATCAGCACGCACTGGGTCGCCATGCCGGCATCTTTTTGCAGCTCGCGGCCCATCAGCAGGTTGAACTTCTGGTCGGTACCGCCGAGCTCAACGTCCGCCTTCAGCGCGACCGAGTCATAGCCTTGCAGCAGCGGATAGAGGAATTCGTGAATCGCGATGGATTGGCCGCCAGTGTAGCGCTTTTTGAAGTCGTCACGCTCCATCATGCGGGCCACGGTCTGCTTGGCCGCCAGCTTGATCATGCCGGTCGCACCCAGTTCGCTCAGCCAGGTCGAGTTGTACTCGATGCGAGTCTTGGCCGGGTCGAGGATCTTGAACGCCTGCTCGGCATAGGTGAGGGCGTTATGCTTGATAGCCTCTTCGGAGAGCGGCGGACGGGTAGCGTTCTTGCCGGAGGGGTCACCCACCATGGCAGTGAAGTCACCGATCAGCAGGATCACTTCATGGCCCAGATCCTGGAAGGTCTTCAGCTTGTTGAGGATCACGGTATGACCCAGGTGAATGTCGGGGGCGGTCGGGTCCATGCCCAACTTGATGCGCAGCGGGCGCCCTTCCTTCAACTTGGCGACAAGTTCTTCTTCAACCAGAATTTCTTCCGCTCCGCGCTTGATCTCGGCTAGCGCCACCTCGAGCTGGGACATTTTTTGACTCTCCATCACGATTCCACAGGGCCAAACATATTACTGGAATGGCGGGCCAATTGGAAAGGCTGTAAAATCCGTCCATTCTGCCCGACTTCATCTGCTTCTCATGGTTATTTGGCACGCCTTCAACGCACTCCCCCACTGGCACCGCAAGATGGTGCTGATCTTGAGCATCATGATCATGATGCTGGCTGCCTGGCCAAGCGAACAGGCAGTAGCAACACGGGTCGATGAAAACGGCAACGAGATTGCCCTGCGGGAACAGGCGAACGACAACGCAATGAACGACGAGCTAACGGCCGAAGCCGCCCAGCCCGTTACCCCGCCCAAGCCGCGCTACATCACCAAGCAGGTGAAAGTACGCCGTGGCGACAACATGGGAGTCATCTTCCAGCGCATTGGCCTGAGCACCACGGATCTGCACCTGATCGATCAGCTCGAGGGCAGCGATCCCTTGCGCATGCTGCAACCGGGGCAGGAACTCACCTTCAAGCTCACCGAGAACGGCGAGCTGCACAGCCTCTATTACCCCCACAGTCTGGAGCAGGCGCTCAAGGTGAGCCGCAAGGAGGAGACCTTTGTCGCCCGCAACGTCAAAATCGCCCTCGACACCCGCGAACAGGTGAGCAAAGGCGAGATCCGCTCCAGCTTCTGGGGCGCCGCGGTGGATGCGGGGATGACCGAAGATCAGATCATGGACTTGGCCGCCATCTTCGGCTGGGACATCGACTTTGCCCAGGACTTGCAGCCGGGGGACAGCTTCCGGGTGGTCTATGAAGACAAGTTCCGCGACGACGAGCGGGTCGCCTCCGGCGATATTCTGGCGGCGGAGTTCGTCAACCAAGGCACCGCCTACCGCGCCGTGCTCAATGAAGATGGCAACTACTACACCCCGGAAGGCAAAGCGATGCGCAAGAGCTTCCTGCGCGCGCCGGTCAACTTCAAATACATCAGCTCCAACTTCAACCCGCGCCGCCTCCATCCGGTGACCGGCAAGATCCGCCCCCACAACGGCATCGACTATGTGGCGCCGGTGGGCACCCCCATCATGGCAGCGGGCTCCGGCAGCGTGGTGGCCGCCGGTTACAACCAGTTCAACGGCAACTACGTCTTTATCAAGCATGCCGGCAACTATGTGACCAAGTACCTGCACCTCTCCAAGCGCACCGTCAACAAGGGACAGCGGGTGAAGCAGGGGCAGACCATCGGTACTCTGGGTGGCACCGGCCGCGTCACCGGCCCGCACCTGCACTACGAATTCGTGGTGGGCGGCATTCACAAGAACCCGCGCACCCTCACCCTGCCGCAGGCAGAGACCCTGAGCGGACGCGAGCTGGCCAACTTCAAAAAGCTGGCGATGCCGCAACTGGCCAAGCTCGACAACCCCGAGCTGCAGCTGGCCCAGAACAAGCGGGATAGTCGCGGCAACTAAGTCATCTGTGCTGGCAGGGTGAAGGCCCTGCCAGCCCCTTTTATTGAACCCGCGCCAGGCAATCAGATTGAAATGAGTCCACTTTCGGGCATAAGATGAGATGGAACACCGGGAGCGGCATGTGGCACGGAAGCAAGGGCTTATCTATCCTGTTTCTCTCACTCTTTTTCCGGTCCGCATTGAGGATGCAACATGGTTGAGCGTTATATCGGTCTGCTGTCAAAGATCACGCCATGTGGCATGGGATGAAAGCCGTTCCCCTCTTCACCCTCTCTGCACACCGTATTTTCGAACAGCAATGTAAGGAGACACCATGGCTGAGCGCTATATCGGTCTGATGTCGGGAACCAGCATGGACGGCATTGATGCCGTGCTGGTGATGATCGCAGGGGATGAACTGCGTGTCGAAGCGGCGCTTTGTCACCCCTGGCCGCAAGAGACCGCCCGCACGCTGCATGCCCTCTGCACCCCGGGCGACAACGAAATCGACCGCATGGGGGTGGCCGATAATCTGGTGGCGCGAGAGTTTGCCGCCGCCACCCACGCGCTGCTGGCCAAGGCGAAGCTTGAGCCCAAAGATATTCGCGCCATCGGCAGCCACGGCCAGACCATCCGCCATCGCCCCCAGCTCGGGTTTACCCTCCAGATCGGCAACGCCGCCCTGCTGGCCGCCTTGACCGGCATCGACGTTATCGCCGATTTTCGCACCATGGATATGGCACTCGGTGGTCAGGGGGCGCCGCTGGTGCCCGCCTTCCATCAGGCGCTGTTTGCCAAACCCGGCGCCCTGCGAGTAGTACTGAACCTCGGCGGCATCGCCAATATCTCGGTGCTGCCGGGCAATCCGGGCGGGGTATATGGTTTTGATACCGGCCCGGCCAACACCCTGCTCGATGGCTGGTATCGCCGCCATCAGCCCCACGGCGGCAGCTATGACGCCGGTGGCAAATGGGCAGCCAGCGGCAAGCCTATCCCGGCCCTGCTGGAGACGCTGCTTGCCCACCCCTATTTCGCAGCCCCCGCCCCCAAGAGCACTGGACGGGAGATGTTTACCCTCGATTGGCTCGATGGGGAGCTGGCAGACACTTCATACGTCCCCGTGGATGTGCAGCGCACCCTGCAGGCGCTCACCTGCCACAGCATCGCCCGCCAACTGCCCGCCCGGCCCGAATCAGTCGGTGCCAGCCAGCCGAAAGCCGAGCTGTTTGTCTGCGGCGGCGGAGCCCATAACGCCCCCTTGCTGAAGGAGCTGGCCAGCCTGCTGCCTGCATGGCGCATCGCCAGCACCGCCGAGCTGGGCCTTGCCCCCGACTGGGTGGAAGGCGCAGCCTTTGCCTGGCTGGCCATGTGCTTTGTTCACCGCAAGCCAGGCAACCTGCCCGCCGTCACCGGTGCCAGCCGTCCGGCTGTGCTGGGGGCACTTTATCCCGCCTGAGTGATGACAAGGGGGCTGCGGATCAGTGTGCCCCCTTGAACAGACGCACAACCTGTTGCCGGATCGGTGCAAACAGCGGGGGCTTTGGCGGCTCCAGATTGATATGGCGCCGCCCGGCACGGGTTTCACAGCGAAGCAGATTCTGGATGTAGTGATGGTGGGAGCGATGGATCAGCTGTGAAGCCTGATACGCCCACAGTCTGGGCACGCCCCACAGGGTGCTGGCAATCGCCCCGACGATGCAGAAGAAAGCAGGCTCCTGAATTCCCATCCGGCTGGCATTCTCCAGCGCCTCCTTGAGCGAATTGGAGTGAGCAATACAGGTCATGATATTGACCATGAAGGCGTCGTAATCATCCTCCCCACCCTTGCCAACGCGCGCCGTCAGGGTCGCCGCGGGCTGATAACCAAACTGATGGCCGATATTTTCCAACACCGTATTCCGCTGGCGGATCACCTTGCCATAAAACATCAGCATCACCATGCAGTCGATCGCCTTGCACAGCGCCTCGTAGTGGGGATGGCTCTTCTTGGGACGCGGCGCCGTAGCGAGGGCCAGCTCTTCAGAGATGGCCAAGAGGCCCACAGGTACGGCGGTGCTGACAAACGAGAGATCAATCGACAGCTCCAGCCCCTCCTCCCCTTCCATGCGGGCCACAATCACATGTTCGCCAAACAGCCGACGCTGGCGCTCGATAAAGGCGCCAAAGACCAGATCACGAAACTGCTTTTGCGGATAAGGGGTATCGAGCAGGCTCTCGATGGTCATGATGGCGGCGGATACCCGGCCGCGCAGTCGGTAATCGGCAGGAATGGGAAAGCTCTTTCCCAGGCGAGGAGGTAACCGCTGCCCAGATGTTTGACAATACATATCGCCCAGAACGAAACCCAGCATAAATCCTCCACAGTCAGGTAATGATGATCGCGATGCGATCTCGCTTGCCAATCCTGGGCAATGGCCTGCCGGTGCATCGATGCTCTCCGTCAGGGCTCCTTGATTACCTTATTAATCATACGATTAATAGCGATTGAAAAAAGCGACCTGACTCGCAATCACGCCACTAATTAACAGTTTCATCAAGAAACCATAAAAAGCGGTCAATAAATCCATTTTTTGACGCATTTCCCTTTAAAAACAGCATATTGAACTTTATACCTGCAAAGTCACCTGAACTATTCCTGGGCCCTGAAAACCATCCCAATCATCACAACCAGCCACCGATGAGGAGCAGATAGGACAAACTCTCAAAAAGTGGAAAAACCGACGACGCGGGGCAACCCCACCCATCGGGGGATGCAACCGGCGTGAAGAGACTCGTATTACCACCACCTCCCCTCCCTCATCCAGCGCCACCTCTCATCCAGCACCACAGCTCCCGCACACCGTCACGCCAACGCCAACGCCAACGCCAACGCCAACGCCAACGCCATGCTCCCCACTCCTGTGCAACAGTGGCAGATCCGCCGTGCAAATTCATGGCATAGAATTTTATGGCGTTAATAACAGATCCCGGCTGCCAGCAAGGCGTCATCGAGTATGCCGGAATTATCATTAACAGAGAGGAATGCAAAAGCTGTGAATTATATTCCAGAGGTATCTTCAATAAGTTGGATATGCATATTCACGGGAATTTTCATAGCCCCTTAAAAGAGCTGAAAACAGATATCCATGCACCATAATATGCATTATTTGCACATCGGCGCATAATATTAACCCTTTATTCACACGCCAATATCCCGAAGAGGGGAAGAGCAAACCCAGTCAGGGCAAGGCTGTCCGCCGGTTCGGCACCATTTGCACACGAATTGGCTGCAATTTCGGGTGAATTGAATAGCAATATGATTAAATTTGCACCCATTGAGCCATCTCATAGAAATGCAATCAGCGGTTTGCAACCCCTGATAGCCACTCATAGAATCGCAGCGTCTGAAATATCTACCCTGTCCTCTTCTCCCTTATTCCTCTCAGTAATTGAGTGGATCACAAATAATAACCGGGGATGCCGCCGCTGGCGCAGTGGCCGTGGCGTACAACAAGATGGGGTAAACCTGTACCTGAATGAACAACAAATATTAAAAAGAGGCATATCTATGAGTGGCACCATCATCAAGTCGGCAAGAAATACCCCCCATGCACCCCAGGATCTGGGCCCCTGCACCCAAACGGTGGCGTTTTCTCATTACAACAATATCTCCGCCCAGCTGCCGGTCGATCCCGCCACCGGCAAGATGGTGAGTGGCGATGTCACCGCGCAGGCCAGACAGTGCCTGAGCAACCTCAAGGCAATCATCGAGAGCATCGGCCATGTGATGGACGATATGGTCAAAGCGACCATCTTCCTGAAAGAGATGGCGGATCTGGAGGCGGTCAACACCGTCTATCGCGAATTCTTCCCGGGCTATCTGCCGACCCGCACCACCCTCGCCGTCGCCGCCCTGCCGCTGGGTGCGCTGGTGCAGATCGATGCCATCATCTCCAACGGCGAAGGCACCTTCCCGCAAGATCCTTGCCCGCTGGTTAAACTGGCCCGCAACAGTGACAAGGCGCCGCACAATCCGCTCTCCACCCATACCGTCGCCTTCTCCCACTACAACAATATCGGCGCCCAGCTGCCGGTCGATGCGGCCTCGGGCCAACTGGTTACCGGTGGCATCAAGGAGCAGGCGGGCCAGTGCCTGCGCAATATCAAGGCGGTACTGGAGAGCATCGACGTGCCGTTTGACGATATCGTCAAGGTCACCGTCTATCTGACCGATCTGGCCGATCTGGAAGCCGTCAACGAGGTCTACACCACCTTCTTCCCCGACTCCGCCATCGCCCGCGCCGTCGCCTATCTGCCCGCCCGCTCTGTGGTCAGTGCCGCCGCCCTGCCCATGGGGGCACGGGTGCAAATGGATGCGGTCATCTCCCACGGTGACGGCACCCCGCCACAACTGGTGGAAGACCGTCACAATCTGGTGATCCGTGCCCGCAATACCGACAAGGCACCGCGCAGCCCCTTGCACACCCAGACCGTCGCCTTCTCCCACTACAACCATCTCTCTGCCCAACTGCCGATTGACCCCGCAACCGACAAGATCCTGGCTGGCTGCATCAAGGAGCAGACCGCCCAGTGCCTGAGCAATATCAAGGCGATTGTGGAGAGCATCGGCCATGTGATGGACGATATCGTCAAGGTCAATATCCAGCTCGGCAATATCGCGGATCTGGATGCGGTCAACGCCGTCTACACCAAATACTTCCCGGGTTATCTGCCTGCCCGCACCGTGATTGGCGTGAGCGAGCTGCCCGCTGGCGCCCTGGTGCAAATGGATGCGGTGATGTCCAACGCGGAAAGCACCCCGCCGCAGGCGTAAAGGTTGCGGAAATAAAAAAGAGACCGGCTATATGCCGGTCTCTTTTTTACATGCCAGACAAAGGGATGGCTCCTCAGCCCTCAATATCGCGGTTCCTGATCGCCACTCTGACCGCCTCTGCCGTGGTGGCTACACCGAGTCGACGGCGGGCACTGCGCAGATGGTTCTCGACCGTGCGCACCGAGAGTTTCAGGGTGGTGGCGATATCGGCATGGCGCCAACCCCGGGAGACCCACTCCAGCACTTCGCGCTCGCGCCCAGTGAGGCCACGCTCGTGACCCGCTACCGGCATCTCCATCAGCCGACGAGCTGCATGAAAAGCCGCCCCCGCGATCAGCGCAAGGCCAACCCGAGTGTGGGCACTGGCATCGATCTGATCGCCGCCAAAGCTCATCGCCCCTTCCAGTCCCAACGGCCCATAGACGGGAACCTGCAAGCCATGTCGGCCAGGCCCCTCAGGCTGGCGAACGATACGGTACTGCTCGCCAACGGCGCCAACCGTTTTGCTCCAGAAGAAGGGCTGGTCTCGCTCCCTGATATGCATCGCCATCGGGCACTCGCGCATATAGGCATGCAGGTCGACCGCCTCGCCACTCTCCAGCCACTCCCCCTCCAGCCAGTAGAGGTGCTCGACCACCCCCTCCTCGCTGGCACTGATGGAGAAGAGTGCAAAGCGGTGATACCCCAGCGGAGTGGCAAAGGCGCGCACCAGTTGCTGGATCTCCTCCAGCCGCTGACACCCTTCCAGCGCCACCGCGACCTGCAACGCATTCGCTGGCGATGACGACAACCTCATCGCTTGGCAACCGCCTCCAGCAAGGTGGTAGCGGCCAGCTTGCCGAGGTTATTGCCCGCCAGCGGGCTGTCACCGGTCAGCAGATTGCGATCCCGGCACACCTCTCCCGAGATGCCGTTGTTGACGATCTCAAAGCCAATCTCTTTGAGCTTCTCGCCAAACTTCCAGGTAAGGTGGCCAGGCATATAGCCAATTGCCGGGGTCTGGGCATCCAGCTCATCGGGAAAAGCGCAGATCTTGTAGCCCGCGAAGATCTCTGGATTGGCCACCGCCAGCAGCGCAGCAGGCCCGTGACAGAGGGAGATGATGAAGCGATCGTTAGCCATCGCCCACTCCAGCAGCGCTTTCACCTCGGCACTCTCCGGCAGCCCCATCAGGGCGCCGTGCCCGCCGGGAATAAAGACGCCGATATAGTCCGAGTCGGCGGCCAGCGCATCTTTCAGCAGATCAGCCAGCTTGGCCGGTTGGCGGAACTGCGCCTGATATTTGGCATAGAGCCCCAGCACCTCTTCATCTTCGCCGGGCATGGCCCACCACTCGAACTTGACCGGATTGCCGGAGAGGGTGGCCACATCAAAGGCAAAGCCCGCCTTGTCGAGGTGATACATGGGCAGCAGGGTTTCGACCGGATGGTTGCCGGTGGAAAACAGGGTGCCGTTGTCGGTGGGCAGATAACGCTCATCAGCCCCGATCAGCAGGATCTTCCAGCGCCCCTCCCGATAGGGAGCGGGATAGTCGGCCCCGGCAAGGTCAGATTTGCGCGAGGTGAACTGGCTCAGGGAGTAGGGCGACGGGAAGAAGGCATTCTGCTCTGCCGGATCCGGGGTAGGTTGTTTATCGTCAACAAGCATGTCGGTCATAGGTCAGGCTCCAGTAGTGGTGGACTCGGTCTCACAGTATTGACTGTCAGAGACCAAGTAAATGAGGGTTTTCCCTCAACCGCCATGACTATGGCAAGAGGTGTGACCACGCTGCGACAAAACCTGAACAGAATCCCCGCCAGACTTAGGCCATCGCGGCAAATGCCCTGACGATGGCATCCATGACCGCCCTGACCCGCGCGGCATGCTGCACATCCTGATGGGTCACCAACCACACATCGTAGGATTGCTGTAACTGCCGCTCGGGCCAGACCCGCACCAACCCGGCTTGCTCGGCGAGCGGAACCGCCACCTCGCCAAGCCCCAGCCCCATCAACAGGGCCTGACGCAGCATCAGGCTGGTATTGACCCCCGCGGCGACCGTGGCCCCCTCGGCCGCCTCTTCGAGCATCATTGGCGAGCGAGCGCTCTGCCAGTGGGGCTCATACACCACCAGCGAATGGCCCGCAAAACCGGTGCCCGCTTCGGGAATGCCATGGCGAGCCAGATAGTCGGCGGAGGCATACAACCCGACCGGCCAGGAGGCCAGCTTGCGAATAATCAGGTCGGGATTGTCCGGCTTCACCGTCCGGATCGCGATATCCGCTTCCCGCAGGGACAGATTGACCACCTGGGTCGAGGTATTGAGGATGACCCTGATATCGGGATAACGCTGATGCAGCTCGGTCAGGGCCGGTATCAGAAAATCCATCCCCAGGGTGTCTGTGGTCGCCACACTGACCTCCCCAACCAGGCGGTTGTCGACCCCTTGCGCCGCCCGCACAAAATCAATGGCTGCCAGCTCCATCTGCTGGGCGCTGGCCAGCACTATCTCTCCGACATGAGTCAGCACATACCCTTTGGATGTGCGGAGAAACAGCGTGGCCGCCAGACGATGCTCCAGTGCGGCAATCCGCCTGCCAATGGTGGCCTGATCGACCCCGACCACACGGGCGGCGCCCCTCAGGCTCCCCTCGCGATGCAACGCCAGAAAAATTTTCGCATCATCCCAGTTCATCACGACTCCCGGTTGAAATGCATTTTTGCATTACAGGTGAGGGATAATACTGCGTTTATTCATCAGCAATCTCCACTATCTTGGTGCTCATCCCACTCGGGGAACCTCATATCACCTCGTTACAAGGAGCCGCTGATGCATAACGCCTATTCCAGTCCCGCCACCATGAGCGCGGTAGAAATTACCCAGCCCGGTGGCCCCGATGTCTTGCAACTGACCACCCGCGCCACACCAGCGCCCAAGCCCGATGAAGTCTTGATCCGGCACTATGCGACCGGCATCAATGGGCCGGATGTGATGCAGCGCAAGGGGCTCTACCCGCCTCCGGCAGGGGCATCGGATATTCCCGGGCTGGAGGTCGCCGGGGTCGTGGTCGCCAAGGGGGAGCAGGTGACTCATCTCAAGATTGGCGACAAGGTCGCCGCGCTGATTTCGGGTGGCGGCTATGCCGAGTACAGCGTCGCCCACCAGAGCAATGTCCTGCCCCTGCCGCCCGGATTGAGCTTTGTCGAAGCCGCGGCACTGCCGGAAACCTTTATGACGGTCTGGTCAAATATGTTTGAACGGGGTCAGTTCAAAAAAGGGGACATTATCTTGATCCATGGCGGTGCCTCCGGCATCGGCACGACCGCCACCATGCTGGCCAAGGCATTTGGCGCCGCCAAAATCATCACCACGGTCGGCTCCCCCGAGCAGCAGGCCGCCAGCATCAAGCTGGGCGCGGATGTGGCCGTGCTCTACAAGGAGGAGGATTTTGTCGAGGCAGTGCATGCAGCCACCGATGGCCATGGCGCCGACATCATTCTCGATATCATTGGCGGGGAGTATGTCGCGCGCAACTATGCGGCGGCCGCCATCAATGGCCGCATAGTCCAGATCGGCATTATTGCGGGCGCCGCCCCCAATCTCGATCTGTTTCCCATGCTGCAAAAGCGGCTGACCCATATCGGCTCTACCCTGCGCTCGCGTACTCCGCAGGAAAAAGCCGATCTGATCGCCCAGCTGCAAACTCATGTCTGGCCATTTATCGAACGCGGCGAGGTCAAACCGCAGGTTTACCAGATCTTCCCGCTGCATGAGGCCGCTGCCGCTCACCATTTGCTGGATTCAGGCCGTCATATCGGCAAGCTGGTATTAACCATGGCGCCCTTGTCATCAGATAAATAAGGCACATAGCAGACTTGGTTGAGGTGGGTGCGGTGATATCCAACGCGGAAAGTACCCCGCCGCAGGTGTAAGGGGTGCGATAAATAAAAAGAGACCGGCTGAGAGCCGGTCTCTTTTTATGTAACATGTGAGGCATTATTTTTATGGCATCGTCTTAAAGAACGCGAATGTTCAATTACGCCTAACTAATCTACTAAATGTTGTCACCATCACCACATTCATGAAGTTGTTTTAAAATTTCCTGATGTGCACTCATCAGTTTTTCATATGTATTAGAATCATATATTTCATAATCAGCATCACTTACATCCTCAACCGTAAAGGTAGAATGAAACGAAGATCCCATACCAACAAATACCTTGTGTGAGAAATCTGAAAACTGATCTGCTGTAATATCAACAATTAACCCTTGACGTTCTAACCAAACATGAGAACACCAAGAGCCGTCCTCTTTATCCCCTCGACAAGCTAATACATATTTAAACCCACCATAGCCTAAATCCTTCAAATGCCTACCTAAAATTAGGGCTGTATCTCCACAAGCTCCAAAAGGGAAATCATGAAAAGTAATTGGCAAGCGTTCTCGAAGCGTTTTTTCTATTGCATATCGTATATTTATAGCGATCAATTCTATTTTTTCATTAGCTTTCATAATGTCATTTCCTTCACTTTATACTTTTTAACAAAAAATAAAACGCCCCCCATCTTGCGATGGAGGGCGCTTTATTTTCCGGCTATTGGGCCAGAGTGGCCCAATGGTCAGCTATTACAGGGATTCTGCGGTCGCAACCACGTTTTCCACGGTAAAGCCGAATTCCTTGAACAGCAGTTCGGCCGGTGCGGACTCACCGAAGGTGGTCATACCGATGATCTTGCCGCCAAAGCCCACGTACTTGTACCAGTAGTCGGCGATACCGGCTTCGATGGCCACACGCTTGGTGACGGACATCGGCAGGACGGACTCTTTGTACTCGGCAGACTGGGCATCGAACACGTCGGTAGACGGCAGAGAGACCACGCGCACGGCACGGCCCTTGGCAGTCAGCTGCTCATAGGCAGCAACGGCCAGTTCCACTTCGGAACCGGTGGCGATCAGGATCAGCTCCGGAGTACCGGCGCAATCCTTCAGCACGTAGCCACCCTTGGCGGTGTCGGCCAGCTGCTGGGCAGTACGTTCCATCTGGGCCAGGTTCTGACGAGAGAAGATCAGAGAGGTCGGGCCGTCGGTACGCTCGATGGCGTGTTTCCAGGCGATGGCAGATTCAACCTGGTCACACGGACGCCAGGTGCTCATGTTCGGAGTCAGACGCAGGGAGGCGATCTGCTCAACCGGCTGGTGAGTCGGGCCATCTTCACCCAGACCGATGGAGTCGTGGGTGTAAACGAAGATGGAACGCTGCTTCATCAGGGCGGCCATGCGCAGGGCGTTGCGGGCATACTCCATGAACATCAGGAAGGTAGCGCCGTAGGGGATGAAACCACCGTGCAGGGCGATACCGTTCATGATGGCGGACATGCCGAACTCGCGTACACCGTAGTGGATGTAGTTGC
>OGGR01000056.1_pt1 | contig 102051 bp, 85 predicted proteins | sample 1571321 | NCBI WGS metagenome assembly OGGR01 (sample SAMEA2582048, study PRJEB24529) | metagenome | biome: Human gut stool | place: China | collected 2011 | reverse complement strand
GTATGAATAGACAGAGAGGGCATCCCGCGGGATGCCCTCTCTGTCTATTCATACCTGCCGCGCCACGCTCGGTAGCAGCGGCACGATGCTCCCTCTCCTATTGCAGACTGGGCTCCAGCAACTGCTGCCGTAGCGAGGTCTCCTCGGCCTGAGTCATGGCATGTTCCGCCCCCCCGGCGGCAGGCTCGATGGCCAGCCAGTGGGCAAGGTCGGCGGCGGTCTCTTCCAGCGGCCGGAAGTTCAACCCGTGGACGATGGCCGCCTCGGCGCTTATAGAGCCGTAACCGGCAAACTCCGCCTGCGCGCAAGGCAGCAGGGTGGGATAGCTCTGCCAGGGCTCAATACCGGCTGCCATCAGGGTCGACCAGGGCAACCACTCGGGCTGGATGGGGCGGGCGGGCGGCAACCGGGCGCTCAGCCGCTCCAGCCAGTCGCAGAGGGTAATGCCGGGTTTGAGCAGGTTGAATATGCCCCCCAACTGCTGCTCGGCCGCGCGCAACACAAACTCGGCGCAGTCGCGCACATCGAGATACTGCAAGCGATCCTCGCCACTGCCCGGCAGCAACCAGGGCCCGCCCTGCTGTACCCGCTTAATCCACCAGGCCATGCGCCCTGTAGGATCATGGGGGCCGCACAACACGCCCGGGCGCAGGATGCAAAGCCGCTCACCCCAGCGGGCGCGATACTCCTGCTCGCACAACACCTTGAGGGGGCCATAGTCAGTGCGCATTTCCCCTTCGGGGATAGCATGCAGCGGCGCCGACTCATTCATCCCGGGCAGTGAGAAATCGCGATAGACGCTGATGGTGGAGATAAAGATCAGCCGCGCGCAGCGCCCGAGCAAGGCGGCCGAGAAGCTTGCCGCCTGCTCGGGGCGATAGCAGCAGGTATCGATGACGAGATCCCACTGCAAACTGGCCCCTTGCAGGGCGATCAGGCTCTTGTCCCTGTCGCCGGTGAGCTGCACCAGATCGCGCCAGTCCGGATGCTGGTGCAGGCCACGGTTGAACAGCGTCACTTCATGGCCCCAATCCAGCGCCAGCGCGGTGAGGTGGCGCCCCAAAAAGCCGGTGCCACCGATAATCAGCAGTTTCATCCCTCTCCCTCCCCCTTCGGCGCGAGTGCGCACATTTCATCCTGACACGCCAATGCCTCCACCCTACGCAACTTGGCGTGCGGGCACAGCCCCCGACTGGCCGGGATGGGACAGGGATCACGGCAGCGCCGTAGAAATTGGCGTAATGAGGCCAAGCCTGCGTTTTGGGGCCGCCTGTGCTAAATTGCCGGGGTTTTCAGTCAGGATCCGCCATGAAGTTCGAAATCGACACCCTCGGGATCATCCGCTCTCCCTACAAGGAGAAGTTCGCCATCCCCCGCCAGCCCGGACTGGTCAAATCGGCCCGCGCCCGCCTCGAGCTGCTCCCCCCTTACGATCAGCCGGATGTGCTGCGCGGCATCGAGCAGTTCTCCCATCTGTGGCTAAGCTTCGTCTTTCACCAGACCATGGCGCAGGGCTGGCACCCAACGGTGCGCCCGCCGCGCCTTGGCGGCAACGAGCGGGTCGGCGTCTTTGCCACTCGCTCCACCTTCCGCCCCAATCCGCTAGGGCTCTCGGTGGTCGAGCTGCACGGGATCGGCCGTGAGCGGGGCAAGCTGTGGCTGGAGCTGGGGGCGGTGGATCTGCTCGATGGCACCCCCATCGTCGATATCAAGCCCTACATTCCCTATGCCGACAGCCTGCCGGATGCCCGTGGTGGTTTTGCCCCCGACGCGCCCACCCCGCCGCTGGCGGTGAGCTTCAGTGCCGAGGCAGAGCAGCAGTTGCAACCCTGGCTCAAGGCCCATCCCGAGCTGCGCCAGCTGGTGAGCGAAGTGCTGGCACAAGATCCGCGCCCCGCCTACAAGAAGGGCAAGCCCGATGAGAAGGAGTACGGGGTGCGGCTGTTTGACTGCAACGTCCGTTTTCGCATCAGCGAGCCGGATTGCGTGGTGCTGGCCATCGAGCCCGCCTGAACCTGGGCGGGCCGACATCGCTGATGCTATTTCACGCCTTGTTCACGTCACAAGGGGCTTAATGAGCCTGTAAATTGTGTGGCATTGATCAGACTATCCACCCGGTTGCCAGTGATACCATGCAGACAGCAGAGGGCATCTCCTCTCTGACTGAGGCCAGCAGCAGGCTATCGATGTATGGCAAGCATGGTAGCCCGGCTGTTGCCGCCAAAGGATCTGGCCTCGCCCCGACACGTTTGAGTGCGGGGATGCCACACGGATGTGACAGCACTTCGAAGGAACAAACCTATGCTGATGAACAGTGAACAACGTTATGGCACCCTGAATATCGGGCTGCACTGGCTGACCCTGTGGGCCATGATCGCCGTCTACGCCCTGATCGAATTTCGCGATATTTTCCCCAAAGGGGACCCGGGCCGGGATCTGATGAAGGAGTGGCACTTTATGCTGGGGCTGCTTATCTTCGCCATGGTGTTTGTCAGACTGGCCCTGCGCTGGATGAGCCCGACGCCGCGTATCGTGCCAGAGCTCTCCCCGGTCATGCACAAGCTGGCAAAACTGGCCCACCTCGCCCTCTACGGTTTTCTGATTCTCACCCCGCTGTTTGGCTGGCTGCTGCTGAGCGCCGCGGGCAAGCCCATCCCCTTCTTCGGGCTTGAGCTGCCTGCCCTGCTCTCCCCAAGTCCGGACCTCAAGGGGCTGATCAAGGAGGTGCACGAGACGCTGGGCAATATCGGTTACGCCCTGATCGGCCTGCACACGGTGGCGGCCCTCTATCACCACCATATTCTCAAAGACAACACCCTCACCAATATGCTGCCGCCGCGCCGCAGCTAACGGCTAACGAGGAAATGCAGAGGGGGCCATCGTGGCCCCCTCTCTGTTTTCCTGAACAACCGTCATCTGCACCGCTGGCAAACGGCATCACGCCTGCTTGGCCAGCTCCTCGGTCGGCTTGCCTTTCGGCTCGTGCGGCAGCTTTTTCACATTGTTCTTGCTCTCCGGCTGCTTGCTCCCGGACGAACTGTGTTCAGACAAGGCTTGCAACACGGGCTCGGCCTTGCCGGCCACGGTGGGCTGGGACTGGCCAACAAAGTTGCCGCCCTTGCAGATGGAGAGACTGCCCCCCTTGAAGATCCCCTGCATCTTGCCGCTCTCCAGGATCTCAACCTCGGCGGAGGTACAGGTGCCTTCCAGCAGGCCATTGATGATCACGTGGGGCGCACTCACCTCCCCCTCAACGCTCCCCCCCTGCATGATGCGCAGCACACCACCGATGAGCTGGATGGTGCCATTGACCTGACCTCGCACCTCCAGATCCCCCTCCACCTGCAACTCGCCCTTGAAGCGGGCACCGGCTGCAATCACGGTGGCCCCCGCCGACCCAGTAGCCGCACCACCTTTGTTTCTTCCAAACATCCGTACTCTCTCCACCAACCACACAAGCAGAACCAGCGGCATCGGCGCCACTGGCCACAGAAAACAGGGCGACCCCAGCACGTAGAGCAGCAAGGCTGCCCCCCAGCAGAGCCAGACAATATAGAGGAGGTCGCTGCGCTCACGCTGTTGCAGTCGCGCCAGCAGCCTCCCGGCCATCTCTCTCATCACATCAAACCTTTCGCAGCATGGCTGCCGACCAGCATGCCATCGACAACCCGGACCATGGTTAAACGACCAGTTGGCGCGAACTCTGAAGTCCCGCTGATTCAGTCCCGATACAGCCGGGATGCATTAGGATTCGAATTGACTCGAAGCGACATACACTTTCTAATTGACAGCCTGGATCCCTATGACCGCTCACATCATGAAAATTCTGTTGGTCGAAGACGACAAGCTGCTCAATCACCACCTCTCCTCTCTGCTGACCGAAGCCGACAATCAGGTCTACAGCACCGACCAGGCCGGGATTGCACTGCACTACGCCGCCGACTATCCCATTGATGTGGCCATCATCGACCTCGGTCTGCCCGATATGGACGGCCTGCAACTGATCCGGCAACTGCGTGAACGGCAGATCCCCTTCCCCATCATTGTGCTTACCGCCCGTGGCAACTGGCAGGACAAGGTCGAAGGACTGGAAGCAGGTGCTGATGACTATCTGGTCAAACCGTTCCAGAAAGATGAGCTGCTGGCCCGACTCAATGCGCTGGTGCGCCGCAGCGCCGGTTTTATCTCGCCCAAGGTGAAAGCCGGTGATTACGAGCTGGATCTCTCCCGCAAGGAGCTGACCATCGCCGGTGAAGTGGCGGTGCTCACCAGCTTTGAATACCTCATTCTGGAGTACCTGATGCGCAACGCCCGTCAGGTGGTCTCCAAGCAGCAACTGCTCGACCAGCTCTACGGCGATGGCGAAGGGGACCCCAACACCATCGAGGTAATGGTGAGCCGCCTGCGCAAGAAGCTGGATCCGGAAGGGACGATTCAACCCATCTCCACCATCCGGCGTCAGGGTTATATCTTCAACCTCTCCTGTAACTGATGCAGTTTCATCTGCCGCGCCCCATCAAGATGATCCGCAGCTCACTGCACATCAAACTGCTGCTCAGCTCGCTGCTGGTCATCGCGCTGATCATGGGGTTTGCCGTCTACGCCCTCTATCTTGGCCACGTCGAGGAGCAGACCCAGAAGGCCAGCGCCCGGATGCAGGAGAACCTGGCCAAGTTGTTTTCCTCCACCGAGCCGGATGACAAGGGGTCGAACGTCGAGCTGGGGCGGATATCCCGTGGTGCGGGGGATCGCAACCTCGATACCCTGATCTGCCGCGCCGATGGCGATCTGGTCTGGTCGAGCCTCCATATGCCGGAGGTGATCAAGGCTAAACAGACCATCTGCGGCGATCTGATGAAGTATCTGGGGGGGATGGATCTCGACTACTTCTTCAAGAAGCACACCATCAAGAACGGCGAGAGCTACTTCGTCTACAGCCTGCGGTTTATCCGCAATCCCGGCAGCGGCACCACCGCCTACTACGTGGTGATGATCGACTCGGCCAAACGCTACCACGAAGAGTCCCGCACCTACCTCTACCAGACCGCCAAACAGGCGCTGCTCGCCTATATGCTGCTGGCCGGGCTGCTGCTGCTCACCACCTTCTGGAGCCTCAGCTCCCTGCGCACCATCGCCCGTCAGATCGACGATATCCGGGCCGGCAAGCGCGATGACCTCTCGAGCGATTTTGAGCGGGAGCTGGCCCCGCTGACCGACTCCATCAACCAGCTGCTGGAAAACGAACGCCAGCAGACCCAGCGCTACCAGCACGCCCTCAACGATCTCGCCCACAGCCTGAAAACCCGGCTGGCGCTGATCCAGATCACCACCCGCGAAGTGAAGCTGGGGCGGGAGATCCACGACAACATCAACGAGCAGATCCTCACCATGGATCAGATGATCCAGTATCAGCTCAGACGAGCCGTGACCGGCCGCCAGCGCCTTGCCAGCAAGGGTACCGAGCCGGTGCCGCTGATTGAAAAACTGCTGGCCAGCCTGACCAAGGTCTATCGCCACAAGAAGCTGCAAACCCACTTCAAGTTCGATGATGACGCCCTCTTCCACGGCGAACAGGGCGACCTGATGGAGCTGATGGGCAACCTGCTCGACAATGCCTGCAAGTTTGCCATCAGCGAAGTGAAGGTGACGGTGCGCCGCCATCTCGAGCGGCTGCGTATCGAAGTGGAAGATGATGGCCCGGGTATCGACCCGGCCAAATCGGAGCAGATCTTCCAACGCGGCGTGCGGGCAGACAGTTCACCCGGTCAGGGTATAGGTCTGGCGGTGGTGACTGAAATCGTCCACAGCTATGGCGGCCAGATCCGGGTCGATGAATCCCCCCTCGGCGGCGCCCGCTTTACGCTAGACCTGCCCTGATCGGCATTGCCCTGCTCAACCTCGCCAGTAATGGCCCTATCACAAGGCCCCCGACCTCGGGGGCCTTGTGGTTTTTGCCACCCAAGTTGTTTTAATTTATTGATCCGGCACTGATTATCGCCCCTCAGCCCTTCCACCACCGGCTTCCATCGGTATCATGGTGGCGCGGTAGCGTTGGCTTGATTAACTTGGCGATACACCTTATTTACTTGTCGGTGCTGATACCCATGAAGCCCAACAGACAATAATTTATAAAAGACTTAGTTCAAGGATGGTAAACTCAATGGGTGAAAAAGAGATAAGTATTACAACTGATGGTCTTGTACTTAAAGGCGATATTGTTGATGCTGTTTCAGCACCTATTTCAACCATGTGCAAAACTGCAGACACGATATTGAAGGTTGTTGACAACCTTGTTGGTTTACCTGCAGATTTTTTAAATTTTCATTTAAAAACATTTCGAGATACTTATGCTGAAGGGTACGAAAAAATACCTCTTAAACAGCGTATAGAGCCAACACTTCGCCTTGGCTGCAACATATTAAAAAATGTAGCCTACTCTGCCGAAGAACCTGAAATTCAAAAACTATTCGCACAGCTTTTATTGTCCGCATCGGATACGCAATATGAATCTGATGTTCACCCAAGCTATGCTTCAGTGATTAGTGAAATGACGGCACTGGATGCAAAGGTGCTTTACACTGAGTTTGGTGATTTCTGTAAGCAAGAAATGCTTGAAAGTTCCACAAAGGAAAAAGCATATTCTAGCCTTATTCGCCTGGGGTTAATAACATGGCAAGATCGAGATTACACTAATGAAGATCTAGTAAAGTTTGTGGGGAAAAAACATTACTCTGTCCCTCGTAGAGTTGAAGACTATCCAAGAGTAATGGTGGATTTAATAAATGACATTCAAACGCTGAAAAATACAATTATAAAAGACAAGCAAACATCAACAAGACTAGAGAGAAAAGAACTTACTTTAACAAAGTTTGGCGCAGACTTTATCAGGACAGTTTGCCGAAATGAATGCTAATAAAATATTCAACATGAAATAATGGCGCCTCTCAACCTTCAAGGTGAATAATGAGCAGAGTAATATTAAAAGGATTTATTATCGTCCCCTCCAACGATTTGGCTGCGGTCAAGGATGAGCTTGATAACCATATCCAGCTCACACGCGCTGAAACAGGCTGCCTGATCTTTAAGGTGACTCAAGACCCTCTCAATCCCTGCCGATTCGATGTCTATGAAGAGTTTGTTGATCAGGCGGCTTTTCAAGCGCACCAAGCCAGAGTCAAATCCTCTCGCTGGAGGAAAATAACCGTCAATGTCGAGCGACACTATACGGTAACTGGGATTGCATAAATCACAGCCTTGCCATTTTGGCCAAGGTGGCGAACCGGGAGTGGCGCAGAACTCTCCCCCCTCTCCCTACCGCGAATGCCCGATTACGCTGCGCTTATCGAGCCTGCGTTACTTCCACTCTTTGTTATTAAGGCCACTATGATCCGCCCATTATTAACAACCGATCTGGATGTCGCCGTCGAGCTCTGGTATCAGGCATCGGTGCAGGCCCACGACTTTATTCCCACCGCCTTTTGGCACGAGCAACGGGCGGCGATGCGCAATAGTTATCTGCCCGCCAGCCAGAGCTGGGTCTATGAGGAGGATGGACAGCTACTGGGCTTTATCTCCTGGTATCAGGGGCCTGTTGCCGCGCTGTTTATTTCCCCTGATCACCAATCACACGGGTTGGGTCGCCAACTGCTCGAACACCTCAAAGCCCAATATGACCGGCTCGAGTTGACGGTCTACGCCGAAAATGAGCAGGCGCGGCGCTTCTATTCCCGCAACGGTTTCAAAGAGGGTGAGCAGCAGCTGTGCGAGCATAGCGGTCGCCCCGAGCTGGTGATGCATTGGCAACGAGGATAAGCGGGTCGCCCATAGCGATGGCGAGCACGCTTTGCCTGTTTGGTGGCCGCCTTGAATGCCATGGCGGCATTCTCTACAATGACCCACTTTTTATTCATTTCGGGTTATATCGATGAGCGATACCAGCACCAAACCGGCTCTGCCGGATCACCTCTCCTGCAATCCCCGCAGCCCTCACTATGTGGCCGCCTGCTTCGAGCACCCGATCGGTATTCGCCTGAACGGCAAAGAGCGCACCGATGTCGAGGAGTACTGCATCAGCGAAGGTTGGGTGAAGATCCCCTCCCCCAAAGCGCTGGATCGCCGTGGTCAGCCCATCCTGATCAAGCTCAAGGGCACCGTTGAAGCCTTCTACAGCTAATCAGCGCGCTGCAGCGTGATAAACAAGGCCACCCTCGCGGTGGCCTTGTTGTTTCTGGTATTGGTGCTGGCGTCAGCGTTATCTACGCGGCACCCACCAGCCCACATTTCTCGCTGGGCAGCTCTTATACACCCAAGCGGTCGCGCAGGGTGTACCAGGCGGCGCCCGCAACAGTGAAGGGGATGCGGAACAGGCGGCCACCCGGGAAGGGGTAGTGCGGCAGTTTGGCAAAGGCATCGAAGCGCTCCGCCTGACCGCTCAGCACCTCGGAGAGCAGCTTGCCAGCCAGATGGGTACAGGTGACGCCGTGGCCGCTGTAGCCCTGCATGTAGTAGATGTTGGGGCCGATGCGACCAAACTGCGGCAGCCGTGACAGGGTGAGCAGGAAGTTGCCGGTCCAGGTGTACTCCACCTTGACGTCGGCCAGCTGCGGGAAGGTCTTGAGCATCTTGGGGATGATCAACCGCTCGATATCCGCCGGATCCCGCGCCCCATAGACCACACCGCCGCCATAGAGCAGCCGGTGATCGCCGGAGGTACGGTAGTAGTCGAGCAGATAGTTGCAATCCTCCAGACAGTAGTTTTGCGGCAAGAGTGAACGGGCCCGCTCCTCGCCCAGCACTTCGGTGGCGATCACCTGGGTGCCACAGGGCATGCTCTTGCTGGCCAGTTCCGGCACCAGATTGCCGAGGTAGGCATTGCCCGCCACCACGATAAAGCGCGCCTTCACCGCCCCCTTGGCGGTCTTGACCAGTGCGGGCTGACCCGGGGTGATGCTGGTGACGGCGGATTGTTCGAAGATCTGCCCACCCTGGATGCGGATCGCTTCGGCCTCCCCCAACGCCAGGTTGAGGGGGTGGATATGACCGCCGCTCTTGTCGAGCAGGGCGCCGACATAGCGATCGCTCGCGACCACCTCGCGCACCCCCTTGGCATCGAGCAGCTCCAGCTGGTCGTTACCCCACTTCTGCCAGCGGGCGTATTGGGATTTAAGCTCGTGCAGCTGCTTCTCGGTCTCGGCGGCAAAGACCCCCCCCTCCTGCAGATCGCACTGGATGTTGTAGCGCTTGATCCGCTCGCGGATGATCTGCCCCCCCTCAAACAACATGGAACCGAGCAGCCTGGCCTGATCCGGCGGGCAGTTCGCTTCTATGGTGTCGATGTCGCGGCTGTAGGAGTTGACGATCTGGCCGCCGTTGCGGCCGCTGGCGCCAAAGCCGACCCGGGCGGCTTCCAGCACCACCACCTTGTAGCCCTTCTCTACCAGATGCAGCGCGCTGGAGAGGCCGGTATAACCCGCACCGATGACGCAGACATCGCACTCCAGCTGCTCGGTCAATGTCGGATAGGGCGTGTGTTTATTGGCGCTGGCTGCGTAGTAACTGTTTACATGTTCGGTCATGATCCCTGTTTCCTTACCGGTTCGGTTGCCAAACTACTGCCTAGATTAAAAGCTCGCCGGGGTGTGGGCGCTGACGATGCGGCAGGTCTGCCCCGACGGATTGCTGAAACTGTGGGGCTCGCCGGTGTCGATCACATAGCTGTCGCCCGCCTCCAGCTGATAACTCTGGCCCGCCACCGTCAGGATCACCGACCCCTCCAGTACGGTGCCGACCTCCTCCCCCTGATGGGTCACCTGACCGCCGGTGTCGGTGCCGGGGGGATAGGTCTCCAGCATAAAGCCGAGCTGGCGGCGGTTGTTGCCGTTGTGCACCAGCTTGAGGGAGACCCCCTGACTGCCCAGCTCGATCAGCTGATCAGCCTTGATCACCACCTCCGGAGTGCGGCTCTCCTCCTCGGCGAAGAAGCGCGACAGCGGCAGGCCATAGATGGTGAGCAGCTTTTGCAGGGAGGCGACCGAGGGGCTCACCTTGTCCTGCTCGATCATGCAGATGGCGCCATGAGTCAGGCCGCTCAACTCGGCCGCTCGTCGCTGGGAGAGCCCCAGCTGATGGCGCACCGCCGCCAACCGTTCCCCCATGGTGCGCGCCCCGGCGTCAGCCGCACCCAACGGTCGAGCCACGCTCTCCCGACTCTGTGGCCCGCTCACCGCAAGCCTCCTCTTGCTGCGCTATCTCTGCATCCTTGCATCATCAGCCTCTCCTGCTTGCGCGTGATCGCATCGGATCAGGCGCTGCCTGTTTACCCTGCTGGTTAAAATAGCCGACCAGCTTTCCCTTGCCGTTCACTATGTTACACAGCGAAACCGTTCATTATTTTGCACACCTGATTTACCATCCCCCGGTCATCTGCCCACTTGCAGCCTGCAAGCGAACCGGAGAAAGCGCGCTACACAGCTCATTTTCTAGCATGGCGCCCCCCAGCAATTCAAATATATTTAACACTTGAAAAACATTTCAGCTCAAATTATGGTCTTCCTGTGCTTATTATTTTATACGGCAGCGGCGCAGGAAGGGTCGGCTCACTCCGGCAACCAGCTGCTCTGACCCACACTCGAGGCTTCTCATGTCAGGAACAACATCCCACTCCAGCTTGATCACATCCCGCGCCTATATAGATGGACAGTGGTGCGAGGCCGCCAGCGGCCGCACCTTCGAGGTCACCAACCCCGCCAGCGGGGCCGTGATTACCCAGGTGCCCGACATGGATGCCGAGGATACCCGCCGCGCCATCGCGGCCGCCCACGCGGCGCAACCCGCCTGGGCTGCGCTGACCGCCAAGGAGCGCAGCAACAAGCTCTACGCCTGGTTTGCCGCCATCACCGCCCACAGCGACGAGCTGGCCCGCATCATGACCTGCGAGCAGGGCAAGCCGCTGGCCGAGGCCAAGGGCGAGGTGACCTATGGCGCCAGCTTCATCCAGTGGTTTGCCGAGGAGGGCAAGCGCGCCTATGGCCGCACCATCCCGGGCTTTAGCGGCGATCGCCGGTTGGCCACCATCAAGCAGCCGGTCGGGGTGGTCGCCGCCATCACTCCGTGGAACTTCCCCATTGCCATGATCACCCGCAAGGCGGGCCCGGCGCTGGCAGCCGGTTGCACCATCGTCATAAAACCTGCCGCCGAGACCCCGCTCTGCGCGCTGGCGCTGGCGCTGCTTGCCGAGCAGGCAGGGATCCCCGCCGGGGTCATCAATATCGTCACCAGCCATCAGCCGAGCGCGGTGGGCAACGAGCTGTGCAGCAATCCGGTGGTGCGCAAGCTCTCCTTCACCGGCTCCACCCGCATCGGCAAACTGCTGATGCGCCAGTGCGCCGACACCATGAAGAAGCTGTCGCTGGAGCTGGGTGGCAACGCCCCCTTTATCGTCTTTGACGACGCCGATCTCGACGCTGCCGTGGCCGGGGCGCTCGCCTCTAAATACCGCAACGCCGGGCAGACCTGTGTCTGCGCCAACCGCATTCTGGTGCAGGCCAGTGTCTATGACGCCTTCGCCGAGAAGCTGACCGCCGCCGTTGCCGCCTTCAAGGTGGGAGATGGCATGGCGGAGGGCACCCAGATCGGCCCGCTTATCAACCCCGCCGCCGCCAGCAAGGTGGCCGAGCTGGTGCAGCAATCGGTCTCCGCCGGTGCCGAAGTGCTGCTGGGGGGCGAAGCTCACCCCGCCGGCCCCCTCTTCTACCAACCCACCATTTTGGGCAAGGTGGATAAAACCAACCCCATCCTGCAGGAGGAGATCTTCGGCCCGGTGGCTCCGCTGGTACGCTTCGAGACGGAAGCCGAGGCCATCGCCATTGCTAACGACACCCCTTATGGCCTGGCCGCCTACTTCTATGGCCGCGATATCGCCCGGGTGTGGCGCGTCGCCGAGCAGCTGGAGTACGGCATGGTCGGCATCAACGAGGGGATCATCTCAACCGAGCTGGCCCCCTTTGGCGGCATCAAGGAGTCGGGTCTGGGCCGGGAAGGGGCCGCCGAGGGGCTGGAGGAGTATCTCGAGACCAAATACCTCTGCTTTGGCGCCATTCGCTAGGGCTGCAACAGAGAGACAAGGCGCCGCCGATCTGGCCCGATGGGCTGATCGGCGGTGATGGGCGCCAAAACGCCTGCCACATTTTCAGGGAATATCGGGGGCTGCGGCCCCTCAGGGAGGAAAGATGAGTCAGTCAGAATCAAACAAGGCGTGGCAAGCGCGCCGCGAAGCGGCCGTGGTCAACGGCGTCGGTACCCTGCTGCCGGTCTTTATCGACCGTGCGCAAAATGCCGAGCTGTGGGATGTGGAGGGCAACCGCTACATCGACTTTGCCTCCGGCATCGCAGTGCTCAACACCGGTCACAACCACCCCAAAGTGGTGGCGGCGGTGCGTGAACAGCTGGAAAAATTCAGCCACACCTGCTTTCAGGTCACCCCCTACCCCGGCTATATCGAGCTTGCCGAAAAGCTCAACGCCCTGGTGCCTGGCCCGACGCCGAAGCGCACCCTGTTTCTCTCTACCGGTGCCGAGGCGGTCGAGAACGCCATCAAGATTGCCCGCGCCCACACCGGTCGCAGTGGCACCATCGCCTTCAAAGGGGGCTTTCACGGCCGCACCATGATGGGCATGGCGCTCACCGGCAAGGTGGTTCCCTACAAGACCGGCTTTGGCCCCTTCCCGGGCGAGGTCTACCACATCCCCTTCCCCGCCGATTATCTCGGGGTGAGTGAAGAGGATGCCCTGCACGCCCTCGAGCTCTGCTTCAGCGCCGATATCGAGCCGAATCGCGTCGCCGCCATCATCATCGAACCGGTGCAGGGTGAAGGGGGCTTCTATCCCGCCTCCCCGAGCTTTATGCAAAAGCTGCGCAGCGTCTGCGACCAGCACGGCATTCTGCTGATCTGCGACGAGATCCAGAGCGGTTTTTGCCGTACCGGCAAGACCTTCGCCACCGAGTATGCCGGCATCGAGCCGGACATCATGACCTTGGCCAAGAGTCTGGCGGGTGGCTTCCCCCTATCAGCCGTGGTGGGCAAGGCGGAGATCATGAACGCGGCCAAGCCGGGGGGCCTGGGTGGTACCTATGCCGGTTCCCCCATTGCCTGCGCCGCCGCGCTGGCGGTCTTGCAGGTGATCGACGAGGAGAAACTCAACCAGAAAGCACTGGATCAGGGGGAGCAGATCAAGGCGGGGCTGGAACGCATAGCCGAGCGTTTTGACTGCATAGGTCAAATTCGCGGCCCCGGTGCCATGGTGGCCATGGAGCTGGTGAAACGCCGTGATGCCAGCCAGCCCGATCCCGACCTCACCAAACGTCTGGTGGCCGAGGCGGGCAAACGGGGTCTGGTCCTGCTCTCATGCGGGGTGCGCGCAAATGTCATCCGTTTTCTCGCCCCCCTGACAGCCCCTGCGGCAGTGATTGACGAGGGGCTGCAACTCCTTGAAAAATCACTGGAGGCCGTGCTGGCCTGACCAGCAGGAAAGTGACCACTTACCTGTGCAAATAAATGCAATTTTGCCCCCTTTTTTTCTTGTCAAGGGGGCCCTGCAAATGCACAATGCGCCGCCACTGAAAGAACCGATGTAAAACAATGGCATCGGTTCTTTTTTAGACAGTGAACAAACCCATAAACGAGGCCGGATCACCCCCGGAAAAGATAGCGAGATTGGCAGCAGTCTCCCGACACCAAGTCTAGTGAGGAACAACATGGGGCATCTCAATGCTTTCCAACCGGCCATGGCCGGTGTGCGCCGCCCTGGCGCCCTTGATTCCCGGGCCTCTCTCCCGGTTTCGTTGATGGACCGTGCCACTCTGGCACTGCATGAGGAACATGCATAATGGCGGCCCAGCAGGTTGGTCTGAAAAAGACCCTCAAGCTGTGGCAGGTCGTGGTTATGGGACTGGCGTACCTCACCCCCATGGCGGTGTTCGACACCTTCGGCATCGTCACCGAGATCACCGAAGGCCATGTGCCGACCGCCTACCTGTTTGCCCTCATCGGCATGCTGTTCACAGCCCTGAGCTACGGCCATCTGGTGCGCAAGTTCCCGTCAGCCGGCTCCGCCTATACCTATGCCCAGAAGGTGTTTCACCCCTATGTCGGTTTTATGGTGGGCTGGACCTCCCTGCTCGACTACATGTTCATGCCGATGATCAACATGCTGCTGGCCAAGATCTATCTGGAAGCCCTCTTCCCGAACGTAGAGCCCTGGACCTATATCTTTGGTTTGGCGGCGGTGATGACCGCCCTCAACCTGCGCGGCATCAAGCTGGTGGCCAACTTCAACAGCCTGATCGTGGTGATGCAGTTCAGCATCATCGCCATCTTCATCGGCCTGATCGCCTGGGGCGTTCACAACGGTGAAGGGTTGGGGACCGTGGCCAGCAGCCGTCCCTTCTTCTCCGAGCAGATCCAGGTGTCACCGCTGCTGATGGGGGCCTCCATCCTCTGTCTGTCGTTCCTCGGTTTTGACGCCATCAGTACCCTGTCGGAAGAGACTCCGGACGCGGATCGGGTGATCCCCCGCGCCATCGTGCTGACGGCGCTGATCGGCGGTGTGCTGTTTGTCACCACCTCCTACTTCCTGCAACTCTACTTCCCGGACATCTCCCGCTTCCAGCATCCGGATGCGGTACTGCCGGAGATCGCCCTCTATGTCGGCGGCAAGCTGTTCCAGGCGGTGGTGCTGGTCTGCACCACAGTAGCGGTGCTGGCCTCGGGGCTCGCCTCCCACGCCGGTGTATCGCGCCTGCTCTACGTGATGGGTCGTGATCGCGCCCTGCCCGCCCGCTTCTTCGGCTACATCCATCCGAAGTGGCAAACCCCGGCGTTCAACGTACTGCTGGTCGGCCTGCTGGCCCTCTCTGCGGTGTCGCTGGATCTGGAGATGGCGCTGGCGCTGATCAACTTCGGCGCCCTGGTGGCCTTCACCTTCGTCAATCTGGCGGTAATTGCCCACTTCTATGTGAAGCTCGGCCGCAACAAGTGTCTCAAGGATCACCTGATGTATCTGCTGCTGCCACTCTGTGGCGCCGCCTGCATCGGGGTTCTGTGGCTCAACCTCGAGCCCTCCTCCTTCGAGCTGGGGCTGATCTGGGCGGCGCTGGGGGCCATCTACCTGTTCCTGCGCCTCACCGTGTTCCGCATCCCGCTGCATACCGCCGACAAGGTGGAGATTGCCCAGTAACTACTGGCGCCCCTCCCCCGATAGAGAACAAGGAGCCTGCGGGCTCCTTGTTGTTTTTGCGGTGCTCTGGTGGCCAGCTGCACGGGTTGCCAGAAATGCGGTTTCTGCAGGAAGTGTGACTGATTTCAAATAACTACCCAGCCGGGCTGCTCGCCGGGCCATGGCTCAAGCCGCGTTGCCTTCTATCCTTAGTCATTAATATGAATGGATATGCAATAGATCTTTTTCCACTTCCCCCCCTTCCATCCCCCGCCAGCCGATAAGATCGCAGGACTCGAGCCCGGGGGAACGCCGCCAAATATGATCAGGATCAATGTTGAGGCGCTATGCACCCTGCAGCCCCGATTTGCCGATTTTTCATACGCCATGACAGGGTTCTCTTCCCCCCCGAAAAAGGGGGAGCGGCTCGGGGACGGCTGCAGGGGGCGAGTGACCACTTACCTGCCCCGTGCGTATGCAAAAAAATGCGTTAATCCACCCTTTTTTGCTTGTCAAGGGGGCTGACCGAATGCACAATACGCCGCCAATAAAGGACCGATGTTCACTGCGACATCGGTTTTTGTATTTTTGAAGTGCAGTACAAACCCACCACAAGAGGCCGGAACGTTTCCGGAAGTGATATTCGAGATTGCCAAACAATCTCCCGACGTTGAGAGGATAACAATGGGGCGTTTTAATGCTTTCCTGCCGGTACAGCCCGGTATGCGCCTCCCCGGCGCCCTTGATGTACAGGCTTGCGAATCCATCGTATCCCTGCGCTCGTTGCAAGCACGTGCTGCGGCACTGATTGAGGAGAAAGCGTAATGGCATCGCAAAACGCCAAGCTGCTCAAGACCCTTACCCTGACACAAGTGATTGTGATGGGTCTGGCCTATCTGACCCCCATGGCTGTCTTCGACACCTTCGCCATCGTCGGTGACATCACCGATGGCCGGGTCGCCACCGCCTATCTGCTGGCTCTGGGTGGCATCCTGCTCACCGCTTTCAGCTACGGACATCTGGTACGCAAGTTCCCCTCTGCGGGCTCTGCCTATACCTATGCCCAGAAGGTGTTCAACCCCTACGTCGGTTTCATGGTCGGCTGGTCCTCCCTGCTCGACTACATGTTCATGCCGATGATCAACATCCTGCTGGCCAAGATCTACCTGACCGCCATGTTCCCGGGCGTCGAGCCCTGGGTGTTCATCTTCGGTCTGGTGACAGTGATGACCTTCCTGAACCTGCGCGGCATCAATCTGGTAGCCAACTTCAACGGTCTGATCGTGGTGATCCAGCTGGCCATCATCACCCTCTTCATCGGCCTGATGGCGTGGGGCATCTACCACGGCGAAGGGGCTGGCACCCTGATGAGCAGCCGTCCGTTCCACTTCGAGTCAGCACAGCTGGTACCGCTCTTTACCGGTGCGACCATCCTCTGCTTCTCGTTCCTGGGCTTTGACGGTCTCAGCTCCCTCTCCGAAGAGACTCCGAACGCTGGCAAGGTGATCCCCAAGGCGATCGTGCTGACTGCCCTTATCGGCGGCATCATCTTCGTGGTGGTCTCTTACTGCCTGCAGCTCTACTTCCCGAGCCTCGCCCGCTTCCAGCATCCGGATGCGGTACTGCCGGAGATCGCCCTCTACGTTGGCGGCACCTTCTTCCAGTCCGTGGTTCTGGTCTGCACCACGGTCGCGGTACTGGCCTCCGGCATGGCGGCTCACGCCGGTGTGTCGCGCATCCTCTACGTGATGGGGCGTGACCGCATGATCCCGGAGCGGGTGTTTGGCTACATCCACCCGAAATACCGCACCCCGGCCATCAACGTGCTGATGGTGGGCGGTCTGGCCCTCTCCGCCGTGTCGTTTGATCTGGATACCGCGCTGGCGCTGGTCAACTTTGGCGCACTGGTGGCGTTCAGCTTCGTCAACCTGTCGGTGATCGGTCAGTTCTGGGTACGCGAGAAGCGCAACAAGACCCTCAAGGATCACGTCATCTACCTATTGATGCCGCTGCTCGGCGCCGCCACCATCGGTGCTCTGTGGATCAACCTGGAGCAGAGCTCGCTGGAGCTGGGCCTGATCTGGGCTGGCCTCGGCGCAACCTATCTGTTCCTGCGTCTGGCGGTGTTCCGCATCCCGTTCCGTCAGTACGAGGAAGCGGCTGACGCCTGATCCTTTGCGGATAACGGATAGACAGAAGGGGAGCCATGGCTCCCCTTTTTGCTATTTGACGGGCTGAATATGGGGCTCGACTATTGCCACTCTCCCGCACTTGCTTGGTCGGCAAGGAACAGACCGGGCGGATGGCGCCACCAGCCATATTTCTCGCCATTCCCATCATCTATTGACGAGCAAACCACCAAAGCAAGTCATAAAACCATCATAAAAGTGTCACCTTGTCATATTTCTGTCATTAACCACTGATTAAATGCGCGGGTCATCAACAACCCAAGACGGAACGACCGTCTCAAGAGGCTTTATGCAACACCATCACTCCTTGTCACAGCCGCCCGCGACCCGCGCCCTGTTCAACTGGATGAGTGTCATCGTACTGGTCTACCTGATCCTGGTTGCCGTGGGCGCCATCTCCCACGGCTTCAAAGATTTCTCCGGCGGCGCCGAGGGCGCAGCCCAGATCTTCGCCTTTGCCAACAACCCCTTTGTCGCCCTACTGCTGGGTATTCTCGCTACCGCGCTGGTGCAATCCTCCAGCACCGTCACCTCGGTGATCGTCGGTCTGGTGGCTGGCGGCCTGCCCATCAGCATGGCCATCCCCATGGTCATGGGTGCCAACCTCGGCACCACCATCACCAACACCATTGTCTCCATGGGCCATGTGCGGGATCGCGCCGAGTTCCGCCGCGCCTTCGCCGCCGCCACCGTGCACGACTTTTTCAACCTGCTGGCGGTGTTCATCTTCCTGCCGCTGGAGCTGATGTTCGGCCTGCTGCAACACAGCGCCGAGTGGCTGGCCAACCTGCTGGTAGGCTCCGCCAACATGTCGATGAAGGGCATGGACTTCATGAAGCCGCTGACCGCACCGGCCCAGCAGCTGATTGACAGCGCCGTTGCCTTCCTGCCGGGCAAGGGTGCCGCCATCGCGACCATCATCATCGGTATCCTGCTGATCCTCGCTTGCGTCACTTATCTCGGCAAAGTGCTGCAACAGGTACTGGTTGGCCGTGCTAAAGAGCTGCTGCACAAGGCGCTGGGCCGTGGCCCGCTGACCGGCATTACCTCCGGTGCGCTGGTGACCATCATGGTGCAGTCCTCCTCCACCACCACCAGCCTGATGATCCCGCTGGCCGGCGGTGGCGTGTTCAGCACCCGTCAGCTCTACCCCTTCACCCTGGGGGCCAATATCGGGACCACCATTACCGCCCTGCTGGCTGCCACCGCCATCAGCGGAGCCGGTGCCCAGCTGGCCCTCACCATCGCGCTGGTCCACGTGCTGTTCAACCTCTTTGCCGTGGTCATCATCTATGGCATCCCCTTCCTGCGCGACCTGCCGGTGCGCGCCGCCGAGGGGCTGGCCCGGGTAGGCAGCGAGAACAAGCTGCTGGCTCTGGGTTATGTGACGGGTCTCTTCTTCGCCCTGCCCGCCCTGATGATGGTGGCCGCCAAGTAAGCGCCGCCGCCATGACAAGGGGCGAGTCACTGACTCGCCCCTTTTTGCGTCCAGCTCGCCGGGCTTTGCCTGCCCGCTCACATCCTCCCGCCCTGTGGCTCGCCATCAGGGGCGGTGCGCGATAAGATGGCGCCCTCATTGCACTTTTTACATGTCATGGAACAGGGAAAACCGATGAAATTCATACTGATCGCGCTGCTCATTGCCGGTGTGGCCTACTACTTCTACTCCAGCAGCAACAACAAAAAGCTGGCGGCTGACAACGTGCGGATTGGCGCCGAGTTCCTCGCCAGCAACAAGGAGAAGCCGCTGGTGACCACCACCGCCTCCGGCCTGCAGTACGAAGTACTGACCCCGGGCACCGGCACCGTTCACCCCACCGCCACCAGCAAGGTGAAGGTGCATTACGAGGGCAAGCTGCTGGACGGCACCGTCTTTGACAGCTCGGTCGCCCGTGGCGAGCCCATCGAATTTGGCCTCAATCAGGTGATCGCTGGCTGGACCGAAGGGGTTCAGCTGATGGTAGAAGGGGAGAAGACCCGCTTCTATATCCCGGCCAACCTCGCCTACGGTGACCGCGCCGCCGGCAAAATTCCGCCGGGATCCGTACTGATCTTTGATGTGGAGCTGTTGGGTATCCAGTAAGCGCTCCGTCACGCTCCATCAACAACAAGGCCAGCATTATGCTGGCCTTGTTGTTATGGGAACCTTACTCCCCCTTGGCGATCCCTTCCCGGCGCGGATCGGCTGCACCAAACCAGCCGCCAGCGTTGCGCTCAACCCCCTGCAGGCCGGAGGTCTGCTCGTTCAGCACCACCTCATGTCCCCTCGCCTTCAATCCCTCGACCACCGACATGGGGGTGCGTCCCGCTTCCAGCTCGGTGGGGCCGTTGCGGCTGCCAAAGTTGGGCAGGTTGATAGCCTGTTGCAGGTTCAGGCCCCAATCCTGGGTGCCGAGCAGGGTCTTGCCCACGTAGTTGATGATGGCGGAGCCCCCCGGAGAGCCCAGCGTCATGGTTAGCTCGCCGCTTGGCTTGTCAAACACCAGCAGGGGTGACATGGAGGATCGGGGCCGCTTGCCCGGCTCCACCCGATTTGCCACCGGCAGACCGGCAGCATCCACCGAGGTGAAGGAGAAATCGGTGAGCTGGTTGTTGAGCAGGTAGCCGTTGACCATCTGACGCGATCCAAAACCATCCTCGATGGAGCTGGTCATGGAGATAGCCATCCCCGCCTTGTCGACGATCGAGACATGGCTGGTCGAGGGGAGTTCCGGGGTCGCATCCTTGCCGCGCGCCAGCGCCAGTGGCGGCGTACCGGGCTTGGCAATCCCCATGGAGTGCTGACCGACAAGCTTGCCGCGTTCGGCCAGATAGCCCTTGTCCAGCAGCCCCTTCACCGGCACGCTGACAAAATCGCTGTCGGCGACGTACTGGTTGCGATCGGCGAAGGCGAGACGCGCCGCTTCGCTGTAGAGGTGGATAGCCTCGCTGGAGGCTGCCAGTCCCCCCTCCTTGGTGGTGATCGGCTTGAGGGCCGCCATATCGCGGCTCTCCAGCATGCCGAAGATCTGGCCGAGCGCCAGGGTGCCGGACGAGGGAGTGGGAAAGCCGCAGATCTTGCTCTGGCGATAGTCAAAGCAGAGGCCATCCCGCACTTTGGCCTGATAACTGGCCAGATCGGTGGCCGCCAGTACTCCGGGATTGGTGGGATGCTGGCGTACCTTGGCAACCATGGCATCCGCCAGCGTCCCCCGATAGAAGGCATCCGCCCCCTCTGTGGCCAGAGTGCGCAGCACCCTGGCCAGCGCCGGGTTGGTCAACCGGGTGCCCGCCGTTTTGGGGCTGCCATCCGCCTGATAGAAGTAGGCTCGCGCCTGCGGATCCCGTGCCAGATAGGGATCCTTGGCCAGCAATGTGGCCAGCCGTGGACTTATTACAAATCCTTGTTCTGCCAGCGTGATGGCGGGCTCGAACAGCGCAGCCCAGGGCAGCTTGCCATAACGCTGATGGGCCAGTGCCAGAGCGCGCAGGGTGCCGGGAACGCCGACCGAGCGGCCCCCGACCACCCCGTCATAAAACGCCAGCGGCTTGCCATCTTGCATAAACAGCTGGTCGGTGGCGGCAGCCGGCGCCGTCTCGCGGCCATCCACCGCACTCACCTTGCGGCCATCCCACACCAGCAGCAGCGTTCCGCCACCGATCCCGGAGGATTGCGGCTCCACCAGCGTCAATACCAGCTGCACCGCAATGGCGGCATCGACGGCACTGCCACCGGCCTTGATGATTTGGTAGCCCGCATCCACCGCCAGCGGGTTGGCGGCCGCCACCATGAAGTCATGGCCCTGCCAGCCCTGTTTGTCGGTCCAGCCACTGGCGGCTTCCGGCGCGATCAGGGTCTGGGCTGGCGGGGTGTAGTGAAAGCCGTTGTCACTGGCACAACCGGCCAGCAGGGCAAGGGCGACAGCCAGCCCCAGAGGTTTGCGCAACATGACACTCTCCTTGTCTGTTTTATGACCATGAAGAGGGACTATGTCACGATTGGCGCTGACAGCTCAAGTTATTGAACAAGATCAATATCTTACTCATCTATCAATAATGGCTATCCGCAATAGATATAAAAAAACCGCCCGAAGGCGGCTTTTACGATGGGATGGCAGAGGCCAAACAGGCGCAAGTCCGGTTAGATGGACTGCTCTTCGCCACCCAGGGCGGCAAACAGCGCCGGGATAAACTGGGACAGCTCGGAGGTCACCAGCGCGAAATCTGCATCCAGACGGGCGGCCGGATCTTCGCTGGTCACGTCGTCGTTCTGCTCGCGCAGCTCTTCGCTGAATTTCAGGCGCTTGATGGAGAGATCATCCCCCAGCACGAAGCTGACAGTCTCGCCCCAGTTGAGGGCCAGCTTGGTCACCAGCTTGTCGTTGGCCAGATGGTTTTTGATTTCATCCGTCATCAGATCCTGCTGTTTGCAGCGGATGATGCCGCCGTGCTCCATGGCACTACGCAGCTCGGCTTCATCTTCCAGAGTGAAGGAGGCAGGCAGGTTGCCCTCGTTCAACCACTCGGTCATGGTGATCTCCGGCGGGTTCTTGAGAGCCACCGGCACCACCGGCAGGGAGCCGATGGATTTGCGCAACAGTGCCAGCAGATCATCCGCCTTCTTGGCAGAACCTGCGTCCACCACCATTAAATTGTCGGCCGGATTGATCCAGGCGAAGGTCTGGCTGGTACGACTAAAGGCACGGGGCAGCAGGGTGTGGAGGATCTCCTCTTTCAGCGCCTCCTTCTCTTTCTTCTTGAGGGCGCGTCCCTGTTCGAACTCGATCGCTTCTACCTTCTCGGCCAGCATCTCCTTGACCACGGTACCGGGCAGCATCTTCTCCTCTTTGCGGGCGCAGATGAGGATATGGCCGGAGGCAGAGTGGGTCAGGGTTGAGCCGAATTTGCCAAGGGGCTTGACCCACCCGAAACGGGAGATGTCCTGACTGCCGCAAGGGGTGAAGGCACAGGCTTCCAGCTGGGTTTCCAGCTGATCCACGGTCAGGTCAAAGGGGCGGGTAAAGCGATAAATCTGCAGGTTTTTAAACCACATGGCGTCCTCGGTCTCTAGATTGTCCGGCGGGCATTGTACTAGAGAGGCGCTTTGTGATCAGCCAATCATTCTCGCTAAATAAAGGGCGATCGACCTCACAGGGTCTCATTTATGTCACCAGTTTGTTCATCAAGTTCTCCTAGACTGCGAAAGTAAATTGTTAATAAGGATGAAGGTATGTTGCGGCCCAGTCGCCCGGAAGACATGGAAGAGATCGTCGAAATCTGGTTGCTGGCCTCCCTGCAGGCCCACGATTTCGTCGATGCCTCCTGCTGGTGGCAGGCCCAGGAGGATCTGCGTACCCGCTATCTCGATCGCGCCGCCATCTGGGTGTTCGAGGAGCGCGGCGATCTGCTCGGTTTCATGGCACTGGTGGACAACTATCTCGCCGCCCTGTTCGTACGCCCCGACCGTCAGGGCCGCGGCGTCGGCCACGCCCTGCTGCAGGAGGCCAAGCGTCAGGGGGCGTCGCTCCACGCCCGGGTCTTTGTCGAGAATGATCAGGCGGTGCGTTTCTATCGCCGCCACGGCTTCGTCATCGAGGCCGAGGAGTCCGACCCCCTCACCGGCCACCCCCAATACCGGATGTGCTGCGAACCCGCCTGAATCGATGCCAGCCCCCTGTTTTACTTGAAAAAAGCACGGGGCATCCTCATCTTGTCCTCATCGGGTGCCACAGGCACCGTCCCTGCAACCGGGCTGCTTTCCAATGAAAATCCTCCATACCGCCGATTGGCACCTTGGCCATCAACTCCATGGTCATGACCGCCGTTTTGAACACGATGCCTTTCTCGACTGGCTGAGCGACACCCTCAAGGCGCGCGAGATCGACGCTCTGCTGGTAGCGGGTGATCTGTTTGATACCGCCAATCCCCCCGCCAGCGCTTGGCAGCAACTCTACCGTTTTCTGGCCAGACTGCGCGCTGAGATGCCCCACCTCAACATGGTGCTGATCGGCGGCAACCACGACTCCCCCTCCAAGCTCGATGCCCCCCACGAGCTGCTGCGCGCCTTTGATCTGCATCTGGTGGGCAGCATCAGCCGCGACAGTGAGGGCAAGCTCGAGACCGACCGCCTGCTGGTACCGCTGCAAGACCGGGAGGGCAAGATCGCCGCCTGGTGCGCCGCCGTGCCGTTCCTGCGCAGCAGCGATCTGCGGGTGGAACAGCTGGCTGAGGGGCAAGACAGGCTGATCGAAGGGGTTCGACAGGTCTACGCCGAGGTGCTGGCCGAAGGGCGCGCTCGCTGCGGGGAGGCGCTGCCACTGATTGCCATGGGCCACGCCTATCTGGCGGCGGGCCAGCTCTCGGAACTGTCAGAGCGGCGGGTGCTTGGCGGCAACCAGCACGCCCTGCCCGCCGAACTCTTTGCCGGTGCAGACTACACGGCGCTCGGCCACCTCCATCTGGCCCAGAGCCCGGCCGAGGGGGTGCACTACAGCGGTTCGCCACTACCGCTCTCACTTGCCGAAGCCAACTACAACCATCAGGTGCTGGAAGTGACCTTTGCAGAGGGGAAACTGACCGGATTGGAGCGGATCCCGGTGCCCCGCGCGGTGGAGATGATCCGCCTGCCCCAAAGCACCCTCGACGACGCGCTGAACGCCATCGCATCGCTCGAGCTGCCTGCTTGTCCACAAGAGGCACAACCCTTCCTCGAAGTGCGGCTGCTGCTGCCCAAGCCCGAGGCGCGCATCCGCGAGCGGATTCTCGCCGCCATCGCAGACAAACCGGTGCGGCTGGCCCGCATCAGCACCCAGTATCAGGGCTCGGGGGAAGGGCTGGCCGATGGTCGCGAGCGGCGCAGGCTCGATGAGCTCTCCCCCACCGAGGTGTTTCGCCTCTGCTATCAGCGCCAGTTTGAAGGGGAGCCCGAGGCTGGGCTGGTCGCCTCGTTTGAAGAGATCCTGGAGCAGGTGAAGGAGTCAAACCAATGAAAATCTTGTCTCTGTCAGGTGAGAATCTGGCCAGTCTGACCGGCCCCTTCACCATCGACTTTACCCAGGGGGCGCTTGGCGCCGCCGGTCTGTTTGCCATCACCGGCAACACCGGCGCCGGCAAGAGCACCCTGCTCGACGCCATTTGTCTGGCCTTATACGACGAGATGCCGCGCTTTATCGCCAATCGCAAGAACGTGGCCGAAGTGGGTCGCATGGATGATGAAGAGAAGCTCAAGGCCAACGACGTACGAGGCATCCTCAGTCGCGGCCACGCCAGCGGTTTTGCCGAGGTGCAGTTTCGTGGCTGCGATGGTCGCATCTGGCTGGCCCGCTGGGCGGTGCGCCGGGCGCGAAACCGCTCGGAGGGGCGTTTTCAGGCGCAAGAGCGAACCCTGACCGATGTGGAGTCCGGGCAGGTCTTCTCCGGCAGCAAGCGGGAGCTGCAGGATCGCATCGACGAGCTGGTGGGTCTCTCCTGGGAGCAGTTCCGCCGCGCGGTGATCCTGCCGCAGGGGGAATTTGCCGCCTTTCTCAAATCGGATGCCAACGAGCGCTCCGCCCTGCTCGAACGGATGACCGGCACCGAGCTCTACTCCGCCATCTCCATCCAGACCTATGAACGGGCGCGGGAAGAGCAGCAGAAGCTGGCCACCATCGCCCAGCGCCTCGGCGACGTGGCACTGATGGATGAAGCGACCCGCGAACAGTGGGTAAGCCAGCAGATAAGCCTCTCCACCACCCTCAAGCACGAGCAGCAGCAACAGCAGCTGATGCAGGACTTGCGCGACCTCAACAGCCGCATTGCCGCCCAGCTGCAGGGCTGCGCCGAGGGACAGGCGGCGCTCGATGCCGCCCTGCAAGCCCACGGCGCCGCCGCCCCCGAGCGCGAGGAGTTTACCCGCGCCGAGCAGGCCCAGGTGGCCCGCGCCGATCACGACGAGCTGGCCCGCCTCACTCTGGAAGTGCAGCAGCAGGAGAAGGTGATCGCCGAGCTTGGGCCGGAGCTGGCCAAACTCGAAGAGCAGACCCAGCAGAGCGCGCTGACCGAACAGCAGTTGCTGGCGGAGAAGATCGCCGCCGAGCGGGAATGGGGCGCCCTGCAACCCGAACTCAAGCGGGCGCAGGAGCTCGATACCCGCATCCGGGAGAAAGTGCAGCAGTTGCAGAAGATCCAGCAGGAGGGGGCGCAGGAACGAGAAGTGCAGCTCACCCTCGAGCAGGGTTGGCGCGAGCAGAGCCGACAGGTGGAACTGCTCAAGCAGCAGCACCAGCAGTGGGGGCTCTGGCTCGAAGAGCACAAGGAGCTGGCACCGGTTGCCCGCCAGTGGCAGCCCCTGCTCACCGCCATGCAGGATTGGGCCGAGGATGCCGACAAGCTGCAGCAACTGCTCACCCTGCGCGATCACAAGCTGCGCGCCCTGCAACAGTTGCAGCGCCAGCTGGAGCAAGGCCAGCAGGAGCGCGACTACTGGCAACATGAACAAGCTCGGCTGCAACAGCAACAGAACGAGCTGCAGGAGCAGCAGTGGGAGAGCCGCCTCGCCAAGGCGCAGGAGCAGTGGCAGCAGCAAACCGAACAGCTGGGTCAGCTGCGCCAGTTGCTGGAGCTGGCCGACTATGGCCGCAACCACGGCGAACAGCATGGCCGCCTGCAGCAGGAGATTGCCCAGCTGGAGCAGGCGCTCGGCAAGCTCGCCACCCTAAGCGAAGAGCTGGCCCCCGCCCGCGAGCGGCTCGCCCTGCAGCGGGATGAGGCGCGCCACGCGCTGGAGCAGTCCCGCGCCATCGCCAGCTTCGAGCAGTATCGCCATATCCTGAGCGATGGCGAACCTTGCCCGCTGTGCGGTTCCGGGGAGCACCCCTACAGCCAGAGCCAGCCACAGGTGGCGGGGATCCTGGGTCAGCTGGCGGAGCGGGTCAGAAGCCTCGAACTCGAATGGGATCGCCTCAATCATCAATACATCCAGTGCGAGAGCGAGCGTCAGGAGCTGGCCCGCCAGCTGGCGGTACGCCAGCAGCACCTGCCAGAGCTGGAAAACCGCGCCGAGCAGCTGACCCAGCGCTGGCAACAGCTGGGGGGCGATACCCTGCTCGGCCATCCGCTGCCGCTGCGCCAAAGCCCCATTGAGTGGAACGAGCTGATGAGCACCCTGCTTGGCCGTGGCCAGGCGCTAGAGCAGGGGTTGGCCCAGAGCCAGCAGCAGCTGCGTCAGGCCCAGCTTGGCCAACAACAGCTGCAAGGGGTGCGTCAACAACTGAGCCAACTGGCTGCCCAGCACCAGCAGTTTGACCAGCAGTGGCAAGAGGCCGAGCGCCAGCGCATCGCACTGGAAGGGGAAGTGAAGGGGATGGGCGAGCAAGAGGCGACCCTGCGCCAGCGCCTCGAACAGGGCGCCCACCGCCTCGACGAACAGATGGGCGGCCAACCGTGGCGCCAGTGGCTCGGCAGCCAGCAGTGGCACGAGTGGCAACGGACCTGCGAAGCCTGGCTGCACGGCCAGAGCGAGTGGGAGCGGCTGGCCAGCGAGATCGCCAGCCTCACCCCGGCACTAAGTGCGCAGGAGGCCCGCCTGCAGACCCAGCGCGAGCTGCTGCACAAACTCGAGCGGGACTACAAGGAGCACGAGCAGCAGCGGCAGGGGCTGCTCACCAGCCGCAGCGGTTGTCTCGGTGGCGAGGAGATCCCGCTGGTCGAGAGCCGCTGGCAACAGCGTCTGCAACAACTCGCCAGCGAACTGGAGCTGATGCAAAGCGGCGGCCGTGCTCTGCGGGAGCGGCAGACCGAGCTCAAGACCCGCCTCACCCATGTGGAGCAGGAAAAGCAGACCAGCAGCCGCCGCAAGCGGGAGGTGCTGGGGCGCTGGGCCGCCCACGCCAGCACCCTTGGCATTGCCGAGTACGACCTTCGCCGCCTGCTCGCCATCACCCCCGATGAACTCAAGGCTCGCCGCACTGCCCTGCAAGGGCTGGAGGATGCGGTTGGCGAGGCGCGCACCCGCCTTGCCGAGCGGCAACGGGCGCTGGCACTGGAGGAGAACAAGCGGGATCGCTATCGTGAGCATCACCCCGAGCTGGCTGCCCTGCCGGATGCAGAGTTGAGCGATCAACTGGCGGCACTCGATGCCCGCTGTCGCGCCCTTGAAGAGCAGCTGTTCGAGTGCAAGAGCAAGCTGGCACAGGCCGAAGCCGCCGCCCTCAAGGCGGGCAGCCTGCAACAGGAGCTGGCCGCCCAGCAGGCGGTGGCCGACCACTGGCAGCAGCTGTGCGATCTGATCGGGCAGGCCAACGGCGCCAAGTTCCGCACCTTCGCCCAGAGCCTCACCCTCGAGCGTCTGCTGCTGGAGGCCAACGCCCAGCTCGCCGAGCTCTCGCCCCGCTACCGGCTGGAGCGGGTGCCCGGCACCGATCTGGCGCTGCAGGTGGTGGATCTCGATATGGGGGACGAGGTGCGCTCGGTGGATTCCCTCTCCGGCGGCGAGAGTTTTCTGGTGTCGCTGGCGCTGGCGCTGGCCCTCTCCAGCCTCTCGTCACGGCAGACCCAGGTCGAGTCGCTGTTTATTGACGAAGGGTTTGGCACCCTGGATCCGGACAGTCTGGATCTGGCGCTCGCCAGCCTCGACTCCCTGCAGGCCGCTGGCCGCCAGATCGGGGTCATCTCACACGTCCAGACGCTTGTAGAGCGGATTGGCGTGCAGATCAGGGTCGAAGCCCTCGGCGGCGGCGAGAGCCGAGTGATCGTCCCGTAAACGAGAGACAAGATCGTGACATGAAAAGGCCCCATCATCAGATGGGGCCTTTTGTTAGACATTGCTATCCTCCACTATCGCTGTGGCTACAATGGCAACATGTTATCTGGGGAGCGCCTCAAGCGGGCTTAACAGTTCATTTTGCAAACCTTTGTTATTGGTTTGAGCCAACACATAGGCAATAACAGCCCTTTCACCACGCCAGAAACTCTTCTCCTCTGCAGAAAGTGCCGGATCTACCCGTCTTGCTGCAATCTTGGCACTCCATTCAGGTAGCCAGCCGGTTACCAGCGCCCAATACTTCTGATCGATAGTGCTGCCTATGCTGTCAAATGTCCGCCACGCAAGCTGCAGCTGACCATCGGTATAGGTTTTAGTGGTCCCATCCAGCTTAAACCCGGCACCACTGATAACCAGCGATTTAAGGGTTGCATGGTAAGGCTGACCCGCCGACCAAGCATCCTTCAAATAAGTCAACATGTCAGCGTTAATGGTATGAGCCACTTTAACCATATTTAGCCTGGCCTCAAACGGAAATGCATCACGGGTTTGAGTCGCCAAGATCATATCGCCATAAACATCACGCATACGCAGGCCAAACTGGAAGGAATTGACCAGGTTAAAGGACTCCTCAATACGCTTGGTATCACCAATTGGCGTGTTGTTGAAGTAGTACTTGATGGTATCGCTGGCCAGCACATTGCGTGGTGATACCTGATAACGCGCATCCTTGTACTCTATCTGGCGTCCAACCAATCCATCCGTCGTCACAATAGGCAAACGGACATAATCAATCAATGTACGCGCCGTATCGCTGAAACGAACATCATCTGTCTTGCCCCACTTCTCAATTTGAGTCAGTAACGCTTTATCCAGACGTGTATTGGCGTCGAATGGCAGGCCGAAATAGCGGTTCAACAACATAAGGCTAGGACTGAGGCTCTCAAGTGTGCGCTTGGTCTCCCAGCGGTATGGGGAAAAGGGGTACACCTCTTTACCATCCTTGTCGATAAAAGAGACCCATTGTGGCAACTCCTCACCCAATACCATCGCCCGGATCTGCGCAATCAACCGCTCCTTCACCAACGGCAAATCAACCAAAGCCATTGCTTCGCCATTGTCTGTCCAGCGCTCCGTACTTCTTTGTACCAGATACTTCATTGCCAGCAACTTGTCTGGCCAAGACCCCAATACATCCCGGTCATTGCTGTACTTATGATTGGGATCATTCGGGCTTACCGAATCCAGTGGTACACCATCGCGCGTTTCAGAGAGCACCTGATAACCTCTGGAGTCCTGTTCCAGAGCCACCGTGAAATCCGAATCAAAACAGCTGGCGGGGAAAGACTTGCCTTTGGGAAGCGATGACTTCACGTCACTGTAAAGCTTGGTCAGTGGCAACTGCTCAATCGCACCATTCCCTGTTTTGACTTCACAGACTTTGTCGGGTCTGGCCACCACACCCAGCAGAAAATCTGCCGCATCAACAGCAGCTCTACTGTAATCACAGAACCAGTAATCACTTTCAGCGGAGCCCTGTGGGTTACAATAAGCAGGGTTGGCAGCCAATTGCTTGATACCGATACCGAATCGCTGGGTAAATACCCGGTCAATATTCTTGTAGTCTTCCAGTAGATCCCGAACTTCAGAGAATGTCCTCATCCGGCCAATGGTGTAATCAACCAGGTTGTCATCACGGAATGTCTGCTTGTCTTCACGGGTATTGCGGCGCTCATAGCTGTCCAGATAGGACTGCCGTTTGAACTGCATCATCTCGACCAGATTGGTGCCTTCGTCAAATCGCTTACAGTCGCTGTTGAGCGAAACATTACCATCGGTACAAAAGGCATAGCTTTTCAACGCCAGCTTCTTATCTTGCAACGCTGTATTGAAAGAGCTGTCTAGATTGCTCCAGGAAGAGAGCGGGATCCCATCTTTAAGATGATCTTTCAGCGCAGTTAACTGACCAAAGCGCACACGGTAGTCATTCTGCAAATAGGCCGTGTCCAACTCACTCAAACTCAGCAATGCGGTTGGCCGACGGCCAGCGTCATCAGGCTGACCATATGGCACTTCTACTTGACGAGCATAGGCAAAACGCAATGCAGCTCTGTCATATGGGCCGAAAATAGGGAGCTCGTCAAACTCTGACGCTGCATAATCCATGATGGAGCTATAAGCAGGAACATGTTGCAGTCCCAGGGATTTCGCTTCATCCACCGAATAGAAGTTCTGTTTGTCCGTCGAACCGGCGAAGTTGTGACGCAGCCCCAGATTGTGCCCGAGCTCATGTACCAAGGTGGAGCGATACATATGTGCTGAAATCGCATCGCTGATCTTGCTACGTTGCTCGCTATTTAGCTCTTTCCATTTTTTAAGGCGAGTCTTCTGATCATCCAGATAGAGGCTGGCATCCTGATAGTCAATGCCCGATACTAATCCCTTGCTGGTCGACGATACCCAGATAGCATCTTCACCAAACGCATTATTTTCAGACCAGCGCTTAATTCTGGCTTCATCAGCCTTGATAAAATCGGCTAGTGACGAATCAACACCAGGCTGTACCAATGTGGCCGATGTCCCTTGTTTTTGATTCTGGCGCGGCATGCTTGCCAGGGAATCCTGCACTTGCTGGAAGTCACTGTCCGCCAAGAACTCGGTGCGACCACCTTCCGCAGTTAACACCGCATTGTTCACCGCCTCAAACGTCACCCCGGCGGTGACTGCTTCACCAACAGACTTCAAATCACCGCGGTTGAAATGACGCACAAGACTGTTCCAGGTACGCGGTACCGCAGTTCGGATTACTCCTGAGTACTGGTTGACATGCGCTTTGACAATTTCACCTGTCAGCGGGTTGGCAACAGATGGACCATAACCGAGCAAACCATTGGCCAACGGTCGGTCAATCAGGTTGATCATATTGACGCGCAGATCACCAACCTGCTTGCCACTCCCTTTGTCCGGATTAACCAGATTGATCGGTGGCACTCCGGTGCCGGCCAATACCTTGTTGATATGCTCGATAGAGCTCAGTGTGACATCCAGAAACAGTTTGTTTTCCGGTTTGAAGAAGGTATCGCTCAGGTAGTAATCAATTGTGCTTTTGCCAGGATTAAAACGGTTAAGATAGGCGCGTTCACTACCATCTGTCGCAGCCCCCTGTTCATCGAGCTTTTCGAAAGTTGAATCAAAAAATCCAAATACACCGTCATCTGCCGAAGCATAACGAATCGGCTGATAATCTTTGGATGCAATCTTGTCGAGCTTGACCAGTGAATAGTAAAAACTCGTTTTAAAAGAGAGGTCGTTGAAACCAGTATTGAGATAGTCACTCATCGCACTGCGGTTGACGGTAAATGTACGCTCCAGCTCAACGTTAATAACACCTTTGGCTGCATCCATCTCCCACCGTACTACCCGAGGAGTAGCCGTTTCCCGCACGTTGTCATTTTTGTACCAGAGATCAATGGTGTTTACTTCATGTCCTTTCAAATCCTTGAACTTGGGATGGAAATAGCGCTTCTGATCCCAAAGTACATTGGCATCGCTATTCACCTCTTCCTTGCGAGTGCATTCTCCATAAGCATCTTCCGCGCAGCGATAATCCAGATAATCGCCAGGAATAGTCAACACGGGGGCAACATCATTCCAACGTGGTGGTTGTCCAGGAGCCGTTGTATCTCTATCGACCTCAACAACCCGCAATCCTTCCTCCACAAATTGCAGTTTGACAATTTTCTCCTCCCCCTGAAAGAAGGGATCCATGTTCACTGCATATCTCGGAGCATCTGCCGTCGAAGGGACATAAAGCCAAAGCTCATCAGTATTAAACTGCTGCCATGCCTGTTGCTCTACTGCCTTGGGAACCTCTTTATAAGGCTCATCGCCAGCACCACATCCAAATAGAAAAAAGCTGACTGTGGCAGCTATGATTGTTTGCTTCATCATATTAAAGGGATCCTTCCTTTTAATTTTATTTTTATTAATTAAAAACTGTAATCAACCAACAGAGACCAAGTGGCATTCTGCTTGTCATATAGCGATACAGAACCTGTAGCTCCTCGTTCAAGGTCATAGACAATGCCGGTATTGGAATACATCAATCCAACAGACCATGACTCGTTAAACTCGTAGAACAGACTCTCCGAGTGAATGTAGTCATCCTTTTTACGGTTGCCTGAGTAGCTCCAATGACTGTTCAACACCAAGCTGGCATTAAAAGACCACTTGTCCCAAGGTGCATAATCAAGGCTCAGCAAATTTTCCAGAGTCCACTCTTTCAGGGTCTGGCCACCCCGAGTTTTGTACTCATGAAAATTTTTCATTACCCTGGGCTGCCAGGTAAATTCAAGTGAAGTTAGAAGCAGACCGAGATCAATCGTTAGAGGTGTCGCGGCCCTCAGGGATGTATGAAGATCATCTTTTTTACTCTGCTCAGACATTGGCAAACGAATGCTGCCATCCATGCCCAATGTAGCCCAACTATTCAAGTCGAACAGTTCAGAATGACCATACTTAAGCCAGCCATCACGCCAGTATTGCCCTTTTGGGTTATCCAGTGAATGAAAGCCAGCCAAGTTCAAGCTCAACTTGCTATCATTGATGAATGTGTAATCAACAATACCAGTTAAACCAATTGTCCTCGCCTCGTGGTAAGAACCCCTTTTATAGAAGTTGCTCGTATAGTCTGCTTCCAACAGACCACCCCATGGTGACTCCTTCTGTGAAGAGCTGTCATCGGCGATCGCAAGCGGTGATAACAGTATGGCGGCCGTGCCAAAAAGTAACATCCGATATGTCATATCCAGTTCCATAAATAACTAAAAGAATCTTGTCTCATGAAAAGACAAGATGAATCTTTTACCTGTAATTTACGAAAACAGCAAATAAACAACCCTGCAAAATTTTAAACCACAAAAAGCGCCATTCACAACAACAACCACACAGTTATCCTAACGCGCACAACACAATAAGTTAAAATCAGGGCCGACAGATCAACAATTAAACAGAAAGCATCTTGTTTGTTATTAGTATTTTTGCTTTAGCGAGGAATTTTATCCTTATAAATACCACAAGATAAATGTCAATACGCTCAATACACTAGTGCCTATGCCATCTATCTTTATCCATATGACAAACCGATAAGATATTCCTTGCCTTACCAGTATAAAAATCAATTCAGCCGAAGCGGTAGGCACCCATATAGAGGCTGCCGCCATCCCAGCTCTCGTGCAGCCGGGTGGGAGCAACACCATCGGCGGCCCCCAACGCCACAAAGAGCGGGCGCAGGTGGTCATCGTGGGGATGGGATTCCACCGCGCCGGGAGCCAGCCGACGATAGTCGAGCAGCGCCAGCCGCTCCTCGTCGGCCATCTTCTGCTCCAGCCAGTCGACAAACTGGCTGGCCCACTCAGGCACCGGCGAGCCTTCCGGTGCCAGCGCCCGCAGGTTGTGGGTGATGGCGCCGGAGGCGAGGATGCCAATCCCCTGACTACGCAGTGCCCCCAACACCTCTCCCAGTTGCCACAACTGGGCCGGAGTGAAGCTCGCGGGAATGGAGATCTGCACCAACGGGATCTCGCTGTCTGGGTCGATCAGGGAGAGGGGCGACCAAACCCCGTGATCCAGCTCACGCCGCACCCGGGTGGCGGTCAGTCCGGCCAGTGCCAGCTGGTCGCTCACCCCTTGCTGCAACCACTCGGGGCTACTGGCAGGCCAGCGCATCCGGTAGAGGGGTTCGGGAAAACCGTAAAAGTCGTACATCAAGGCCGGTTTGGGCTCGACGTTGATCTGTAGCTCGCGGCTGAACCAGTGGGCGGAGATGACCACCAGCCCCTTGAGCTCACCCAGACGCAGGGTTCGCAGAAAGCGGGTGGCGGGTTGCTCACGCAGCACCAGATCCGGTGCGCCGTGAGAGATAAACCAGACGGGGGCGAGGGACATAAAGCGGACTCCAACAAAGTATCAGGGGGGCGATACCGGAGGGGATATCGCTGTTGGAATCGATTATCCTCCCGCCATGAAAGGTGGACAATCCGGCAAGATAGATAAGAACTATCAACTAATGGTTGATAATTTCACGCTTTCACGACCGGTAAGCAGCAATAGATATCAAGGCTGCGACGCTTCCGGCTGCAGTCGGGCTGCACGAAGCGCCATTCGGGTCGCTGCACTGTGATCCTGCCACTCTCGCCACGCTAATCCCTCGGCCGCCTCCCCTTTCACTGGATGGGAGAAGATCGCCAGCAGTCGCGCATTGTCAGGCCAGTAGCGGGCTGGCAGCGTCTGAACCAGCAGCAGGGCGGCGCCCAGCAAGAGCAGAGCCCATCCGGTTTCATGGCTGTTTTTCATCCCGACCTCCTTCACCCGTACGCCAATGAACTAACATTTTTGCGCAAGCCGGTGACAAGACGGTGACAGCGGACGGGTGGTCATTTTACAACATCTGAACCTCAACCAGGCCAAACAACCACAGATGGCAACATTTGTATCCCTTCAGCCCGAACCTGTGGCCGTATGCTCTAAAATGTGACTCACAGGAAAACGTTATCCCTGAAAAGAAAACGTTATCTGGTCAAAACGTTGTTTCTGGATCATAAAAAGATTCCAAAAACTGGTGTATATTGCTCGGCGGAAATTCCTTAACCATGAAGATTGACATGAAAAAGACCAAAATTGTCTGCACCATCGGTCCGAAGACCGAATCCAAAGAAATGCTGGCCAAAATGCTGGACGCCGGCATGAACGTCATGCGCCTGAACTTCTCCCACGGTGACTACGCCGAGCACGGCAGCCGCATCAGCAACCTGCGCGCTGTAATGGCCGAGACCGGCAAGCACGCAGCTATCCTGCTGGACACCAAGGGTCCGGAAATCCGTACCATGAAGCTGGAAGGCGGCAACGACGTCGCGCTGGTCGCTGGCCAGACTTTCACCTTCACTACCGACCAGACCGTGGTTGGCAACAAAGACAAAGTGGCCGTGACCTATGCAGGTTTCGCCAACGATCTGCGCGTCGGCAACCGCATCCTGGTTGATGACGGCCTGATCGGTCTGGACGTTATCGAAATCACCGAGCGCGAAGTTATCTGTAAAGTGCTGAACAACGGTGACCTGGGCGAGAACAAAGGCGTTAACCTGCCGGGCGTCTCCATCAAGCTGCCGGCCCTGGCCGAGAAAGACAAGCGCGACCTGATCTTTGGTTGCGAGCAAGGCGTTGATTTCGTTGCTGCTTCTTTCATCCGTAAGAAGGAAGACGTTCTGGAAATCCGTGAGCACCTGAAAGCCCACGGTGGCGAGAACATCCAGATCATCTCCAAGATCGAAAACCAGGAAGGTCTGGACAACTTCGACGAGATCCTGGCTGTTTCCGACGGCATCATGGTTGCTCGTGGCGACATGGGTGTAGAGATCCCGGTTGAAGAAGTTATCTTCGCCCAGAAGATGATCATCGCCAAGTGCAACAAAGCCCGCAAAGTGGTTATCACTGCCACCCAGATGCTGGACTCCATGATCAAGAACCCGCGTCCGACCCGCGCCGAAGCTGGCGACGTGGCTAACGCCATCCTGGACGGTACCGACGCAGTGATGCTGTCCGGTGAATCCGCCAAGGGTAAGTACCCGCTGGAAGCCGTGACCATCATGGCCACCATCTGCGAGCGTACCGATGCCGTGATGCCGTCCAACCTGTCTGCTGCCAACGACAGCAACAAGCTGCGCATCACCGAAGCCGTATGTAAAGGCGCCGTAGAAACCTCCGAGAAGCTGGACGCCCCGCTGATCGTGGTCGCAACCGAAGGCGGCAAGTCTGCCAAGGCCATTCGCAAGTACTTCCCGAAAGCCTGGATCCTGGCTATCACCACCAACAAGAAAACTGCTGCCCAACTGGTTCTGACCAAGGGTGTAGTTGCTCACGTGGTTGACAGCATCGCCTCTACCGACGATTTCTATCGCATCGGTAAAGAAGCCGCGCTGGAAATCGGCATGGGTCTGAAAGGTGACGTGGTTGTGATGGTCTCCGGTGCTCTGGTACCGAGCGGCACCACCAACACCGCTTCTGTTCACGTTCTTTAATCAGAGCTGAACGAGTTGAAAACGGCGCCTGCGGGCGCCGTTTTTTTTGTCCCTCCCCCCTGCTTACCTGACAAGCCCGGTGTTAGAATCCACGCGAATTTAATCTATGCGGGAAATCTCCCGAATATCGCGTAATAACCCGGAAGTTATATGCCCTCAATACGTTTTAAAAGAGTCTCGGCCACCCTGTTGCCGCTGCTCTGTCTCCTCGCCAGCCTCTGCGTCCCGCAAGCCATGGCGCAAGATGTCCCCTCTCGCAACGCAGTTCAGCGAGCGCTGGATGGTCTGGGTAAATCAGAGACCCTGACCGTCAGTCAGCAAGCAGATCAGAAGTTGCTGACCGAAACCCTCGGCCTGCTCGACAGCATCGACAAGGAAGAGGCAAAGGCCAAGACCCAGGCCCAGCGGATCCGCAACCTGCCCACCGAACTCAGAGAGATCAGCGCCAAGCTCGATGCCCTGACCAAGGGCAAGAGTGCCGAGCAGATCAAGAGCGAATACGCCAGCATGAGTCTGGCAGAGCTCGACAGCCGTCAGCCGGAAGTGCTGGCCAACATGCAGGCGGCCCAGGAGGCCCTCGGCGCCATCGGCAGCCAGCTCACCAGCTTGCAGACCCTGCCGGAGCGCGCCCAGGCCAGCATGAGCCGTGCCTACCAGCGCAGTCAGGAGATCCGTACCCGCCTCAACGCCGGTGAAAGCGTCTCCAGCGCCGAGAAGATGAAGCTCGGTGCCGAGCTGGCCCTGCTCGACCTGCAACTGGCCCACCTGCAAAAGGAGCTGGATAACCGTACCAGCATGCAGGATCTGGCGATCAAGCAGCGCGACTACCAGAGTGCCCGTCTCGCCAGCGAAGAGCAGAAACTGCAGCTGTTGCAGGATCAGAGCAGCGCCAAGCGCCTCGGCGACACAGAAAAAACCGCCGAGCAGACCGGTGAACTGGTGGCGACCGAAGACAGCCCGCTGGTGCAAAAAGAGCAGGAGCTCAATCACCAGCTCAGCCAGCAGCTGATCGGTGCCACCACCAGCCTCAACTCGCTGGTACAGAAAAACCTGCAAGCCAAGAGCTGGCTGGAGCGCGGCATCCAGACCGAGCGCAACCTCAATGAACAGGTGCAGATGCTCAAGGGCAATCTGCTGCTGTCGCGCATCCTCTATCAGCTCTATCAGCAGCTGGAAGCGGCACCCACCATCGCCGTCAAAAACCTGGAAGAGCAGATCGCCGACCTGCATCTGGCCCAGTTTGAACTGAGCCAGCAGCGAGACCAGCTGTTCCAGAAGAACCTCTATCTGGACAATCTGATCGCCGGCAGCAAGGATCCGGTGAGCGAAGAGGACAAGGAGAGCCTTGCCAAGCTGCTCGACACCCGCATCAATCTGCTCGATCAGCTCAACCGCCAACTCGACAGCCAGCTCACCAACGCCATCAGCCTGCAGCTGACCCAGCAGCAGCTGGCGCGGGTCTATGCCTCTATCGAATTTACCCTGCAGCAACACATCTTCTGGGTAAGCAGCAACAAGCCCATCGACAGCAAGTGGTTTATCAGCTGGCCCGCCCAGGCCTACAAACAGGCCTCCGACTGGGTATTGAAACCGGACTGGAAACGCTGGCGCGAAGAGCTGCTGGGGATAGCCCTGCTCGCCTTCCCGCTGCTGCTGATCGGCGGCCTGCTGGTCTGGAAACGTCCGGCGCTGGTTGAGCGCGAGAAGAAGATCACCAAGGACCTTGGCCGTTTCCGTCAGGACAGCCAGTGGCACACCCCGCGCGCCCTGCTCTATACCGTGCTGCAACGCCTGCCGGGCAGCATGTTCATTCTGGCTGGCGGTCTGCTGCTCACCTACTGCGGTCTGCTCAGTCCCAAGCTGATGTTCCAGATCACCCTGAACCTCGCCCTCGGTTATCTGGTGTTCAGCGTCTATCTGGCCGTGATGCGCCCGGGCGGCATCGCCGAAACCCACTTCCGGATCCCGAAAGCGGAGCTGCAGGCCAAGCGCAACAGCATGCGCTACATCTGGTTACCACTGCTGCCGCTCATCATGCTCGCGACCAAGGCGGTGGTTGAACCCTCCACCCTGGGCAACGACGTGATCGGTCAGGCCATGACCCTGACCCTGCTGGGGCTGGCCGCCTATCTGGTGTTCCCCATCTCCCGCGCCCGCATCAAGGGCGAGGCGAGCATGCAGAAGTCGCTGATCGCCATCGCTCTGGCGCTGGCACCGGTGGCGCTGATCGTGCTGGCGGTGCTCGGTTACTACTACACCGCGCTGAAGCTGACCGGTCGCCTGATCGAATCCTTCTACCTCATCATCATCTGGAGCCTGGTCTACCGCACCGCCCTGCGTGGTCTGGAGCTGGCGGCCCGTCGTCTGGCCTACCGCCGTGCGGTGGCCAAGCGTGAGCACAAATCTTCGGAAGATGCGGAAGGTGGCGAGTCCATCGAAGAGCAGCCCATGGATCTGGAGGATGTCAGCCAGCAGTCCCTGCGTCTGACCCGTACCGTGCTGATGCTGATCTTCGGCGTTGCCTTCTACTGGCTCTGGTCCGATCTGGTCGCGGTCTTCTCCTACCTCGACAGCATGGTGCTGTGGCACCGCAGTGAAGGCACCGGCGCCAACGCCGTGCTGTTCCCCATCAGCCTGAGTGACGTGCTGATCGGCTTCCTGCTGCTCGGCGGTGCATGGTCACTGGCGCGCAACCTGCCCGGCTTGCTGGAGGTGCTGGTGCTCTCCAAGCTCAACCTGGCTCAGGGGACCGCCTACGCCATCACCACCATGCTCAACTACGTGCTGATCGGTTTCGGCTCCCTGACCGCTCTCTCCATGATGGGCGTGCAGTGGGACAAGCTGCAGTGGGTAGCAGGTGGTCTGTCAGTCGGTATCGGTTTTGGCATGAAGGAGATCCTCTCCAACTTCGTCTCCGGCATCATCATCCTGTTCGAGCGTCCGGTGCGGATCGGTGACACCGTCACCATCGGCTCCTTCTCCGGTACCGTCTCGCGGATCCGCATTCGCGCCACCACCCTGACCGACTTCGACCGCAAAGAGGTGATCATCCCCAACCAGCAGCTGATGACAGAACGGCTCATCAACTGGTCGCTGAGTGACACCGTCACCCGGGTGATCGTGCGGGTGGGCGTGGCGTATGGCTCGGATCTGGAACTGACCCGCACCCTGCTCAAACAGGCGGCCGACGAAAACAGTCGGGTACTGAAAGACCCGGCTCCCATCGTCTACTTCCTCACCTTTGGCGCCAGCACTCTGGATCACGAGCTGCGCTTCTTCGTGAGCGAACTGGGTGATCGCAACCCGGCGGTGGACGAGTTGAACCGCAAGATCGACCAGCTGTTCCGCGAGAACGGCATCGAGATCGCCTTCAACCAAATGGATGTCTACATCAAGAACATGCAGGGCGAAGAGCAGAAGGTGGAGTCCAACTCCGCCGCTCTGCCGCCGCCCGCGGAAGATGGCAAGCAGCCAGCCTGATAGCGAACCGCATTAATCTGATAGCAACAGCCGCTCACCCAGGTGAGCGGCTTTTTTATGCCCAGCTTATGACGATAGAGACAGTTCCCCATTGCCAGCATGGCTGGCCGCCGCATAACAGACAGCCATCATCCTTGATAAAATATAAAGAGAAATAAAAGTCTAAAAACAGACACTTGCCCCACACCACTACTTACCGCATGGATGAAACCTGCGCCCTTATCCCCTCACCGCTTACCCCATACTGTGCTCGCTCCGGCTCCCGGACTTTTATAACTTTTTTTAATTTTATTTGAGTGTCCTCTTCATCCTGACCATTGCAAAGTGGCGCCATTCCAGCGCTGGGCCCTGTGACCACCGTCCGGCTGACATCGACTTGCTCATTTGATAATTGAAAGGATCCGAGAGATGAAACACTCCTTGATGGTAATGGGGTTGGCCGCCAGTCTGGCATTGAGCGGCTGCCAGAATATGGATACCAAGAAAGTCCTGATAGGTGCAGCTGCGCTGGGTGCCATCGGCGCCGCTGGCTATTACGCCGGGAAAAAGCACAGCGATAACAAACACGAGCATGATGGCCAGCATGACGATAGCGATGACCAGCATATGGCCACCAGCAAGATGCCCCGTTACTGCTCGGGGGAAGCAGCCAGCAAATTCCATGTCTCCCCGCGCGATATCACCACCGAGTCGGCAGAAGAGAGCGGCCACAGATACAAGGTCTATGGCCAGTACGAGACCGACGATGATGCGGTCGACTTTACCTGCACCTTCAATCACGACGGTCGTTTCCTCTCGGTCGTTCGCAGCTGATTGACCAGCGGTTACAGCCAATTCACCACCGACTCTCCATACAGGACACACACGATGAAACAGCAACACAGCATGATCGCCAACCTCATTGCGCTGGCCCTGCTTGGCCTCGCCCCATGCGCCGGTGCCGCCAGCGGCCACTCCGGGGTGGATCTGGCCAGCATGGATAACAGCGTGCGCGCGGCGGACGATCTGTTTCGCCACGTCAACGGCAACTGGCTGGCCCAGACCCAAATACCAGATGACATGCCGGGGCAGACCATCGGCAATCTGTTGGCGGACAAGTCGCTGGAGGATCGCAAGGTGTTGCTGGAGGAGCAGCTCAAGCGCCCGCAACAAGCCGGAACTCCTCGCCAGCAGATAGCCGACCTCTACGCCAGCTATCTGGATCAGGCCGGGCGGGATGCCAAAGGGCTAACCCCCATTCAGCCACTGCGCGACGAGATCATGGCCATCCATGATAGCGCCTCGCTGGCAACCTACTTTGCCCGTGTTAACAAGCTGGGGGGCGGCGCTCCCTTTGGTATCGGGTTCATGGCCGACAAGAAGCAGCCTGACAGCTACGGGATCTACCTGCAGCAATCCGGCCTCGGTCTGCCGGATCGGGACTACTACCTGAAAGCAGATGCCGCCAGCAAGACACTGCGGGCCAGCTACGAGCAGTTCATTACCGCCCTGCTCAACCATGCCGGCGTCGAGGGGGCGAGCGAGCAGGCCCATCGCATTCTGGCGCTGGAGACCCGGCTCGCCAGCCTGCAGTGGGACAGAGTCAAGCGGCGGGATGACAACCTCACCTACAACAAACTGCCCCTCGCCCGCCTCAGTCAGTTGCTGCCCACCCTGGATTGGCAACGCTACCTGGCAGAGGCCGGTATCGCCGGGGAAACGGAGATCATCGTCAGTGAGCCGGACTATCTGGAGAAGCTGACCGCCGTGATGCAGGAGACCAGCATCGCGCAGTGGCAATCCTACTGCCTGTTCCATCTGCTACGCACTTATGCGCCCTATCTCGACAGCCAGAGCAATGCCCTGCACTTCGCTTTCTATGGCACGACCCTGAGCGGCATCCCCCGGCAGCGGGAGCCCTGGAAGCAGGCCATGGAGGTGCTGGACGACTATCTGGGTCAGGCGGTGGGCAAACTCTACGTGGAGCGCTACTTCCCGGCCGAAGCCAAGGCACAGATGGCGAGCATGGTGCGCAATCTGATCGCCGCCTATCGCCAGGAGATCGGTGGGCTCGACTGGATGTCTGCCCCGACCAAACAGCAGGCGCTGGCGAAACTTGAGAAGGTTCGGGTCAAGATCGGCTATCCGGACCAGTGGCTGGATTACAGCGCAATCGAGATCCGTCCCGATGATCTGGTCGGCAATGCCCAGCGCGCGGCCACGGTGCGTTACAACGAGCACCTTGCCCGCCTCCATCAACCGGTGGATCGGGAGGAGTGGTTCGACAATCCGCAGACGGTGAATGCCTACTACAACCCGAACAACAACGAGATCGTCTTCCCGGCCGCCATACTCCAACCGCCCTACTTCGATCTGAAGGCGGATGATGGGGTCAACTATGGCGCCATCGGCGCGGTCATCGGTCACGAGCTGAGCCATGGTTTCGATGATCAGGGGGCCAAATTCGATGGCAACGGTGCCTTGCACAACTGGTGGGCGGCAACCGATCTCAAGGAGTTCACCGCCAGAGCGCAAAAACTGGCGAAACAGTACGACCGTTTCGAGCCCATCAAGGGGGAGCATGTCAACGGCCAGCTGACCCTTGGCGAGAATATCGGCGATCTCGGCGGCCTGACCATCGCCCACAAGGCGTACCAGCTCGCCCTGGGCAACCGCAAGTCAGCGGTGCTCGATGGCTTCACCGCCGAGCAGCGATTCTTTATCGGCTGGGCGCAGGTGTGGAAAGGGAAGTACCGGCCCGAGCTCGCTGCCGTTCTGCTCAAGACAGATCCCCACTCGCCGCTGGAGTACCGGGTCAACGGCGTCGTCGCCAATATGCCTGCCTTCTATCGTGCCTTTGCCATCAAGCCGGGAGACAAGCTCTATCTGCCACCTTCCGAGCGTGTGAAGATTTGGTGACCACCAGCAGGGGCCCTGGCCCGAAAAGCTCCAGCAGATGGACCACCTCCACCTGAGCTGAAGATGACCGACACAGGGAGTGTCTGTTTTACCCTGTCTGGTTTTTCCCGACCCACATGTGCCTGACCATGTGGGTTTTTTTGACCCTTTTGCCCCGCCGCTTCTCCTCAGCCTGCCCAGCTTTCACCCGATACGGCCACGGCACACAACTCTGCCATTTTCTCGCCTTTGCCATTGGCTGAAAAACCGGCGGTGGAACCGCTATAAATCGGTTTACCACCAAACAGGTCTGACCTATGGTAAAGCATGTAAAAGATGCATCGTGGAGCTGCTTTTCCTATGAATGACCGAGAACTGCAACAGATCCTGTTTCGCTCCTTCGATGTGATCCCGCTGCCTATTCTGGTGTCCGAATCCATTGCCCGTCACGATGGCTGCTCACCCGACATGATCCCGCAGCGGCGCCACCGCTTCCTGAATAAAGCCTTTATTGAGCAACTGGGCTACAACCTTGACGATCTGCCGGACATGGCCTCCTGGTTTCAGGTCGCCTACCCGGATGAAGGGTATCGCCGCACCATCATCGACTCCTGGCACTCCCAGGTGGAACAGAGCTTGTCGCAAGGGCTGGAGGTCGCCGAAATGCCTGCGCTGATCCGCTGCAAGAGCGGTCAGTCGCGCTGGTTTATCGTCACTGCCCAGCTGGGAGCCGATGCCATCCCGGATGGCCATATCGTCACCTTTCGCGATATCCACGACCTGCAGTGCATGGTGGAAGAGGTGAGCCGCCTCTCCTGCACCGATCCGCTCACCGAACTGACCAACCGGCGCGGCGCCCAGCAACAGCTGCAGGCCCTTTGGTTGCAAGGTGAGCCCCTCTCGGTGGTACTGGGAGATATCGACCATTTCAAACAGGTCAATGACCGCTACGGCCACCCTGCGGGTGATGCCGCGCTCTGCGCCGTCGCCCACGCCATGGCGAGCCAGCTGTTGCCGGGGGAGAGTCTGGCCCGTTGGGGCGGAGAGGAGTTTCTGCTGATCCTGCCTGGTTGCGATATTGAACAGGCAGCACGGCGCGCCGAACAGCTGCGCCAGCATGTCAGTACCACCCGCTTGCCATGGCAGGGGAAGCAGCTATCCCTCACCATCAGTCTGGGGTGTGCCAGCATGAAGGGGCAGGAGAGCATCGACTATCTGCTGATGATGGCCGACCGGGCCCTTTATCAGGCCAAGGATCAGGGCCGTAACCGGGTTGTCATTTCGACGGAATAGAGTAATAACCAGAAAGGAAAGCCGACTCGCGGCCATAAAAAAACCGAAGCACAAGGCTTCGGTTTTTTACTGCGCAACTGGCGTGAGCCAGCCGGGCATTACTTCTTGATACGGATAACCGGAGTCTCGCCCACAGTCACGGCACCAGTCATTTTGATCAGCTCTTTGATCTCGTCCATGTTGGAGATGACAACCGGAGTCAGGGTAGACTTGGCTTTCGCTTCCAGAACGGCCAGATCGAACTCGATGATGGTGTCGCCGCGCTTGACCTGCTGACCTTCCTGAGCGATTCGCTTGAAGCCTTCGCCTTTCAGTTCAACGGTGTCGATACCGAAGTGAACGAACAGCTCGATACCGGAGTCGGATTCCAGAGAGAACGCGTGGTTGGTCTCGAAAATCTTGCCGATGGTACCATCGCACGGCGCAACCATCTTGTTGCCAGCCGGCTTGATGGCGATACCGTCACCAACGATCTTCTCGGCGAAGACAACGTCAGGCACATCTTCGATCGGCACGATTTCGCCAGACAGCGGAGCAAAGATTTCGATGCCGCCGGTGTCAGAGCTATCGTCGGAAACCAGTTTCTTCAGTTTATCAAACAGACCCATATAAAGCTCCTAGAGATGATTTGTCGCTGTTTGCAGCCGATCTTAGCAGACTGCTTTCTGCTTAATAAAGTTATCTACGCATGCTTCGATTTCAGCGGCGGTGGCAAAGCTCAGTGCTTGATCAGCCATTGCCTTCACATCTTCGAAGTTGGTGTTGCGGATAAGCTTCTTGATACGCGGTACAGAGATGGCGCTCATGGAGAACTCATCCAGACCCATACCCAGCAGCAGCAGGGTAGCGCGCTCGTCACCAGCCAGTTCACCACACATACCGGTCCACTTGCCTTCGGCATGGGACGCATCGATAACCATCTTGATCAGGGTCAGGACGGAGGGTGACAGCGGGTTGTACATGGCGGAGATCATCTCGTTACCACGATCGACAGCCAGGGTGTACTGGGTCAGGTCGTTGGTACCGATACTGAAGAAATCCACTTCCTTGGCCAGATGATGAGCCATCACGGCAGCGGCCGGGGTCTCGATCATGATACCCACTTCGATGGATTCATCAAAGGCTTTGCCTTCGGCACGCAGTTCGGCTTTCAGCGTCTCTACGGTGGCTTTCAGGCTACGGAACTCTTCGACAGAGATGATCATCGGGAACATGATGCGCAGTTTGCCGAAGGCAGAGGCGCGCAGAATGGCCCGCAGCTGAGCGTGCATGATGTCTTCGCGGTCGAAGAAAATACGCACGGCACGCCAGCCCAGGAAGGGGTTCATCTCTTTCGGGAAATTCATGTACGGCAGCTCTTTGTCGCCGCCAATGTCCATGGTACGCACGATGATCGGCTGATCCGGCATCGCTTCGGCCACTTCTTTGTAGGCTTTGAACTGCTCTTCTTCGGTCGGCAGCGCGTCACGGTCCATGAACAGGAACTCGGTACGGTACAGACCCACGCCTTCGGCGCCATTGCGGATGGCACCTTCGGTATCCTTGACGGTACCGATGTTGGCGCACACTTCGACTTGGTGACCATCCAGCGTGATGGCAGGCAGATCTTTCAGCTTGGCCAGCTCATCTTTCTCGGCCTGGAACTGAGCCTGGAACTTCTTGGCTTCGGTCAGCTGTTCAGCAGTCGGATTGATGATGATCTGGTTGTTGATCGCATCCAGCACCAGCATGTCACCGTTCTTGACGCGCTCGGTGATGTCGTTGGTGCCTACCACGGCCGGCAGCTCCAGGGAGCGGGCCATGATGGAGGTGTGAGAGGTACGGCCACCGATGTCGGTGACGAAACCCAGCACATATTTCAGGTTGATCTGAGCGGTTTCAGACGGGGTCAGGTCTTTGGCGACCAGGATCACCTCTTCGTCGATGGTGCTCAGGTTGACAACGGCGATGCCCAGTACGTTCTTGACCAGACGGGTACCGATGTCACGGAAGTCGGTAGCGCGTTCGCGCAGATAAGGGTCATCCAGCTCGGCCATCATCTTGGCGTACTGTTCGATCACCTCATAGATGGCTTTGTCAGCGGAAGCCTTGTTCTCTTTGATGAAGGATTTGATATCCCCTTCCAGCTCCTCATCTTCGAGCAGCATGATGTGGCCTTCGAAGATGGCCTCTTTTTCCTCACCGAAGGTGCGACCGGCCATCTCTTTGATGGCTTCCAGCTGGATAGCTGACTTGGTACGAGCTTCGAGGAAACGGTTGATCTCGGCATCAATCTGGTCAGCAGAGATTTTGCCCTGATTGATAACGATTTCATCTTCTTTCAGAAGAAGCGCCTTACCGAATGCGATACCGGGGGACGCAAGAATGCCAGATATCATAATCCTTCCTATTAAAACGACTGTGGGGGAGGAATCTAAAGCTGGATTACTCCAGCTCGTCCATCAGGGCAACCAGCTTCTCAACAGCTTGCTGAGCATCCGGACCATCAGCCTGGATAGTTACGTTGGTACCCTTGGTCAGGCCCAGGGTCTGCAGCTTGAACAGGCTCTTGGCGCTGGCGGACTTGCCACCGGAGACCACAGTGATCTCGCTTTGGAATTCTTTGGCTTCTTTCACGAACTGAGCTGCCGGACGGGTGTGCAGGCCGTTTTCAGCAGTAATAACAACAGACTTCTCGTACATGGTTTCACCCCATATTATTGATATTTTTTGGTGGATTGGTCGTTTTTGAAGCAACCCGACCCACCGTGTCAGTATGGATATGTTGTAAAGTAACGAAAGCAGACCCGCAATGGTTTAATCCAGGTCAAGTTTCTGTGCAGTAATCGGCGCGCTGGTTGGCAATTTTCAGTTATTGGGCTACAAGCCGCATCAGGACTGGCCTGAAATTATTTTATAACGAAAAATAACACTTTGTTACTTTGTGATACCCAGCCAGCAAACACCGCGTGACGCCGCACAGGATATGAGATTTAGAGCGGAATGTCTGCTTTTTTTCTCACTCCGGAACTTGTTATTTTACCCCAAAAAATAAGGATCAAGTGACACTAACAGGGGTTGAGTCTAGCCCATAAAGAAGCGGCGCTCCTGGGAGCGCCGCTGTTTTGAAAGATTCCGATCAGTTACTGCTGCAGCTCCTGCTCGCTGAACACCCCGGCAAACAGGGCGCTGGAGAGGTAACGCTCCGCCGCACTCGGCAGGATGACCACAATGGTTTTGCCCGCAAATTCCGGCAGCTCGGCCAGACGGCTGGCAGCCACCACAGCAGCACCGGAGCTGATACCGGCCAGGATCCCCTCCTCCTCCATCAGGCGACGGGCCATCTCGATGGCTTCATCGCTGGTCACCTTCTCCACCCGGTCGATGAGGGAGAGGTCCAGGTTGCCCGGGATAAAGCCGGCGCCGATCCCCTGGATCTTGTGGGGGCCCGGTTTGATCTCTTCCCCGGCCAACTTCTGACTGATGACCGGCGACTCGGCTGGTTCGACAGCGACAGAGACCACCGCCTTGCCTTTAGTCTGCTTCAGATAGCGGGAGACACCGGTAATGGTACCGCCGGTACCGACCCCGGCCACGAACACATCCACCTCACCGTCAGTGGCATCCCAAATCTCGGGGCCTGTGGTCTTTTCGTGGATCTCCGGGTTGGCCGGGTTTTCAAACTGTTGCAGCAACACATACTTGCCCGGCTCGGACTCGAGGATCTCGTTGGCCTTGGCAATGGCACCCTTCATGCCGAGGGGCCCTTCGGTCAGCACCAGATTGGCACCGAGCGCCTTGAGCAACTTGCGGCGCTCCAGGCTCATGGTGGCCGGCATGGTCAGGGTGATGGGATAGCCGCGAGCTGCCGCGACAAAGGCCAGAGCAATACCCGTGTTGCCGCTGGTGGGCTCGATAATCTCCTTACCCTTGGTCAGGATACCGCGCTTCTCGGCATCCCAGATCAGGTTGGCACCGATCCGGCACTTGACGCTGAAGCTGGGGTTGCGGCTCTCGATCTTGGCCAGCACGCGGCCTTTGGTAACACGGTTGAGACGAACCAGCGGGGTGTGACCGATAGTCTGGCTGTTGTCCTCAAAAATTTTGCTCATGGCGCTATCCCTGTGTTTGTTACGACGATGAAACAAGATTACCCTGTGGTTTCTGAATGAGAAGTGACTATTCGTTATAACCATATGGTATTACAACATATAGAGCTTATTCTCTCTGGCCCCTGACTCCGGGCGCCAATCGTCAAAGGAACCGACGTTATGGGATTTTCAGGAAGCAGCCAGTATCTCGCCTCCGATGCATTGAAGATGGCGGTCAATGCCGCCATCACCCTCGAAAAACCGCTGCTGATAAAAGGGGAGCCGGGCACCGGCAAGACGGTGCTGGCAGAAGCGGTCGCCGACCATCTCGGCACCGATCTCATTGCCTGGCATATCAAGTCCACCACCAAGGCCCAACAGGGACTCTACGAATATGATGCGGTAGCCCGGCTGCGGGACTCCCAGCTCGGCGACCCCAGAGTGGCCGATATCAGCCACTACATTCGCCAGGGCAAGCTTTGGCAGGCTTTCAGCGCCGAGCAGCGACCGGTATTGCTGATCGACGAGATCGACAAGGCCGACATCGAATTCCCCAACGATCTGCTGCTGGAGCTGGATCGGATGGAGTTCGACGTCTACGAGACCGGCGAGCGAGTCAAGGCGCGCCAGCGGCCGGTGGTCATCATCACCTCCAACAACGAAAAAGAGCTGCCGGATGCCTTCCTGCGCCGCTGTTTCTTCCACTACATCCGCTTCCCCGACAAGGCCGAGATGCAGGCCATCGTCAAACTCCACTACCCCGACCTCAAGGAGAGCCTGCTTGGCGAGGCGATGGATCTTTTCTTCGAGCTGCGCGAGGTAGAGGGACTGCGCAAGAAACCCTCCACCTCGGAGCTGCTGGACTGGATCCGCCTGCTCTTGGCCGATGATATCGCCCCCGAGGCGATGCGTGCCCGCGAGCCGGGCAAGCTGGTGCCCGCGCTATACGGCGCCCTGCTCAAAACCGAGCAGGACCTGCATCTATTCGAGAAGCTCGCCTTTCTGGCCCGGCGCGGCAGCTAATTTATGCTGATCGACTTTTTTACCCACCTGCGCCGCCACAAGCTCCCCTGCAGCCTGCGCGAACTGCTGGACTTGCACGCCGCACTGGCTGCCCGGTTGGTCACCATCGATATGGACGAGTTCTACCAACTCTCCCGCTGCCTTCTGGTAAAAGACGAGGCCCACTACGATCGCTTCGATCGCGCCTTCGCCGAATACTACGAGGGGCTGGACGCCATCCCCCTGCTGCCGGAGAGCCTGCCCGAGGAGTGGCTGCGCAAGGAGTTCGAGCGACTGTTGAGCCCAGAGGAGAAGGCGTTGCTCAAATCCCTCGGCGGACTCGACAAACTGCTGGAGACCCTTAACCAGCGGCTGAACGAGCAGAAAGAGCGCCACGCCGGTGGCAACAAGTGGGTGGGAACCGGTGGCAGCAGCCCGTTTGGCCACGGCGGTTTTCACCCCGAGGGGGTGCGCATGGGTGGAGAGGGGCAGCACGGTAAGGCGGCCAAGGTGTGGGAGGCCCGTCATTATCGCAACTTCAGCGACGACTCACCGCTCGGCCAGCGTGCCATTCAGCTCGCGCTGCGCAAGCTCAGACGCTGGGTGCGCAAAGGCAATCCCGACGAGCTGGATCTCGACGACACCATAAAAAGCTCTGCCCGCCAGGGCTGGCTCGATGTGAAGCTGCGACCCGAGCGCCACAACGGGGTGAAGCTGTTGGTTTTCTTCGATGTGGGAGGCTCCATGGATGCCCACGTGGCCGAGGTGCAGCGCCTCTTTTCCGCCCTGCGCCACGAGTTCAAGCATCTGGAGTACTTCTATTTTCACAACTGCCTCTACGACTTCGTCTGGAAGGATAACGCCCGCCGCTTTGAGGAGCGGTTTGATACCCTGCGGCTGCTGCGCACCTACGGCAGCGACTACAGGGTGATCCTGGTGGGGGATGCCACCATGGGCCCCTACGAGATCACCTGGCCGGGCGGCAGTGTCGAGCAGTGGAACGAGGAGTCGGGTCAGGTGTGGCTCACCCGCTTGCAGCAGCACTTCCCCAAACTGGTGTGGATCAACCCCACCCCGCGACGGGAGTGGCTCTGGCATCCCTCCATCAAACTGATGAATGACGTGGTTGGCGGACGGATGCATCCGCTGACTCTGGCGGGTCTCGCTGCGGCGATCGACCAGCTGTAACCCTCTCTACCCTATAAACCGACAAGCCGGGAACGCACCCGGCGAGGAGCAAAGATGACCTCTATCGTGATCAGTGGCTCAGGCCTCTATACCCCACCCTTTGCCGTCAGCAATGAAGAGCTGGTGGCCGCCTTCAACCAGTATGTGGATCTCTACAACGAGGAGAACGCCTCCGCCATCGACGCCGGCCAGCTCCCCGCCAAGCAGCATTCCAGTTGCGAGTTCATCGAGAAGGCCTCCGGCATCAAGAGCCGTTATCTGGTGAGCCGCGAAGGGGTACTCAACCCCGACATCATGCAGCCGCTACTGGCGGAGCGGCCCGATGAGATGCCCTCCATCATGGTGGAGATGGCGGTGGCTGCCGCCGAGCAGGCGCTGATCGCCGCCGGCCGCGAGCCGGGTGAGATCGACCTGGTGATCGTCGCCGCCTCCAACATGCCGCGCCCCTACCCGGCGCTGGCCATCGAGCTGCAGCACTATCTGGGGGCGAGCGGCATGGCCTTTGACATGAACGTGGCCTGCTCGTCTGCCACCTTCGGCATCAAGACAGCCGCCGACATGCTGGCGGCAGGCACAGCCAACGTGGCGCTGGTGGTTAATCCGGAGATCTGCTCGGGACACCTCAATTTCCGGGACAGAGACAGTCACTTTATCTTCGGCGATGCCTGCACCGCGGTGCTGCTGGAGCGGGAGACCGATTGCAAGGTGCCCAATCCGTGGCAACTGGTAGCCAGCAAGCTGGTGACCCAGTACTCCAACAACATCCGCAACAACTTCGGCTTTCTGAACCGGCTGAGCCCGCGCACCCGCTACGGCGACGACAAGCTGTTTCGCCAGCAGGGGCGCAAGGTATTCAAGGAGGTGTTGCCACTGGTGTGCGACCAGATTGCCAACCAGCTCGATGAGCAGGGCTGGCCCGCCGAGAGCCTGAACCGGCTCTGGCTCCATCAGGCCAACCTCACCATGAACCAGTTCATCGGCCGCAAACTGCTCGGCCACGATGCCAGCCAGCAGGAGGCGCCGGTCATTCTTGATAGCTATGGTAATACCAGCTCGGCGGGTTCCATCATCGCGTTTCATCTGTACAATCGCGACCTTCCTGCGGGGGCTCGCGGCGTACTGTGCTCCTTTGGCGCTGGCTACTCCATCGGTAGCCTGCTGCTGCGGCGCCTGTAATGGCGGGCCTCCCGCCGACATAACTATAACCAGCAACATGGGTGGGAATATGCAGAGGATCACGGGGCGCTGCGCCCTGCACTACGGGGTAACCCTGTCACTCTTTTGTCTCTATGGCTGGCAGGTTTGCCCGTTTCTCGAGAGTCTCACCCTGCCCCAGTTGCTGGGGCCGACCCTGGTGACGTTCGCCATCATGTTCGCCGTACGCAATTGGCTGCTCTCAAGGCGGCCCCTGCCGCGCAACGGGCTGGACGGGTTTGGACTGGAGGTGAGTTTCTATCTGCAGGGAGCACTGCTGCTCTCGGGCTACAACGCCCTGGCCCACGACTTCCCGCTGGAGAGTCACCTCAAGGTACTGCTGGGGATGACTACCCTCGGCTTTCTGGTGGCGGCCGATCTGACTCTGGAGCGGGACTTGCATCGGGCCAGAGCACGGCAAGCCGAGCAGAGCCTGGCGCTGAGCCACCCGCTGGCCATGCCGCTGCCACGCAAGTTCACCCTCTTTACCCTGGCGACCCTCACCCTGCTGGGAGGCGTCTTCTTCTTGCTGTTCAATAAGGATCTGGAGTGGCTGGTGACGGTGGAGCGCAGCCTGCCGAGGGTCGATGCCCAGCACTACATCCTGTGGGAGATCGCCTTCGTGATGACGGTGACCTTCTGTTATCTCGCCCTCATCATCCACGGTTATGGTCGCAATCTCGGCCTATCCCTGCGCCAGCAGACCAGCACAATGGCCAGAGTACAGTGTGGTGACTTCGACGCCCGGGTGCCGGTCACCCGGGATGACGAATTCGGCCTGATTGCAGCCAGCACCAATCAGATGATCGGCGAGCTGAAATCCCGCAGCGACGAGCTCAACCTGACCCGCGACGTGGCTATCCTCGGCCTCGCCTCGCTGGCGGAGACCCGTGACAACGAGACCGGCGCCCATATCATCCGCACCCAGCACTATGTGAAGGCGCTGGCGCAATACCTCAGTCGCAGCGATTGGGATCGCTATCCGCTCGATGACGCCACCATCGATCTGCTGTTCAAGTCGGCCCCTCTGCACGATGTGGGCAAGGTGGGCATTCCCGATGCCATCCTGCTCAAACCGGGCAAGCTGACCGACGAGGAGTTCGCCATCATGAAGCGCCACCCGCAGATCGGCGCCGATGCGCTGGCGAGCGCTGAGGCGCAGCTGGGCTCCAACTCCTTCCTGCGGCTGGCCCGGGAGATCTCCCTCACCCACCACGAAAAGTAGGATGGCAGCGGCTATCCGGCTGGGCTGGCGGGTGAGGACATTCCCCTCTCCGGGCGCTTGATGGCGGTAGCAGATGTCTACGATGCCCTCATCTCGAAACGAGTCTACAAACCTGCTTTCAGCCATGAGGAAGCGAAGGAGATCATCGTGAAGGGGAGCGGCAGCCATTTTGATCCCGGCATCGTCGCGGCGTTTCTCGCCTGTGAGGCGCAGTTCAGGGAGATTGCCGCGCAGTTTCAGGATCACCACTGAGCAAGTACATTCCGACCAGCTTGCCCTGATGGCTGACAGGGCAACAGGCGTCATAAATTGTACACAAACAAGTCTGGCGATCGCCGATTCAGCGCCATGCTGACGGCCTTTGCCACGCCGCGCCCATATTGATATTTCCCTTTATTTACAGCTATTTTTTGTCATTTTGTGATCCGGACTTGTGCCAATGACGCAACCGGGATCACAAGATGGCAGGAAAAGGCCGCAATTTGCCCTTCGGCGCCAATGATGGCTTCCAATGAAAGCGAGGTTTGCTATCATCCGGAGACATTTTTCATCTGTCGCCGGCTACAAAAGAATACCCTCATGTACACACAGTTCTTCGGCCTCTCGGAACACCCGTTTTCCATCTCGCCCAATCCCAAGTACCTCTATATGAGCGAGCGCCACGGCGAAGCCCTTGCTCATCTCAACTATGGATTGCAGGATGGCGGCGGCTTTGTGCTGCTGACCGGCGAAGTGGGCACCGGCAAAACCACCGTCTCCCGCTGCTTGCTGCAACAGCTCCCCGCCGAGACCGAGATCGCCTATATCCTCAACCCCTCTCTGACCGAACGGGATCTGCTGGCCGCCATCTGTGACGAGTTTCAACTCCCCTATCCCGAAGATGCCGGGATCAAGCGGCTGTTCGACCTTATTCGCGATCACCTGCTGGCCAACCTGGCGGCAGGCAAGCGCAGCGTGGTACTGGTGGATGAGGCGCAGCACCTGCTGCCCGGCGTACTGGAGCAGCTGCGTCTGCTCACCAACCTCGAAACCGACGAACGAAAACTGCTGCAAGTGGTGCTGATCGGTCAGCCCGAGCTGCAACAGATGCTGCGCCAACCCCTGCTGCGCCAGCTGGCCCAGCGCATTACCGCCCGCTATCACCTGCTGCCGCTCTCTCACAGCGATGTGGATGCCTACGTCCGCTTCCGGCTGCAGGTCGCTGGCTGCGTGCAACCCATTTTTACCCCAAAGGCAATCCAGACTCTTCATCGCCTGAGTGGCGGCATCCCCCGTTTCATCAACCTCATCTGCGACCGCGCCCTGATCGCCGCTTTCGCCCGTGGCAGCTACAAGATTGTCCACGGCGATATCAGCCAGGCTGCCTTCGAGGTCAATGGCGTTCGGGACGAAGGAAGCTGGGCCTCCGGCCTGATGGTGACGCTGGCAGGCGCCATGCTGGTGGCCGCAGGCTGGTGGGGCTGGCAATTTTTCGGCGTGTTCCCCACCCGTCCGGTAGTCAAGGTCGAGGTGCCGGTCACCATCGACGAGACCGCCGAGCAGCAGGAACAGCTGACCGAGGCGATCAATCAGGCCATCGACCCCGACAGCGCCATGCAGAATCTCTATCGGGTCTGGGGTTATGAACCTGAACCGTTCGAAGCAACCTGCGATAACGCCCCCCGTGCCGGTCTGCGCTGTCAGGAGGGAGAGGCAAGCCTCGACGAGCTGCGCGCCCTGCAGTATCCCGCCATGATCACGCTCACTGACCAGACTGGCGGCCTCTACTACGCGACCCTGGTCAATCTGGGGCCGAACAAAGCCAGCCTGATGATAGGTGACCAAAGCTGGCAGGTGGATCGCCAGTGGCTCAGCGACAACTGGGGCGGTAGCTACACCCTGCTCTGGCGCATGCCGAAAGGGGGGGTGAGCCTGATTGCCAGCAATGCCGGTCAGACCCAGATCCAGTGGCTCGACAATGCCCTGAGCCGTGCGCTGCAACAACCCGAGCGCAAGGTGCGCCGTTTCGATGGCGAGCTCAAGAACAAGCTGCAGCAGTTCCAGCGGGATCAGGGGCTGACCCCTGATGGCATCGCGGGCAGCAACACCCTGCTGCGTCTCAACGCCCTCTCCGGTGAACCCATGCCCAGACTGGAGGAGGCCTCCTGATGTCTACCCTGCTCAAGGCGCTGCGCCGTGCGCAGCAACCGCAACTCTCCGCCCATATTCCGGCCATGGGCTTGCCCATGCCCCGGGAAGAGGAGCGCAGCCCACGCCGCATCGGCTGGCTGCTGGCTCCCCTGGCCTTGCTGCTGGGGGCGAGCGCCAACTATGGCTGGCATCTGCTCCACCTGCGCCCCATCGAGGAGAAGGTGGAGGTGAAAGAGGTGATCACTCCACCCTTCGTGCGGGTCGAACCCAAGGCGATGGTGACCCGTCCACTGCCCCCGCCCCTGCCGGAGCCGGTGGCCCAACCCAGAGCAGTGGCCAAAAACGAAGGGACCAGTCAGGGGAATACCCCCGCGCTGAGTCTGGCCGAGCAGCTGATGAAAGCCCTCAATGAAACCCCATTGCAGGAGACGCCACACGCCGCCAGCCAGAACGTGCAACCGGCCCAGTTGATGGCGCTGGGCTCGGCACCCCAGTCGGTGCGCCAGCAGGTGCCGCAATTGAGCTACGGCTCTCATGTGTTCTCCTCCAACCCCGCCAAGCGCGCCGTGGTGCTCAATGGCCGGGAATACCGGGAGGGGAGCGAAATCGCCCCGGGAGTCGTGCTCGCTACCATCGACCAGCAATACATAGTGCTGCAGGTCGCCGGACAGAGCGTGACCCTCAAGGCGCTGCAGGATTGGCGAGGGTGAGTACGCACCGTACCCTGATGTTCGCTGGCAAGCAGGATGCACCTCACCTGAGTGCCACTTTTGTGAGCATTCAAAGGTTTACGGTGTGATGAAATATCCATTTTTACGGTTTGGCGCGCCCCGACCCGTTGTGTCACAGCCACCGGCCGTACACAATACGCAGCCGCCCCAGAGCCTGGAATTTGTTGATTAATATGACGCTACGATTCAGGGATGACATCTTGACCATGCTGCTGGCCCAGTGCCGGCGGCTTCCCATGACCAGAGTCACCCAGGTGGCCTTTCTGGCGCTGCTGATCATGCTGGCCCAGCAGAGCGCCGCCCTCACCTGGCGTCTGCTCACCCTGGCAAGTCCGCAAACCAGCCAACCGTGGCAACCCTCCGCAGTGGCGGTCAGCGGCCAGAGCAACCCGCGCCTTGAACTGGGCGAGGTAAGCCGACTGGCGCTGTTTGGCAAGGCGATCCCCAAGGCGCAAGCCAAAGCCGCCGTGGCCGCCAATGCGCCGCGTACCCAGCTCAATGCCCAGCTCAACGGGGTGCTGGCCAGCTCGGATCCCGCCAAATCCATCGCCATCATCGCCATGTCCGGCATCCAGAACTCCTACGGGGTCGGTGACATGATTGACGGCACCCAGGCGCGGATCCGGCAGGTCTATCCGGATCGGGTGATCATCGAGCGGGATGGCCGCGACGAGACCCTGATGCTGGATGGCGAGGAGTATGGCAAGCCGCTGCCGCAGACCAACGCCGCCCCCCTTGGCTCCCTGCGCAGCGAGCTGATGGCCGATCCGGGCAAGATCACCGATTACCTCAATATTTCACCGGTTCAGGTGGATGGCCGCATGACCGGTTATCGCCTCAATCCGGGCAGCAATCCTGAGTTTTTCAACCAGAGCGGGCTGCAGGCCAATGACCTGGCCATCAGCATCAACGGGCTGGATTTACGGGACAACATGCAAGCCATGCAGGCGATGCAGCAGATGGCTGGCGCAACGGAAATGACAGTGACCGTCGAGCGACAGGGCGAACAGTTCGACATCTATGTGCGCTTGTCAGAATAATGATTTGGAGTCGTACCAATAATGACCACTAAAGGGAAAAGCTGGCGTCTGGCCACTATCGCAGCGGCACTGATGATGGCGGGCTCAGCCTGGGCCACCGAATACTCTGCCAGTTTCAAGAACGCCGACATTGAAGAGTTCATCAATACGGTGGGCAAGAACCTCAATAAAACCATCATCATAGAGCCATCGGTACGCGGCAAGATCAACGTGCGCAGCTACGACCTGCTCAATGAGGAACAGTACTACCAGTTCTTCCTGAGCGTGCTCGACGTCTACGGCTTTGCCGTGGTGCCGATGGACAACGGAGTGCTCAAGGTGCTGCGCTCGCGGGATGCCAAGACCTCCGCCATTCCGGTGGTGGATGGCAGCAACCCGGGCATGGGCGACGAGATGGTGACCCGGGTCGTGCCGGTGCGCAACGTCTCGGTCCGTGAACTGGCGCCACTGCTGCGCCAGCTCAACGACAACGCCGGTGGTGGCAACGTGGTGCACTACGAGCCCTCCAATGTGCTGCTGATCACCGGCCGCGCCGCCGTGGTCAACCGCTTGGTGGAGGTGGTGAACCGGGTCGACCGCGCAGGCGATCAGGATGTGGACATCATCAAGCTCAAGTTCGCCTCGGCAGGTGAAATGGTGCGGCTGGTGACCAACCTCAACAAGGATGGCAACCCCCAGGGCGGCACCGCCTCCCTGCTGCTCTCCCCCAAGGTAGTGGCCGACGAGCGCACCAACTCGGTGGTGGTGAGTGGTGAGCCGAAAGCGCGCGCCCGCATCATCCAGATGGTGCGCCAGCTCGACCGCGACCTGCAAAGCCAGGGCAACACCCGGGTCTTCTACCTCAAATATAGCAAGGCCAAAGATATGGTCGAGGTGCTCAAGGGGGTCAGCTCCAGCATCGAGGCCGACAAGAAGGGCGGCGGCGCAACCACAGGTGGCGCCAGCATCGGCGGTGGCAAGCTGGCCATCTCCGCTGACGAGACCACCAATGCGCTGGTCATCACCGCCCAGCCGGACGTGATGTCCGAACTGGAGCAGGTGGTGGCCAAGCTCGATATCCGCCGCGCCCAGGTGCTGGTGGAGGCGATCATCGTCGAGATGCAGGATGGCGATGGCCTCAGCCTTGGCGTCCAGTGGGGCAATGCCAACGGCGGTGGCACCCAGTTCACCAACTCAGGTCTGCCCCTCGGCAGCGCCATTGCGGCGGGCAAGGATTACCAGAATGGCAAGACCGACACCGCTGCCGGTCTGCTGAAAGAGTTCAACGGCATGGCCGCCGGTTTCTATCACGGCGACTGGGCCATGCTGGCCACGGCGCTGGCCTCCAATACCAAGAACGATATTCTCTCCACCCCGAGTATCGTCACCATGGACAACAAGGAGGCCTCTTTCAACGTCGGTCAGGAGGTCCCGGTCCAGAGCGGTTCGCAAAGCTCCACCACCAGCGATCAGGTGTTCAACACCATCGAGCGCAAGACGGTGGGCACCAAGCTGGTGGTGACCCCGCAGATCAACGAAGGGGATTCGGTGCTGCTCAATATCGAGCAGGAGGTCTCCAGCGTCGCCCAGACCCAGGCGACCGGTACCGCCAACCTTGGCCCCACCTTCGATACCCGTACCGTCAAGAATGCGGTGCTGGTCAAAAGCGGCGAAACCGTGGTGCTGGGCGGTTTGATGGACGAACAGACCAAGGAGCAGGTCTCCAAGGTGCCCTTGCTGGGCGATATCCCGGTGCTGGGTTATCTGTTCCGCTCTACCTCCAACACCACCTCCAAGCGCAACCTGATGGTCTTTATCCGGCCGACCATCTTGCGTGATGCGGACGTCTATACCGGTGTCTCCAGCAACAAGTACTCCCTGTTCCGCGCCGAGCAGCTCAATGCCGCTTCGCAGGAGGGGTATCTCACCTCCCCCGCCCGTCAGGTATTGCCTGCCTATGGCCAGGATGTGATGGTGTCACCCGAGCTGCAAAAAGAGATCCAGAAGCAGATCAACGAGATGCGGAGCAGACAGCAAAGCACTGTCGAGACCACCACCCCGTTTGTGCAGAGTAAGCCCTGATGAGTGCCTACCATCTGGATGGAAGCGTCGGGCCTGCGCCACTGCCCGAGCTCCCCTTTGTCTTTGCCCGCAACTTCGGGGTGATCCTGATTGAGCGGGACGGCGCCCCCGTGCTGCAGTGCCGCCCCGGCGTCCCCCCGCAAGCCCTGCTGGAGGTGCGGCGGGTCGCGGGTTGCAGCTTCGCGGTGGAGCAGCTCGACAACGATGCCTTCGAAGAGCTGCTGATGGCCCACTATCAGCGCGACTCCTCCGAGGCGCGCCAGCTGATGGAAGATCTCGGCAACGAGATGGACTTCTTCGCCCTGGCCGAAGAGCTGCCGCAAAGCGAAGATCTGCTGGACGCCGATGACGACGCCCCCATCATTCGTCTCATCAACGCCATGTTGAGCGAGGCGATCAAGGAGGAGGCCTCCGATATCCATATCGAGACCTTCGAGCGGGCGCTGGTAATCCGCTTTCGCATCGATGGGGTGCTGCGGGAGATCCTGCGCCCCCATCGCAAGCTGGCATCACTGCTGGTCTCGCGGATCAAGGTGATGTCGCGGATGGATATCGCCGAGAAACGGGTGCCGCAGGATGGCCGTATCTCGTTGCGTATCGGCGGTCGCGCCGTCGACGTGCGGGTCTCCACCATGCCGTCCAGCTACGGCGAGCGGGTGGTACTGCGTCTGCTCGACAAGAACAACGTGCGCCTCGAGCTCAAGCAGCTGGGGATGACCGCGGCCAACCGCACCATCATCAGCGAGCTCATTCGCAAGCCCCACGGCATTATTCTGGTCACCGGCCCGACCGGTTCCGGTAAGTCCACCACCCTCTATGCGGCGCTGTCTGAAATCAACTCGCGGGATCGCAACATTCTGACGGTGGAAGACCCTATCGAATACGACCTCGAAGGGGTGGGCCAGACCCAGGTCAACACCAAGGTGGACATGACCTTCGCCCGCGGCCTGCGCGCCATCCTGCGCCAGGATCCGGATGTGGTGATGGTGGGGGAAATTCGAGATCTGGAAACCGCCCAGATTGCGGTGCAGGCGTCACTGACCGGTCACCTGGTGATGTCGACCCTGCACACCAACACCGCCATCGGCGCCATCACCCGGATGCGGGACATGGGGATCGAGCCCTTCCTGCTCTCCTCGTCGCTCTTGGCGGTGCTGGCCCAGCGGCTGGTGCGCACCCTCTGCCCCGATTGCCGCGCCCCGCGCCCCATCACCGAGCAGGAGCGCCTCGCCATGGGCATCGAGCTGGCTCCCGATCAGCAGGTGTGGCGCCCGGTCGGCTGCGAGCTGTGCAACCACACCGGCTACCGTGGCCGGACCGGCATCCACGAGCTGGTGGTGATCGACGAAGCGGTGCGTGAAGCCATTCACAGTGCCAGCGGCGAGCTCGCCATCGAGCGGCTGATCCGCGGCCACACCCCAAGCATCCGCCGTGATGGCATCGACAAGGTCCTCAAGGGGCAGACCAGCCTCGAAGAGGTGCTGCGCGTGACCCGGGAAGATTGAGATGGCGGCATTCGAATACAAGGCCCTCGACAACAAGGGGCGCAGCAAGAGCGGCGTGATGGAGGGCGACTCGGCCCGTCAGGTACGCCAGCTGCTGCGTGAACAGGGGCTCACTCCCCTCGAGGTGAACGAGACCACCGAGAAGGCAAAACGGGAAGCGACCCGCTTCGCCCTGTTTCGGCGCGGTGCCAGCACTGCCGAGCTGGCTCTGATCACTCGCCAGCTGGCCACTCTGGTGGGCGCCGGTCTCACCATCGAAGAAGCGCTCAAAGCGGTGGCCGAGCAGTGCGAAAAAGCCCACTTGCGCTCTCTGGTGGCGACCGTGCGCAGCAAGGTGGTGGAAGGTTATTCGCTTGCCGACTCGCTGGGTGCCTTCCCCCATGTGTTCGACCAGCTGTTCCGCTCCATGGTGGCGGCCGGTGAAAAGTCGGGTCATCTGGAGAAGGTGCTAAACCGCCTCGCCGACTACACCGAGCAGCGCCAGCATATGCGCACCAAGCTGCTGCAGGCGATGATCTACCCAATCGTGCTCACCTGTGTCGCCATCGGGGTTATCTCGATCCTGCTCACCGCCGTGGTACCCAAGGTGGTGGCCCAGTTTGAACACATGGGCCAGCAGCTGCCGGGCACCACCCGTTTTCTCATCGGCACCAGCGAACTGATGCAGGCCTACGGCCTCTGGTTCCTGCTGCTGATCTTCCTTGGCAGCTTTGTCTGGCGCTGGTGGCTCACCGACGAGAAGCGTCGCCGACGCTGGCATCAGGTGCTGCTCGGCCTGCCGGTGATTGGCCGAGTCAGTCGCGGTCTCAACACCGCCCGCTTCGCTCGCACTTTAAGCATCCTCAACGCCAGCGCGGTACCGCTGCTGGAAGGGATGAAGATCTCCGGCGAAGTGCTCTCCAACGACTTTGCCAGAATGCGCATTCTCGAAGCCGCCGAACGGGTGCGCGAGGGGACCAGTCTGCGCAAGTCGCTGACCGAGACCAAGATTTTCCCGCCCATGATGCTGCACATGATCGCCTCCGGCGAGCAGAGCGGCGAGCTCGACAGCATGCTGGAGCGGGCGGCAGACAACCAGGATCGGGAGTTTGAATCCCAGGTCAACATCGCCCTCGGGGTGTTCGAACCCATGCTGGTGGTTTCCATGGCCGGGGTGGTGCTGTTTATCGTGATGTCGATCCTGCAGCCGATCCTCGAGCTCAACAATATGGTGAATATGTAAGTTTCCGGTGTTCGGTGGCGCCGCTGGCGGCCCGTCGAACCCACCCAGTGATCACTCTCTGATGGGCCATCCCATCTCATTCGTTACGGAGCAACTCATGAACAAACGTCGTCAATCCGGTTTTACCCTGCTGGAAGTCATGGTGGTCATCGTGATCCTCGGCATTCTGGCCAGTCTGGTGGTGCCCAACCTGATGGGCAACAAGGAGAAAGCTGACCAGCAGAAAGCGGTCTCCGATATCGTGGCGCTGGAAAACGCCCTCGACATGTACAAGCTGGACAACAACCGCTACCCGACCACCGAACAGGGTCTGGACGCGCTGGTGACCAAGCCCTCAATCGATCCGGCGCCGCGCAGCTACCGCGATGGCGGCTACATCAAGCGCCTGCCGCAAGATCCCTGGGGCAACCCGTACCAGCTGCTGAGCCCGGGCCAGTTCGGCAAGATCGACATCTTCTCCATGGGTCTGGATGGTGAAGCCGGTACCGATGACGACATCGGCAACTGGAACCTGAAGGATTTCCAATAAGTGATGTGCCGCCACCGCACTCCTTGTGAGCTGACTGCATGAAGCGGTCTCTCTCCTTTCATCGCCAATCCGGCTTTACTCTGCTGGAAGTGTTGCTGGTCGCCATGCTGATGGGGCTGGTGGCTACCGCCGTCACCCTCAGCATGGGAGGCGCCAGAGGGGATCGGGAGCTGGACAAGCAGGCGCGCCGCCTGATGGCGACCCTGCAGCTGGCGCAGGAGTATGCGGTGATGGATGGTCGGCTGGTGGGCATTCGTATCGAGGATAACGGCTGGCAGTTTATGCAGCGTCAGGCCAAGGATCGCAAGTGGCTGGCCCTGACTGGCGACAAGCAACTTGGGCCGGTACAACTGGCCGAGAACATGACGCTGGCACTGGAGCTGGAAGGCTTTGGCTGGCAGCCGGACTCCGACGAGAAAACCGAACAGAAGCGCGACGAGAAGGAGCGCACGCCACAGTTACTTATTTTCCCGGGCGGCGAGCAGAGCCCGTTCGTGCTCACCTTCACCCAGCAGGATGAGGATGCCCGCTACACCCGCATCGTCAAGGGGGACGAGTTCGGCCGCCTCACCCTGCTCACCGGCGATGAAGATGAAGAGGTGAGCGAATGAAAGCCCGGGGCATGACACTACTTGAAGTCATGGTCGCACTGGCCGTCTTTGCCATCGCGGGTCTCGCGGTAATGAAAACCGCCAGCGAACACCTCTCGGCCCTCAACTATCTGGAGCAGAAGACACTCGCCACCTGGGTGGTGGAGAACCAGTTGGTGCAACAGAAGCTCGAGAACAAGTGGCCCGGCGACAGCTGGGTGGAAGGGGATGAGCAGATGGCGGGCAGCACCTGGTACTGGCGCTATCGCGGCGTTGCCACCGCCGACAACAACTTCCGGGCGCTCGATATGGAAGTGCGCACCGAGGCCAAGGCCGAGAACCCGGTCGCCATGATGCGGACCTATATCAGCCGATGACCCAGCACGTTGCCCGCACGCCTCGCCCCGTCCGTCACGCCGGTTTCACCCTGCTCGAAATGCTGGTGGCGATCGCCATCTTCGCGACTCTCAGCATGGGCGCCTATCAGGTGCTGCAGGGGGTGCTCACCAGCGACGAGGTAGCCAAGCGCAAGGAGGCCCGCCTCAACGAATTGCAGCTCGCCTTCACCCTGCTGGAGCGAGACATCACCCAGATGGTGCCGCGCAGCGGTCGCATCGAGGGGGAGAACAACAAGGTGCTGCTGGCGGCCTCCCGTTTCGGCCAGCAGAGCGATGACTGGGGTATGGCTTTTATGCGCAGCGGCTGGCTCAACCCGGACGGCATGCTGCCTCGCTCCCATCTGCAACGGGTCGGCTGGCGCCTTAAGGATCAGAAGCTGGAGCGCCTGAGCTACCTCTATCCGGATCCGGTGATCGGCACCGAGCCGCGCATCCAGCCGGTGCTGGCGGGAGTCACGGCGTTTCGCCTCTACTTCTTCGACAAGGGCAACTGGAAAGAGGAGTGGACCCAGCGCAGCGTACTGCCCCACGGGCTGGCAGTGGAGCTGGATCTGGAAGATTACGGCACCATTCGCCGTCAGTTCCTGATTGGCGCCGGTGGCCAGCGCGCCGAAGAGAACAGCCAGAGCAGCAACCCCGACCAGGGGGGCGGCAACAACAGCAATAACGGGAACAACGGCGGCAACGGCAATACCAATGGCGGTAATGGTGACAGCCAGAACGGAGGGGGCGCCAATGCAGGCTAATCTCGCCGCCCCCGGTCGCCAGCGCGGCATGGCGCTGCTGGTGGTGCTGCTGATCCTCTCAGTGATGGTGATCATCGCCAGCAATATGAGCGGCCGCCTGCAGCTTGAGCTGCGCCGCACCGCCAATATCACCACCGGCAAACAGGCTTGGTGGTATGCCCTCTCGGCGGAAGCGCTGGTGAGCAAGGTGCTGACGCAGGATTTCAAGGACAACCCCGAGGTGGTCAACCTCAGCCAGAACTGGGCCCGCAAGAATACTGTTTTTCCGGTGGACGATGGCCAGCTCAAGGGCGAGGTGACCGACCTGCAATCCTGCTTCAACCTCAACAGCCTGAGCGTGGCCTCCAAGGCGGGGAGCGGCGAGGAGCTGGCGCAGCAACCCTATCCGGTGCAGGTGTTTCGCGAACTGCTCAAGCAGCTAGCGATGGATGATTACGAGGCGGCCCAACTCACCGATGCCATCCGTGACTGGACTGACAAGGATACGGTGCTGGTCTCCAGCCTTGGCGCAGAGGACGCCTATTACGAGGGGCTCAAGCCTCCCTACCTGACCGCCAACCAGTGGATGCTGGGCAAGGACGAGCTGAGGGCGGTGCGCGGGGTGACGGCCAGGGTCTATGCCAAACTGGCCCCCTATGTCTGCACCCTGCCCAGCGACAAGTTGAAGATCAATATCAATACCCTTGCCCCCCAGCGCCCCGAGCTGCTGGTCGCCCTCTATCTGGGCACTATCGGGCTGGATGACGCCAAGCGGGTGCTGAACGAGCGGCCACAGAAGGGGTGGAAAGAGAGCAAGCTGATGACAGACATGCTCGCTCCGGTCGATTCGGTGAAAGGACTGAAAGATGCGCTGGTGGTCAAGAGCGACTTCTTCGAAGCCCGAGTCGTGGCCGAGGTCGGCGATAACCGGGCTTGGCTCGAAACCCTGTTCCAGCGGGGCAAGGACAATAAACTGGTGATGCTGCGCCGCCTCAGTAGCGGCGCCGAATAAACAGCGCACCTGCAGGCCATCGCCCGCGGGTACGAGAGATGTTGGATGCAGCCTGCGGGCTGCGCACCGGTTGCCTGGGCGCACAACGCCCTTTGCAAACCGGTATCGCAGGAGAGAGATGCGTGAGCGAAAGTCTGGTCATCCGACTGGGGACCAATAAACAACAACCCGTGGCCTGGCTGGTCTGGTCCGGTCAGGAGCAGGAGATCATCGCCTCCGGCACCCTGCCCTCGGCCGATGCCTTGGGCGAGCTGCAGGAGCGGGCCGGTGGCCGCCCCGTAGTCACGCTAGTGCCGGGCAGCGATCTGATCTTCCGGCGCGTCACCCTGCCGGGTCGCTACAACCGCCAGTCGGCGGCGGCCCTCCCCTACCTGCTGGAGGAGCAGATCGCCTCCGACGTGGACGAGCTCCATCTGGTGGTGCTGGCCCACGAGGGCCAGCAGGTGGATCTGATGGCAGTGGATCGGCAGAAGATGGGCGAGTGGCTCGGCTGGCTCGATGCCGCTGGCCTCAAAAGCCTGCAACTGCTGCCCGATGTGCTGGCGCTGCCACAGGCCGCTGATGGCTGGTCTGCCCTGCAACTCGGCAGCGAGTGGCTGGTACGCCAGGGCCCCTGTCAGGGGATCGTCGCCGACGAGCCGCTGCTGGCTATCTTGCTGGCAACCGAAGCCGAGCCGGTCACCATCCACAGCCATACCCCGGTGCCCGCCATTGCCGCCGCCAACTGGCAGGCGGCGGAGCCCGAACTCCCTATGCTGCTGCTGGCCAAGGGGGCCCTCACCTGCCGGGCCAACCTGCTGACCGGCCCCTACCGGCCGCAGACCGAATATGCCCGCTACTGGTTGCAGTGGCGCAAGGTAGCCATCACTGCGGGTCTGTTGCTGCTGGTGGCCCTCGGCCAGCGCGGCGTGCAACTCTATCAGCTCACCGAGCAGGACAAGGCGCTGAAAGCGGAGATCCGCGCCGTCTATACCCGCATCTTCCCGGGCGAGAGCCGCATTGTGAACGTGCGCAGCCAGATGAACCAGCATCTGCAACAGATGGGACAAGCCCCGCAAAACGGCGTACTGCTGATGCTCACCGAGCTGGCCCCCACCTTTGCCGAAGTACCCGGCCTCAAGCCGCAGGTGATGCGCTTTGATGCCAGTCGCCGCGAGCTGCGGCTGCAGGTGACCGCTCCCGGCTTTGCCGAGATCGAGCGGTTCCGCGAGCTGGCCGGCAAGCAATTCGAGGTACAGCAAGGCGAGGTGCGCAGCACCGAGGGCAAGGTAGAGGGCGCACTGGTGCTCAAGGGTAAATCATCATGATGGAAAAATTGCAGAGCTGGTGGCACGGCATCACCGCACGGGAACAGCGGCTGGTGGTCGCAGGCGGCGTTCTGCTGCTGGTTGGTCTCTTCTACTGGAGCGTCTGGCAGCCCATCGCCAACCGCATCGCGGAGCGGGAGCGGCAGGTGCAGAACCAGCAGCAGGCCCTCGCCTGGCTCAAGGAGAAAGGTGAAGAGGTGCTGGCCATGCAGGGTGGCTCGGGTCGCCAGATCGACACCAGCGGCACCCTGGAAGGGGTGGTCAACCGCACCGCCTTCAACCACAAGATCAAGATTGCCCGGCTGCAACCCCAGGCGCAGGAGCTGCAAGTGTGGATCGACACAGTCCAGTTCGATGACTTGCTGCTCTGGCTCTCCACGCTGGTGGAGCAGCACGGTATTCAGGTTCAAATCATCGAGATCGCCCGCGAGGATCTGGCCCCGGGTCTGGTCAAGGTCAGACGTTTGCAGTTGAGTCGTCCACAATGAAAAAACGCATCCTGATTGCCAGCCTGTTTCTGGCCGCCTATCTGCTCTTTCTGCTGGCCACCCTGCCCGCGGCACTGGTGGCTCGCCATCTGCCGCTGCCTGCCAACGTTGCCAACCTGCTGAAACTGGAAGGGGTGAGTGGCACCCTCTGGAGTGGCCAGATTGCCCGACTGCAATATGCCAGCGAATCGGTGAACCAGCTGCGCTGGGATCTCAACGGCTGGTCGCTGCTGCGCTTCGCCCCCGAAGTGGCCATACGCTTTGGCGATCGCAACGGGCTGAACGGTCAGGGCATTGTCGGCTGGAATGGCGCCGCCTTCGGCCGGGATCTGACCCTCAACGCCCCCGCCCCCTGGTTGCTGAGCCGGGTGCCGATGCGCCTGCCAATCCCGCTCACCGTCAGCGGCCAGCTGCAGCTCAAAGTGGAGCAATTTGCCCAGGGCAACCCCTGGTGTGACAACCTCTACGGCAACCTCGACTGGTACAACGCCAGCGCCGATACCCCGGCGGGCAAGCTGGAGCTGGCCGATTCCGAGGTGAAACTCACCTGCCTCGACTCCAGACTGGTGGCCGAGCTCAAGCAGGGCTCGGATGCGGTGCAGACCATGGGTCGCCTCGAGCTGCAACCCAATGGCCAATACCTGTTCCAGGGCACCCTGAAACCGGGCCCGGCACTGCCACCGCAGATGCAGCAAGGGCTCCCCTTCCTCGGCCAGCCCGACAGTCAGGGCCGCTTCCCCCTGCGCTATCAGGGGCGGCTCTAAGCCATCATTCAAGGTGAAAATGGCTCAGGGACAACCCGAGCCATTTTTATCTTCCATGTGACGTGTCCGTTGAAATGCCAAATACGGCAGATACAAAAAAGCCCAAGCGGGTGACCGCTTGGGCTCTCTCTTTGAATATGGCGGAGGAGGTGGGATTTGAACCCACGGATGGTCGCCCATCGCCGGTTTTCAAGACCGGTGCATTCAGCCGCTCTGCCACCCCTCCGAACGGCGTGCATACTACGCTAAGCCCTTGTTCATATGCAATACATATTTCCTGTGGGATAGTGTGCGGGAGCAAAATGGCAGGTGGCTTGAAATTGTTCCTCGTCATCCCTATTTGTTCTACATACAATGCGTAAACATGCAGTAACAAACAGCGATCACGAGGCGGCTGCTCGCCGTCTCACCCGGACATCAAGAGGACACCCAAGATGGATACCCGTTCTATCTACACTGGCACCCAAAGTGCCGTACGCGATACCAACAAGGTGCTGCGTAACACCTATATGCTGCTCTCCCTCACTCTGGGCTTCTCTGCCGTGGTGGCGGGGGTCGCTACCGTGATGAACATGCCGCCGCTGCACTGGGCCGTGTTCCTGATCGGTGTCTACGGTCTGATGTTCCTGACCGAGAAGAATCGCAACAACGGCATGGGGCTGGTCTTCACCTTCGCCCTGACCGGTCTGCTGGGATATAGCCTGGGCCCCATCATCAACATGTACATGAACAATGGTGGTGGCGAGATCGTGATGACTGCCCTTGGCGGCACCGCACTCACCTTCTTCGGTCTGTCGGCCTATGCCCTGACTACCAAGCGTGACCTCTCTTTCATCGGCGGCATGCTGTTCGTCGGTTTCTGGGTACTGCTGGTGGCCATGATTGCCAACATCTTCCTGCAGATGAGCGCCCTGAGCCTGGCTCTGTCCGCCATGTTCATGCTCTTCTCCTCCGGGGCCATCCTGCTTACTACCCAGCAGATCGTGCGCGGCGGCGAGACCAACTACATCTCCGCCACCGTCACCCTGTATGTCTCCATCTACAACATCTTCCTGAGCTTGCTGAGCCTGCTTGGCGGCAACCGCAACTAATCAGAAACCCCGCTTCGGCGGGGTTTTTATTGGCTCCTCTTTCTGTCAGGATAAGTTGTAAATCAAGGATATGAAGCGAAGTGGCCCTGATTTGGATCAGGGCCACTTCGCGCTTGGCGGGTTACTATCTCGCTCTCGTTTCGATCAAGGGTTTCACCTGTCTCATGCCGATGGATCTCTCTGGCCTGCTGCGCCGACTGCTGACTGATAGTCACATCGATTTTGCTTCGCTCAAGGGTGGTGCCTAGCATGCCCATGGACTTCTCCGGTTTGTTACGCCGACTGCTGACCGACAGTCACATCTACTTCGCACTCAAGGTGCTGCTGGCCATTCTCGGTCTGCTCGCCTTCACCCTGGCCACCGGCAATATCCAGCTCACCGTGCTGCTCTCTCTCGGGGTCGTGGCGGGCGCCATCGCCGAAACCGACGACAGCCTGTGGGGACGGCTCAAAAACCTCGCCATGACGCTGATTTGCTTCATGTTCGCGTCCCTCTGTGTGCAGTATCTCTACCCCACCCCCTGGCTGTTTGCCATCGGGCTGGCCAGCTCCACCTTTATCTTCGTGATGGTGGGGGCACTCGGCGCCCGCTACGCCACCATCAGCTTTGGCTCGCTGCTGATCGCCATCTACACCATGCTGGGGGCAGCCAAGGCGCCGGATCTCTTCTACCAGCCACTGGCGCTCGGCGCTGGCGCCCTCTGGTACGGACTGGTCTCGTTCATCTGGCTCTGGCTGCTGCCCTACAAAACCCTGCACGAGCAGCTGGCCCAGAGCTACTTCGCCCTTGGCCGCTACCTGTTGGAAAAGTCCCGCTTCTTCCCGGCGGACGAGCACGGCGCCCAGGCCATTCGCCACAATCTGGCCCAGCTCAACATCAATCTGGTGAGCGCGCTGACCCTCACCAAATCGGCCCTCAATGCCCGTCTGAGCCGCCGCCATCCGGCGAGCCCCGAGCTTGCCAGCCTGCTGCGCCTCTATCTGCTAGCGCTGGAAATTCACGAGCGCGCCACCTCCAGCCACTATCCCTACAGCCGGCTGGAAGCGGAGCTCAAGCAAGGCATCGTACTGGAAGGATTTCAGGAGGTGTTCCTGCAGCTCTCCGAGGCGTGCCAGCGGCTCGGTTACGCCATTCTGGTGCACAAGCCCTACGCCCATAACAAGCGCATTCACTGGACGCTGGAGGCCCTTGGCGATCAGCTGGAGTTCACCAATCTCAAGCAGCACTACCCGAAAACCCTGCTGACGCCGATGAAGTTCCTGCGCCGCAATCTGGCCAGCATCAACCAGCTGCTCGGCAGCGCCGAAGTGCTGCAAAACCCCGAGCAGCCGGAGCAGGAGCTGCCCGCGCTGGCCAAGCCGCCCCGCCTGCCGCTGCTGACCCAGCTCAAGCAGCACCTTACCTTGCACTCCATGGTGTTTCGCCACGCACTGCGTTTGTCACTCGGGCTGGTGATCGGCTACGGCATACTGCAAGCCTTTGATCTGGAAAAGGGCTACTGGATTTTGCTGACCGTGCTGTTTGTCTGCCAGCCCAGCTACAGCGCCACCCGCCGCCGACTGGTGCAGCGGATGCTCGGCACCTTCGCCGGTATTCTGGTGGGCATTCCGGTGCTCTGGCTGTTCCCCGAGCTGCACGTCCAGCTGGTGGTGATGGGGCTCGCCGCCTTCCTGTTTTTCACTCAGGTGCGCAACAACTACAGCGCCGCGGTCTGCTTTATCACCCTCTACGTGCTGATGGCGTTCAACCTGCTCGATGGCATCGGCTTTGCCATTCTGGGGCCGCGCTTGCTCGATACCCTGCTCGGCTGCCTGATCTCCTACGGGCTGGTGGCCTGGCTCTGGCCGGACTGGCAGTACAAGCGGCTGCCGACCCTGATCGCCAACTCGCTCTCGGCCAACGCCCGCTACCTCTCGGCGGTGCTGGCGAGCCTCAAGCAGCAGCGCGATGAGTCCATCGACTATCGGGTGGCGCGCAAGAGCGCCCATCTGGCGGACAGCGAACTGGCCACCGCCTGGCAGAGCATGCTGGTGGAGCCGCAGAAGCGCCGCCGCTTCCTCGATCTCTGCTTTACCCTCACCTGGCGCAACCACGCCCTGCTCTCCTACATCTCGGCGCTGGGGGCCCATCGCGACAAGCTCGAGGCCATCAGCGGGCTGGATGAGGTGCGCCACCATATCTGCCACACCCTTGAGCAGGCCGCCGGTCATCTGGCGGGCAACCCCTCCAGCTCCATCGGAGGTCAGTGCCCGGTTTTAAGTCCGGATAGCAGCGAGGAGCAGCTGATGCTGACCCAGCAGCTCAACCTGATCAGCGAGCTGGCGGATCAGCTGCTGCATCTGGCCAACGAGAGTCGGTTGCTCACCGGGGATCAAGGCGCTACCATGCCCGCCCAATCCTGATAGCCCCATTAGCGAGGAGCCCTCATGTCTGCGTCCGAAAAACATCAGCTGGAATTCAACGGCCAACTCATCGAGACCGATGCCAAGGGCTACCTGCTCAACAGCAACGACTGGAGCGAGGAGCTGGCGCTGGTGCTGGCTGCGCAGGAGGGGATCACGCTTGAGGAGCCGCACTGGGAAGTGGTGCGCTTTGTGCGCGCCTTCTATCTGGAGTTCAACACCTCCCCCGCCATCCGCGCGCTGGTCAAGGCGATGGAGAAGCAGTACGGCCCCGAGAAGGGCAACAGCCGCTACCTCTACAAGCTGTTCCCGGAAGGCCCCGCCAAACAGGCGACCAAGATTGGCGGCCTGCCCAAACCGGTGAAGTGCATCTGATCCCATGCATCTCATCCCATAACAACGGGGGCCGCAACTGCGGCCCCCGTTGTGTTTGGTGCGCTATCTTCGCGCACCTCATATTCATATATCTCAGGCTTCCAGCCAGCCTTAACTCCGCTTGTCAGCCTGCGCCACCAGCTGCTCTGCCAGCCGATGACCGTGCAGGTAGGAGGCGATCAGCTCACTATCCGCCTTGCCGATTTCAATCTGCTGATACCAGTGCGCCAGCATGGCGGCAAAGCCGCGCTGGGCCAGCACCGGCTGCCAGTCGTTGGGGCTAAGCATCTGCGCCGTCTTGTCGCGGGCGATGCTGCCGCGAGTGCAATTCTCAAGGTGCAGGGAGAGGTTGTCGCCGTAAGCATCGATGCGTTCCTCGGTGATCCCGGCGCTGCGGTTCATGCTGCCGCTGATGGCGCGATTGCCACTCTGCCAGCTGACGCTTACCCCGGCCAGCAGGCGCTGGTCCTGGGCACTTGGCCGCAGCACCGCCTGAAAATCCCCCTGTGGCGCGCCGCCATAGAAGCAGAGGCTGTCGAGCACATGGATAAAGTCGTCGAACATAAAATCCCGCGCCTTGCCCGGCAGGGCGAAGCGGTGTTTTTGCCAGTTCAGCTCGGTGAGCGGCTGGGCCCGCGCCTCGGCCATGGCGGGCAGATAGCGGCGGTTAAAGCCGGTAAAGAGGGCGCAATCCTGCGCGATGGCGAGGTTGGCCAGCGCTTCTGCCTCGGCCAGATTGTCGCACAGGGGCTTGTCGACAAAGGTGGGGATCCCTGCGAGCAGGCACTGCTCGGCCAGCTCGCGGTGAACGGCGGTGGCGGCGTGGATCATCACGGCGTCGGGACGGCTGGCCAGCAGGGCCGCCACATCGGTAAAGCTCTCGGCGACCCGATACTGGCGGGCGAGCTTCTCCAGCACCGCTGGATTGCGGGTGCAGAGCAGCGGGGTGACCCGCTCATCGCTCGCCAGCAGCGGCAGATAGGCTTTCTGGGCGATATCCCCCAGACCAATCATGGCAATGCGCATCTCAACTCCTTTCACTCGATAACGGGACAAGCGGATAACTGCCCGCACCATCGCAGGATTTGTCCCGCAGATCCAGCCTGCCGTTAGCGCACTGGCTGGTGAGTGCCTGTTTCTTCAATCAAACAGGCAGATCTCCCGTACAAGGCGTTTCCCCAAAAGCGCCAGCTCTCGGGGCTTTTGCATGGCGGGGGCTAAAGCTGCAACAGAATGGGTTTCGTATTGATCCCATTTTGGCTAACATGCCGCACTTCACGAAGCGACAAGGGCAAGGACGCGATGAGTAACAAGACACTGCAATCCCTCTTTCACTACAAACGCTGGGCCGATGGCGAACTGCTGGATGCGATCGCCACGCTCGATGCGCAGCAATATGGCGAGGCACACCACACCAGCCTCAGGATCTTCAGCCATATCCACGTGGTCGATGCCATCTTCAAGGCCAATCTGCTGGGGGAACGGCACGGTTTTACCGCCACCAATACGTTGGAGACACCTACCCTCACCGCCCTGCGCAGCGCAGTCACCGAGCTGGATAACTGGCTGGTGGATTACGTCGCGTCGCTGAGCCCGCAAGAGGGGACAACCCCGCTCTCGTTTCGCTTTGTCGATGGTGACAAGGGGCAGATGAGCCGCGATGAAATGTTGCTCCATCTGGTGACTCATGGCGGTTATCACAGAGGAGCCATCGGACGGATTCTCGTGCAGTGCGGCATCACGCCGCCGCGCGATACCCTGACCACCTTTTTGCATCGCAGCGAACCAGAGCGACGTGGCCAAGATAGCGCATCACTGGCGCAATAACGGAGTCTTGCCCTTATGAATCGTCCTGTATGTATTTCTCATCCGCTGCTGCTCGCGCTGCCATTGCTGCTAGGTGGCTGCGCCGCCGCCATCGATCACTATTCGGGACGCTTTCGCGAGACCCTGACACAGGGACAACCCCGAGAACATATCCGTGCCGAGTTGGGCGAACCGCAGCCTTGTACACAAGGCCAATATCTGGATACGCCGCAGGTCAAGGGGTGCGATCGCTTTACCGTGCTCGGCAAGATCCACAAGCGCGCTGACGGTAATGGGCAAGCCACGGCGAGCGCCGTGACATTGGGGCTGGGGGAGCTGATCCTAGTGCCGATGACAGTAGCTGGGGTCGCGGCGGACTATACCCAGCGCCACACCATTACCGTCTATTACGATCGGGATGATCACTATCTCTTCCACACCCTGCTCAATGCCAAGGGGCAGGAAGTAAGGCTGTAGGTTGCCATCGCCCATGATCCGTCTTGACTGTATCTCAAACCAATATGGCCCGAAGAGAGCTGACATTTCACAAACCACATGAGAGCCCCTCCCGTCACCAATAAAAAACAACTTGATAACAGATTTCAAAAGGCGAAGCTTTTCTGATGGTTACATCACTTTTGCTCTCGCTTGCACAGCTTCATTTGGCTTATCATAGCCACTCGATACCTATAAGAACGCATAGATATTGCCTCTTCTGATAATCAGGTCATATAAGACACAGCAATTGAAGTGAATTAATGCATTGAGCGCTGATAATCAAAAGCAGCCAGCGCTAATGCGTCCAAAGTCAATAGCTGTCGATATTTTACCGCCCCCGAAGAAGCTTTGATGCCGACTTTATTGGTATGTCTAAATCTCGCTATTAAATAAAAATGGCAAGGAATAGCTATGGATAAATCGTTTCGTCTTTCGCCTATCAGCTGTGTGCTGATCGTGGCTGTTGGTTGCAGTTCTCAGCAGATGCAGAATTTCAAATCTACTGTCAATGACATTGGCAAAGATTACGGTATGCCGGTTCTTTGTGGGGCTGGCATTATAGCCGGGGGCGCTGCAGGCTACGCGCTCAACGGAAAGAAAGGTGCTGTTGCAGGGGGCGCCATCGGGGGGGCGCTAGGATGTGCTGCAGGCTATATGTGGCAGTCACGGCTACAAGAGCTTGACCGGATAGCCAAGGAAGAAAATCTCAACATTGCCACCGAGAAACTGACCGTTGCCGAGCCATCTGCAGTTACGGGAGTGCCACAGGATGCAGGACTGGTAGCTCAGATACCCGATTCCGGCATGTTTGCAATTGGCTCTGCTCAATTGACAGAAAGCGGTCTGCGAGTGGTCACAAAACTGGCCCAGCTCTATTCAAAACCCGCCGCCGCTGACGCCTCGAATGCGCGCCGCATTCTCCTCGTCGGCCACAGTGACGCCACTGGCCCTGCAGAACTGAATCTGCGACTGTCCGAGCAACGGGCAAGAGCCGTCGGCAAGATCTTGGTCGCATCGGGTATCCCGGCCTCTTCCATTTATTATCAAGGTGCTGGTTCTTCTCGCCCTATAGCAGACAACAGTGATCCCTTGCTTCGCGGTCAGAATCGCCGGGTCGAAATTGTAGAACTGGCAAACGAGCAGGCCTTGGTCATGCGAGCCCAATCCGAAGAGAGCAATACCCGATATCTGCGTTATGGGACTTCCGAGACAGCCAAACCTCGTGTGGCTGCGACCAGGCCTGCGGATCAGTCCGCAAGCGGTTCAGGCAAGGTGACGGCCACGCCGCAAACAGCACCTCGTCAAACAACAGCCAAGCAGAGCGCTTCAGACACCAGCATGGCCAAGGCCGCCCCCAACGCCAAGGCAGCAGTGGACTTCGGCGGCAAGCCTGCCGACACCTATCAGTGGAACATGGCTCAGAACATCAAGCCCAAAGCGAGCGGTTTTGCACTCATTAGCAGCGCATACGCAAGCGACATGCCGATGTCGAGCTGTGAGGCAGATAAGCCCCGCAGTGCAGGCCAGGTACTGAGCATGGCGGACGACAAACCTCTCCCACGCTATGCCACCAAGGAGTACATGCCCGGCTATAACAATCGTGTCTGGGCCAATACCGTCAACGGCCACCTGGTGACTGTTTCTCCGGTTTCCATCTTGCGTGACAACGCCAAGGTCGATCGTCAACCGATCCTGCAGGTGGTTCAGGGTTACAAATCTTCGAGTCAGAAGAAGCCTCAAACCCTCAAGGCGGTGGCCAACACCTATGAGGGAGAAAGTGAAGTGCTTTACCGCGTCTTCACCAGCGATCCCAAGGCATCTGTGTCCTGCATGGATCTCGTGTTCAGCAAAGGCAACGCCCAGGTAAGCCAGGGAGCCCTGTTCTATCCGGCAGGTTCCGAGGCTTATGTTGCCTCCTACAAGCCCATTCCCGCCACCCATTCCAAATAAGAAAACGGAGAAACTTAGTGGAAGACTTATCTTTGGCAGCGCTCAAAGCGCTGATCCTCGCCAACCAGATGCTGACCGTTGGCCTTGTTTCATTCCTCATCAGTGCCGTTGTGGTATGGCGGCATTGGGAGAATGTCTCCTACTTCTTGATCCGGGTATGGCACAGCCTCCCTCTCATCGGCACCGTGGCTCGCCTAGCGCGCAAACCAGCCTCGGTCGATGGAGATGGCTGGATCAACCATGAAGTGACCCTGTCCAATGTGTATTACCGCGAATACAAGAAGCATTTAAAAGGAACAGATGCCTACAACGCCTCCCTCGACTACCTGGCCAAGGCAGGAGAGGCTGGTCGTTCCCCGCGCCCTGCGTGGGTTCTGGCCTTGGTGCTAGTGCTGGTACTGGTCGAGGCAATGGGGTTTGCCTACGTGCTCGCAGGTTGGATGAACATGGACGCATCAACCAATGACCGTCACCTGCTGGCGGCCGCGACTGCGCTATTGCTTGCCGTCGCATCCGCATTTCTAGCGGAGGTTGCCGGGCACTCCCTGCATCACAACAGTCTGATAGCCCGTGCGCGCCACTGGTGGCAAGGGGAAGAGCCATCCAAACGCTCTCGTACCCTCAAGGCAAACAAGGCCATCAATCTGGAAGACTCCTTCTCGGATTCTGACAAACCTGACTATGAACAGCTGCTGGCACGCCTGAAGGATGTGAATTCCAATGTTAGCCGCAAGTTTGTCTGGCTGATTGTCTGTGCTTCATTTGTTGCCTGCATGGCTGTTGGCGCCTTCGTGGTACGCTCCGCGACCCTCGATAGCATCGAAACCGAGATGGTCAACAATATGCGTGCAGAAACAACGGCGCAGCATGATAGCAGCATGAGTTCGCCATTTGACCTGCCGGAAGAGTCTCAGGCAATCAACAACGAGGCGGAAGAAGCCACCATCGAAGACAAGATGCAGGCAATCCGTGAGGCCAGCCTGACCACCTACGTCATGCTGTCGCTCATCTACATCGCCATCCAGGGGATCAGCATCTGGCTTGCCAGCAAATACCATTTTGCGGGCACCCATTCCAAAACAGCCTGGCGTCTGACTCACGAGTATGCGACTGCCGAGGAGATGCTGGACGCGATGGACCAGCAACGCACTGCCATTGCCAGCCATGCCGATGACAAACTCCGCCGTTTGCAGACCCTGTTGTCGAGCCGTGACCATACCAACTCTGCTGTGCTAGGTGCGCTGGAAGGGGAGAAATCTGCCCGTCGTAACTTCCTGGCCTTTATTGAAAGGCCGAGCACTGTACCATCCAAGGTTGCTCCTCAGGCAACTCCGGCAGCGCAAGCCGAGGTGGCACCGGCCGTACAACCTGCGGTTGCTCAAGCAGAAACGGAGGTCCTATCTACCACTGATGCCCCCAGCCAGGCCGGACCTAGCGTCAAGGCCGCCGATTTCCATGATGTCACTGGTCTGCCCGAAGAAAGCCTGGCCGCGGCCAGCCGCGCACTGGGTGTTGATGAAGCTCAGTTGCGTGATATCCGTGAGCAGCAGATGGCCCTCAAGACCCTGGGCCTCTTTCCCGCCAAGCAGAGTGCCTAATCGTGAAGATCACCCATATATTGCTACTGGCGTTGACGCTGCCTTGTGCAGCGTTGGCGGCCGAGCGTAACGACATACAGAGCTGCTATGAGCGTAATGGCCTGGCCGACATGAAACCTGCGGGCATCGGCCGCGAGCTGGTAGTCATCATCGACCAGACCATTCCGATGCCTGAAGACCTGCAACGAAGCAGTTGGGGGCAGATCGAACGGTTCGTCCAAGCCGGTGATCGCGTCAAGCTCTATACCTTCTCCGCTTTCTTGCCTGGTGAATACCTTCGCCTGACTTATGCGGGGCAACTGGATATGCCGCTGGAAGGGGAAGTCCGGGACGATGTCAGCATGCGTAAATTGCGCGGTCTGGACACCTGCCTGACGACGCAGACCAAGGTCTTTCGTAACGGCTTTGGCAAACAGTTCGTGAAAGCACTGCGTGATGCCCGCCAAGACATCCCCAAGAGCGAAATCATGAACTCGCTGCGAAAAGTGGGTGAGGATATGAAGGCCGAGCAAGGCGTCAGTGACCGCGTCGTGTTCCTCATTTCGGACATGCTGGAGCACTCCGATTACACCAGTTTCTATGCCACCAACAAGATCAAGCAGCTCAATGTAGGCGACGAGCTCAAGCAGGCCAAGAGCAAGGGGCTGTTTGCCGATCTGCAAGGCGCTCGCGTCTACGTCACGGGCGCCGGTCTGGTGACAGATGCGGTGAAGCATGCCTATCGTTCCGGCAAGACCATGGATGCACTCGGTGACTTCTGGTCACAGTACTTCGAGCACTCCCATGCCACTCTGGTGAACTTCGGAGCCCCCAGCCTGAGCACGGACTTGCAGTAACCGTCACATCCACAGGCAGAGCTCCGCGCTTCAACCCCATCACACAAGGGCGACCAGCAGGTCGCCCCAATCCACCTCCCTTCCCTGTTTGCCAGAGATGAATATGGCTATAAAGCCGCCTTCCGGCTCCATTTGCTGATCAAGCTCAAAAAACGATTAATTTCTGATAGTTAAGTCACTTTAAGGCTCGCCTCGGCAGTTTCGTTTGGCTTACCATGGCCCTTCAGAGCCTGTTGAACTGCGATGGATTGCGGCCCTCGCGGGTCAAGGGAGCATTTTGGAAGCAGGAATCTTGGAAGCAGGTATCTCGGAAGCAGGTATCCATGGGGGCGGTCGCGTTATGCCTTGCTCACACAGGCAGGTGTCCCGGATTTCGTATTAAAACGGGATAACAGCGGGCGGCAAGGCAACAGCACGAGAAGGAGCACGGCATGATGATATTCAGCGTCTTTGGCCGACTGGTTGGCGTAAAACCAGTGGCTGCTGTTTAACGTCAGCCTGCCCGAGCGCAAATACTCGCGCATCCGCGATGTGATTATTCCCGACTTTCTGACCGAGGATGAGATCCCGCGCTGGCTTGACGATATCTATCACGAAGCCGCCTGCGCCGCCCACCCCGATGTGGTGCGTATCGAGTAACCCGCCCGCTTGCAGCCTTGTCGGCCATGCCATGGTTCAAATCGGCGGGGCTGCCTGTCCCTCCCTGCTCCTGTTGCCCTGCCCGCACCGCCCCTTGATTGTTCCACCTGCGCAACAGCTGCTCACTAATGCGTTGCACCAGTAAAACAATTTGAGAGGATCCCGTACCCGGTCATAGCCGCAGGATGGCCAGCAGCCAACGCCCGATCACTGTCCGGTTGGCAGCAAGGCCGCAGAGAATGAAGAGTTTGATAGCGGTCATAAAACGCGTTGTTTCTGATGGTTACATCAGGTTAAGGCTCACCTCGACAGTTTCGTTTGGCTTACCATGACCACTCAGAACCTGTTGACCTGCGATGGGTTGCTCCCATCACAGGTAAAATGAGCATATTGGAAGCTGTGATCAACGGGCGGTAGCGTGGGATTTGGTGGCGTTACGCCTCGCCCAAAAAAGGGGGGATCCTAGATTTCGTTTTCCACCTTGTCGCAAAAGCAAGAGATTTCCATTGTTTTAAAGCGTGTTAATGTACTTGGTGTTGCCCCCAAGAGCATCAGTTGTTCAGCCCAAAGCCAATCTTTATTTTCCAAAGCACGATCTAGGATTATCTCCAATCCTTCTGAAATATAAAAACGATCCAAATGGAGAGCTAAATAGGTAATTAATTCCCGATTATCACAACCTGTTATAAAAAATGACCACCACTCTTCATTATTAGAACCAGAGACCTGTGGTACCGCATTTAGTGATATGAATATAGGGTAAAACTGTATGGCATCGTGACCCAAAACATCATAAAACAGGCGATTAATAACCTCGGTAGACTCGGATAAACAAGTTATGCATTCCTGCATGATGTCATCAAATCCATATTCCAGCGCAATGCGACTAGCATACTCTAGCGTTTCTTTTTCATAGTTTGACGCAACAATTAACGCTGAAACAAAATCTTTCTTAGTAGGGTCTAGCGAAGCATAACTTTCATAGAGGTAGCTATATAGTGCATCAGCTGTACTTGCTCCATGCGTAACTAGCAAAGGTAGCAATGAATGATCACATTTATGCCACGCTTCCCAAAAAGCTACGGCACTGGCGTTAGTGCCCCATATATCATTTGAATGCTGGCTAAGGTCAGCTCCAAACTCTAAAATATGCTTCGCTATTTCACTATTACCATGACACAGTGCAATCAATATACCTTCACACCAATCTTTTTTAGGTAACGCATGGGCCAACTCATTAGCAAAGGTGTAGTCGTGGGCAGCAAGTGCATTATCTAGCTGCTCCAAGAGAACAATAGATACCAGAGTTTTTTCACCTAAATCGATTAATTTGTAAAAATCATCATTTCGCTCTGGATTCTGGTTTGCCTGAGACCAAATTTCACCGTTGCGGTCATGAATATCTGCACCCTGACTAAGTAAAACAGCAGTGACGGCAGTATGACGATGCTCAACAGCGATCAACAGGGCTTCATTGTGGTTTTGATGTAAATTAGCATCATATTCAAGCAACACTTTAACAATGGCTGCATGGCCAAGTTTACAGGCAAACTTAAGAGCGTGATTATCATCATACTCAAGATCGATGTCGCCGCTCAAAATTTTAGTCACACGATTTAGGTCGTTACTTTCAATTGCTTCCAAGAGCTTATTAAAACTAGCGTCTTGAGTAGTTAAACCCACAGTTTTCATTGCATTCACCTCTTGATTTTTATATTCAGGTGTAAGCTCAAAATGTTCGTCTACAGCTCAGACACCTTTAACTTTTACCCAACAATCATGGTTTCTAGGTTAAGCAGCATATTACTCAAACACTTTTTTCGCATCTGGGAGCGGGTTGTAAGCCTTTTCTAATCAGAAAGTTCAGCGAACTGGTCGCTTGGCACCATTGCCTTTGGCCGCAGGCTTGCCGCCCTGCTGAGTGGCAGGTTTGGCGGAGCCGGCACGGGTCGGGGCCTTGCCCTTATGGGCGGGCTTGCCGTTCCCCAGCTTGAACTCGGAACCCAGCGGCTTGCCGTTGCCCTTGCCGCTCTTGTTGGCGCTGCCGTTGGCGTGCTGGCCATTGCTCTGGCCCGCCGCCTTGTTGCCTGCGCCATTGCCGCGCTGATGGGCAATGTTACTGTGGCGAGTCAGGGCCGGTTTTAGACCCTTGCCAGTGGCGGCGCGCTCGTTGCGGCCTTCTGGCGGCACCAGACAGCCGGGGCCATTGCCAATCAGGTGACCTTTACCCATGGCGAGCAGAGCTTCGCGGATCATCGGCCAGCCAGCGGGATCGTGGTAGCGCAGCAGCGCCTTGTGCAGGCGGCGACGGCGCTCGCCCTTGGCGACGAACACATCGCCCCCCTCGCGGCTCACCTTGTTTAACGGGTTTTTCTCCGTGTAATACATGGTGGTGGCGTTGGCGAGCGGCGACGGGTAGAAGTTCTGCACCTGATCGAGCTTGAAGCGGTTCTCTTTGACCCAGAGCGCCAGATTGATCATGTCTTCATCCGTGGTGCCCGGGTGGGCGGAGATGAAGTAGGGGATCAGGTACTGCTGCTTGCCCGCCTCTTTGGAGTATTTATCGAACAGCTCCTTGAACTGGTAGTAGCTGCCCATGCCCGGCTTCATCATCTTGGAGAGCGGCCCCTCCTCGGTGTGTTCCGGCGCGATCTTGAGGTAGCCGCCGACGTGATACTTGGCCAGCTCCTTGATATAGCGGGGATCTTCGACCGCGATGTCGTAACGCACGCCGGAGGCGATGAGGATCTTCTTGATCCCCTTGAGGTCGCGCGCCTTGCGATAGAGGTTGATGGTCGAGCTGTGGTCGGTGTCCATGTGCGGGCAGATGGTGGGCCAGACACAGGAGGCGCGACGGCAGGTCTGCTCGGCCTTGGGGCTCTTGCAGCGCAGCTTGTACATGTTGGCGGTGGGGCCGCCGAGATCCGAGATGACACCGGTAAAGCCCGGCACCTTGTCGCGGATATCTTCGATCTCTTTGAGGATCGACTCTTCCGAGCGGCTCTGGATGATGCGCCCTTCATGCTCGGTGATGGAGCAGAAGGAGCAGCCGCCAAAGCAGCCGCGCATGATGTTGACCGAGGTCTTGATCATCTCGAAGGCGGGGATCTTCTCGTTGCCATAGGCCGGGTGCGGCACCCGCTGGTAGGGCAGGCCGAAGACGCCGTCCATCTCCTCGGTTTCCAGCGGGAAGGCGGGCGGGTTGACCCAGACGATGCGATCGCCGTGGGCTTGCGACAGGGCGCGGGCGCAGCCGGGGTTGGTCTCGTGGTGCAGAATGCGCGAGGCGTGGGCGTAGAGCACCTTGTCCTCTTTCACCCGCTCGAACGCCGGCAGCTTCACATAGGTTTTTTCCCACGGCTTGGGCTTGGGCGGCTGCACCAGCACGGGTTGGGCTTCCTGCGCGGCAGGGGCCGATTCGGTGGCGTCGTCAGAGCATGGGGCCCCTTCCATATAAGGATTCATGATGGGATCGATGCGGCCAATCTGGTCGAGCTTGCTCGAATCCACCCCTTTCCAGCCCGGCAGCGGCTCCTTGCGGATGACGGCGGTGCCGCGAATATCCTGCATGGTGTCGATGGTCTCCCCCGCCGCGATGCGGTGGGCCACTTCCACCAGCGGCCGCTCGGCGTTGCCGTAGATGAGGATATCGGCCTTGGCATCGAGCAGGATGGAGCGGCGGATGGTCTCGGACCAGTAGTCGTAGTGGGCGATGCGGCGCAGGGATGCCTCGATGCCGCCGATAACGACGGGCACCTCCTTGAAGGCCTCCTTGCAGCGCTGGGTATAGACCAGGGTGGCGCGATCCGGCCGCTTGCCGCCCACATCCCCCGGGGTGTAGGCGTCGTCGTGGCGCAGCTTTTTGTCGGAGGTGTAGCGGTTGATCATGGAGTCCATGTTGCCCGCGGTCACCCCGAAGAAGAGGTTCGGTTTGCCCAGACGCATAAAGTCATCCTTCGATGACCAGTCCGGCTGGGCGATGATGCCGACCCGAAAGCCCTGCGCCTCCAGCATCCGGCCGATGACCGCCATGCCGAAGCTCGGGTGATCCACGTAGGCATCCCCCGTCACCAGAATGACGTCGCAGCTGTCCCAACCGAGCTTGTCCATCTCTTTGCGGGACATGGGCAGGAAGGGCGCCGTGCCGTAGCACTCGGCCCAATAGCGGGGATAGGAGAAAAGGTTGGGTACCGGCTGCATTTTGAACACCTGGAAAAATTCGGGTCGCGCATTATACCGGTTGCGGCCAAGGGGAGCGATGGCTTTTTGTCCCTATAGATCCCGCGGAATAGGCCGCTGCCCGCAATAGCAAGGGCGCCCGCAGGCGCCCTTGTGATGATGGAGGCTGATTTACTGGCCTCCGTCAGGATTGAGGTCAGAACGCCGGAGGCTGCGACTTCCCTGCCCCCCTGGCGGCCAGCGCTTCGTCTACCTGCTGATCCCGCGACCCTGTCATGCCAGCGTGACAGGCGATCAGATGGTAGATGGCGGGCACCACCAGCAGAGTAACCAGGGTGGCCAGCGACAGCCCGAAGAAGACCACAGTCCCCACCGCCATCCGGCTCTCGTAGCCCGCCCCCATGGAGAGCATCAGCGGCACCGCGCCGATAATAGCGGTGAGCGAGGTCATCAGGATCGGCCGCAGACGGCGCACCGAGCCTGCGATGATCGCCTCCTCGAATCCTTCCCCGCGCTGGCGCAGCTGGTTGATGAACTCGACGATCAGGATGCCGTTCTTGGTCACCATGCCGATCAGCATGATCATCCCGATCTGGCTGTAGATGCTCATCTCCTGCCCCGTCAGCCAGAGGCCAAGCAGGCCACCGAAGATGCCGAGCGGCACCGTCACCATCACCACCGCCGGGGTCAGGGTGCTCTCGAACTGGGCCACCAGCACCAGATAGACCACCAGCAGGGCGAGGCCAAAGACCAGCACCATCTCCCCCTGATTGTCGCGGTAATCCTTGGAATCACCGGCGTAATCCACCGTCATGCCGGTGGGAAGGTTGGCGTTGGCCCAGCCATCGAGGAAATCGAGGCCCTCACCCAGGGTGTGGTCGGGGTGCACGTCGGCAGTCAGGGTAATCGCTTTTTGCCGCTGGTAGTGGTTGAGGCGGTTGGCGGTCGCCACCTGCTTGACGGTGGCCAGAGTCGAGAGACTGACCATCTCGCCATTGGCCGCCTTCAGGTAGATGCGACCGAGATCCGAGATGCCGTTGAACTCGGTCTGGTTGCCGCGCAGGTAGACGTCATACTCCTCGCCCCTGTCCACATAGGTGGTCTTGCTCGCCCCGCCCAGCAGGGTCTGCAAGCTGTTGGCCACGGTGGAGACCGGAATGCCGAGCTGGCTGGCGCTGTCGCGATTGATGATCACCTGCAGCTCGGGGGTCTTCTCGGCGTAGTCGAGATCCGGGCTCAGCATCAGGCCGCTGCCCTGCGCTGCCTGTTGCAGCGCCAACCCTTGCTGGTAGAGCTCGGCATAGTCGTTACCCTGCAGCACGAACTGCACCGGCGCGGTGGAGCCGCCGCGGAAACCGGGCTGGAAGGTGCGGATCATCACATCGGGAATGCCGGAGAGCTTGGCACCCAGCGAGCGGGAGAACTCGGTGGCAGTGACGTTGCGCTCGGCCCAGTCGGTGAGCTGGATGATCACCATACCGGTCTGATCGCCGCCACGGCCAAAGGCGGGGGTACTGAAGCTCAGCGCCTGCACCACCCCTTTGCCCAGCATCGGCATGATGGCGGACTCCACCTGCTGCATGTTGCGCTTCATCCGCTCGATGCTGGTCCCCTCTGCCCCCTTGACGAAGACATAGATGACGCCGCGATCCTCGGTCGGGGTAAGGCTGGTCGGCAGCTGGGTAAAGAGGGCACCGATACCGCCCAGACAGAGCAGCAACACCAGCGGCGTCCAGCGGGAGCGACGCAGCACCCATGCCAGCAGGTGGCGATAGTGCCCCTCCAGCCAGCCCAGCCCGCGATCGAGCCCGGCGGTCAGCCGGTTCGGTTTATCGAGCGGGCGCATCAACCAGGAGCCCATGGCCGGAGTCAGGGTCAGCGCCACCAGCGAGGAGCAGAGCACAGCGAGCGAAAGCAGAATCGCAAACTCGGTAAAGAGCCGCCCCACCATGCCATCCATAAAGGCAATGGGGACAAACACCATCACCAGCACGGCGGTGGTGGCGATGACCGCAAAGCCCACTTCGCGGGTGCCGTGCCAGGCGGCCAGCAGCGGCGGTTCACCCCGCTGCAGATGGTGGTGGATGTTCTCCACCACCACGATGGCGTCATCCACCACCAAGCCGATGGCAAGGATCAGCGCCAGCAAGGTAATGAGGTTGATGGAAAAGCCGAAATACCAGGCGCCGATAAAGGCAGAGATGAGCGATACCGGCACCGTAATGGCCGGGATCAGGGTGGTGCGCCCCTGCCCGAGGAACAGATAGAGCACCGCCACCACCAGCACGGCGCAGATGGCCAGGGTCTCGTACACCTCGTCGATGGCCTGCTTGATAAAGATGGTGGAGTCGTAATCCACCTCGAGCTTGGCCCCCTCCGGCAGGAAGCGCTGCATCTCACCGAGTTTCTTCTCGATCCCCTGCGCCACCGCCAGCGGGTTGGCGGTGGACTGGGCGACGATGCCGATACCCAGACTCTCTTTGCCGTTGCGCTGATAGGCGCTGTCTTCGTTCTTGGCTCCCACCTCCACATCGGCGATATCGGCCAGATAGACGCTCTGGCCGTTGGCGGCGGTGGTGACTTGCAGTTGCTGGAAGTCTTCCGCTGTGTGGTAGAGACGGGCGATCTGCACCGCCATGGTCATGGAGTTGTTGCGGATCTCGCCCCCCGGCAGTTCGATGTTCTCGCGCTTGAGGGCATCTTCCACATCGCTCACCGTGATGCCTCGGGCCGCCATGTCGGCCGGGCGCAGCCGTACATACATCACCTGGGTGAGATCGCCGGAGAGCGCCACTTCGCTCACGCCGTCCACCAAGCTCAGGGGGTCGACCAGCACCCGGTTGGCGTAGTCGGTCATGGCGGTGCGATCCATCTGGCTGCTGCTGAAGTTGAGCCAGATCGCCACATCGCCGTTGCCGCTATCCTTGGTCACCAGCGGCTCGTCCACATCATCGGGCAGCCGGGGCCGCGCGCGGGAGAGGGCATCGCGCACATCGGAGATCCCCTCCACCATGTTCCAGCCAAGCTTGAACTCGACGGTGATCATTGAGCGTCCCTTGCGGGTCATGGAGTTGATGTTCTTGATGCCGCTGATGCCGGAGAGCTGATCCTCGATGGGCTTGGTGACCTGACTCTCCATCACCGAGGGGGCCGCCCCCTCATAGGTGGTGGTGATGGAGACCGACGGGATCTGCACATCCGGCATCTCCCGCACCGTCAACTTGCTGAAGGCGACCAGACCAAACACGGTGAGCAGGGCGCTGAGCACCACCGCCACCAGCGGGCGGCGAACTGAGATATCGGAGAGCCACATCAGCCGTTCACCTCGGCCAGATCACGCACCTGCACCCCATCACGCAGATTGACCAGACCCTCGACCACGATGCGATCGCCGACCTTGAGCCCCTCGGTGACCCAGACGGTCTCCCCTTCGGTCTCGCCGAGCACCACAGGCACCCGCTTGACCCGGCCATCGGCCTCGAGACGGTAAACAAAGCGCTGCTCACCGGCGTACTCTACCGACTGGGCGGGGATCAGGGTGAGCTGCTGGGCGGGCAGCGCCAGCTCCACATTGAGCAGCATGCCCGGGCGCAACTGGCCGTTGCCATTGGGGATCATCACCCGCGCCTTGATGTTCTGGGTATCGTTGGAAACACGACTATCGAGGGTGGTGAGAGTGCCGTTGAATTGCTGATCCGGCCAGGCAGTACTGGTGGCGGTGACCGCCATGCCCGGTCGCAGCAGGGAGAGGTAACGCTCAGGCACCGCCAGATCGAGGCGCAGTTTGTCGAGCTCGTCCAGATGCAGCAGGGTATCGCCGCTGTTGACCAGCGCCCCTTCGCTCAGATCAATCAGGCTCACGGTACCGGCAAAGGGTGCCTGCAAGGTACGCAGGGAGAGCTCGTAACGGGCGGCATCGAGCCGTGCCTGCACCTGAGCCACGGTGGCCTCCTGCCCCTCCAGCTCGGATTGGGTCACGGCGCCACGGGCCACCAGCTTGCGCATATCACTCAGCTTGCGGTTCTCGTCGCGCAGACTGGCGCTCTGCTCGGCCAGCTCCGCCTGCTGCTTGCCCGCATCGAGCGCGATCAGGGTCTCCCCCTTCGCCACGCTCTGGCCTGATTGCACCGCAATCTTGACGATGCGGCCGGTCACTTCGGGGCTGATGATGACGGAACGATTGGCCGCCAGCTTGCCCACCAGCTTGAGGGTCGGCTCGGCCAGACTCTGTTTGACGGTTTGAGTGCGGATATTGACCTGTCTGGTCGGTGCTTTGGCGGCGGGTTCGCTGTGACGCAGCGCCCAGACGCCGGCAACCACGATTAGAAGAAGGCCCAAGCCGAGCCAGATACGCATTTTCATCGAACAGTCCATGAAGAGTGAGAGGGTAAATCCAGATTGGGGCCATTTTAGCCCCAGACTATGCCGTGACTATGTATAAATGTGACAAAACGTAACAAGAGCGGGATAAGCTCACTCTGTTTCAGGTCCCGCCGTTTGTTTTCACGCCACATCGCATACACTAACGACAATTTCCTTCGCAACCCGACTGACTGCCTATGCCCAAAATGTCTGACCACCGCTTTCTCACACGCCTGACCTGGCTCCTGTTCGCCGTGGTCATCCTGCTGATTGGTCTGACCTTGCGGCAAAGCCTGAAACAGATAGAACGCCTCTACCAGAGCGATACCCTCAACAGCGCCATCTACCTGCGGGATCGGTTCAAACAGACCGAAGTATTTCTGGAGGCGATGCGCGGTCAGGCCGAAGAGCGACTGCGCAGCGACCCCCAGTCGGTGCTCACACGCCAGCTCTATCGCCATATCGAGGCACTGCCAGAGGGGCTGGCCCTCGACAAGCTCCCCGCCGATTTACCGGCCGGACTGGCGGGCAACCTCACCGGTGACGGCCCGCTGCCGCCCCCCGGCAGTGCGCGGGAGGCGCAACTTCATTTGGCCCTGAGCCTCTCCCCCTTGCTGTCCACTGCCAGCCAGCGCCTGGGCAGCGAGATCGCCTGGGCCTACTTCACCGGCGTGGACAATTTTATCTACCTCTATCCCTGGATCCCCTCCAGCCAGTTTCGTTTTGCCCGCAGCATCTATGACAAGCACTACTGGCAGGATGCGCTGATGTCACCCAACCCAAGCCGGGACACCATTCTCTCCCGTCCCTACGAAGATTTTGCCGGACTGGGCACCATGGTCACCATGTCCCAGCCTCTCTACAAGGACGGCTCGCTGGTAGGGATGATCAGCATGGACATCCTGCTCTCACGCTTGCAATCGCAGCTCAATCAACTGGCACCGGCGCTGGGTGAGTATCTGCTGCTCAATCAGTACCATCAGGTGCTGGCCAGCAGCGCGCGCCACCCCGTGGTGCCGCAAGACCCCGAGCCAACCGACGAATACCAGTGGCGGCAAGGGGCATTGCAGCTGACCATGGCCATCCCAGATACCCCGTTGCGGCTGGTGCACAGCGTCACCCTGCAGCCGCTGGTGTGGGCCATGCTCTGCCAGTCCACGCCGACCCTGCTCGCCATTCTCTTTATGCTGCTGGCCGCCCTCTCCAACCTGAGATCCCATCGCCTCAACCAGCGGCTCAATTACCTCTCCTGCCACGATGCCCTCACCGGCGCCTTCAACCGCCACTATCTGGTGCTGCTGGAACAGGCGGGAGAGCTGTCCCGGTTGCAAGCGGGGATCCTGATGTTCGATGCGGATCACTTCAAACGGGTCAATGACAACTTCGGCCATGCCGTCGGCGATATCGTACTGATCCGGCTGGTGCAGATCTGCCAGCAGCAGCTTAGACCCACAGATCACCTGATCCGCTGGGGTGGCGAGGAGTTTCTGCTGCTGATTGGCCGCGCTGATGCAACTCAGCTCGGCGAGCTGGCGGAGCGGCTGAGAAAGGCGGTGGCGGATCACGACTGGGCAGCCATCGAGCCCGGGCTGGAGGTCACCATCAGCCTCGGCTATCTGCCCCACCAGGAGAGCCTTCCCCTGCACGAAGCGGTGCGCCGCGCCGATGTGGCGCTCTATCAGGCCAAGGCCAACGGTCGCAACCGCAGCGAAAGATGGCAGGGTGACGCCTCCTGACTCTCGGAGTAAGCTGAGCCCTCAACCCCTTTTTTGGAGGACTGTCGTGCCACGTAAACCCCGCGTAGGGCTCGCTCTCGGGAGCGGCGCCGCCAGAGGATGGGCCCATATCGGCGTCATCCGCGCCCTTGAACGCCTCGGCATCAAACCGGATTTGATCGCTGGCTGCTCCATCGGCAGCTTTGTCGGTGCCGCCTATGCCGCCGGTGAACTGGATCGGCTGGAAACCTGGGTGCGCGGCTTTACCCGCCTGCAGGTGGTCAGCCTGCTCGACCCGGCCCTCTCCGGCGGTCTGTTTCGCGGCGAAAAGGTATTTGGCCTTGCCGCCAGCCATCTGGGGGATCCCGATCTCGAGAATCTGCCCATCCCCTTCGCCTGCATCGCCACCGAGCTCGATACCGGCCGCGAGATCTGGCTGCAACAGGGCCCGCTGCGCCAGTCGGTGCGCGCCTCCTGCGGCATGCCGGGGATCCTCACCCCGACCCGGATCAACGACCGCTGGCTGGTCGATGGCGCCGTGGTCAATCCGGTGCCCATCTCGCTGGCCCGCGCCATGGGGGCCGAGGTGGTGATTGCGGTCAACCTCAACACCGATATGCACCAACCCTGGACCGACGAGCCGGATCAACCCGGCAGCGGCGGCCTGCTCAGCCAGTGGCTCAATCGCGGTGAAACCGCGCCAGCCACCCCGGGTCTGTGGAGCGTGATGAGTGGCTCCATCAACATCATGCAGGAGCGGATCACCCGCGCCCGGATGGCCGGTGACCCGCCGGAGATCCAGCTCTGCCCGCGCCTTGGCAGCTTCTCCATCATGGATTTTCATCGCGCCAGCGATGCCATCAACGAGGGGGAAGCCTGTGTCGAGCGCAATCTCGATCAGCTCAAGGATGAACTGGGCCGCCTCGGGTTGCTGGGCAGTTAGTTGTCGACATGCTGTGGTTTACACATGAAAAAAGCGCCATTCGGCGCTTTTTTCAACTCACTTACCCGGTTACTCCTTACGGTAGAAGAGCAACCCGAGCAGAATCACCCCCACAGAGACCAGCAGATAGAGTCCCAGACTGGGATTGGTGATACCGCCATACAGAATGATGAGCGCGCCCAGGGTGGCACAGGTCGGGATCACGAACCGCTTTATCCAGCCCAACTCGGTAAAGGTGCGCATGTACCAGACATAGAGGAACAGATAGAGGCCATAAATCAGTACGATCGGCATCTCGTCCAGGGCGATGTAACGACCGAATGTCTCGTTGATGCTGCAGTACCACAGCACTGAGTAGATCACCGACAACAAGGCTGCCGCGAGGGCCGAATTGATTGGCATATGGTGATGCGGTTCGATACGGCTCATCCACTTGGGGGCTGGCCCCTGATTGCGGATCGCCAGCGAGTAGGGAATGCGCATGGTCGCCAGCACCAGACCATTGAGGGTGCCGAGGCAGGAGATAATCACGAACACGGTCAAAATGGTCGAGGCAGTCCCGCCAAACAGGCTGGTTGTCGCGAGATTTACCGCGTTATCCCCTTGCGCCACTATCTCGTCCGTCGGCAAGACGCTGGCGATCCCCAGAAAATAGGTGACATAGACCACAAAGACTATCAGGGTGCCAATCACCAGCGCTCTGGGCAGATTCTTCTTGGAATCGCGAATTTCGCTGTTGATGGTCACAGCGGCAATCCACCCCTCATAAGCGAAGGCGGTGGCAACCACGGCCGTGGCCAGAGTGCCTCCGGTGCTTCCTATCCCATCCATTGCCTGCACAAAGTTGGTCACGGTGACACCATTGAGCAAGCCTGAAATAGTGCCCACAATGGCAACCAGGATCAGCGGGATCAACTTGATCAGGGTAGAGCCCACTTGCAGCTTGCCCGCCAGGGCCGGGGCATAGAAGTTGATCAGATAGGTGACCGTCATATAGACAGCCGCCAGTATCCAGGTCGTACCAGAGTTGGTCGGATTATCACTACCGAGCAAGATCATGGTGTAAAGAGCGGCGACCCAGGCAAGGATGGCGGAAAGAGGGGCGTAATAGAGTACGCCTTTGAACCACCCCACCAGATAACCAAACATTTTGCCGTATGCCGCTTCGGCATAATCGACGATACCGTTGGACTTTTCGATCCGCTGGGCAAACTCGGCAAACACCAGCGCGCCGAAGATCATCGAAAATGCCCCCAGCGCCCATGCCAGCAGTGCAATGGCCAGATTACCGCCAGTCAGACGCAGTACATCATCGGCCTTGAAGAAGACACCGGAGCCGATCACCACGCCGACCACCATCGCAATGGCAGTCATCAGGCCATAACGTTTATCCAACTCATTACTGCTCATACCCATACTCCATACGATTGCTCATATCATCCTGAATGTAATAGTGTTCAGGTGGCCAGATACCACCAGGGCCCACTTTTCGGGGCCGCTTATTCTCGTTGGCCTGCATGGATAATTCAAAGCGTGTTAGATCAAAATATCGATCGGCAACCCAAAAAAAATACCGCCCGAAGGCGGCATTTCTATTCACATCGATGATCACGCCTTGGCGAGGTCATCCGGGCCAATCTGGCCGATTTCGGCGACTTTCTTGTCTGCCAGCAGCCAGAGGGTGAACTTGTGCAGATCCGGGTGGTGCGCCAGGGCAACCAGGAAGGCGCCCCCAACTTCACGGTAACCCAGCTCGTAGTTTTTCAGCGTGGTGGGAGGAACACCCAGCAAATCTGCAAACTTCGGACGGCTCAAACCGACCGCTTCACGGATCTGACGGATCTTCTTGCCAACAGTGACGATATTTGAATTCATAATGTTCCATACTCCGTTTGGCGGATTTACTCCGCCTTTTATTTTTCGCGACGACTCGTAGTCAAGTGTATCAGTTTTGTTCGGACTCGTTATGGTCGAGCCTCTATCTTATGAGCGCCTTTCGGCGACAACCCTTGCCTTCAAGGGGGGATGGTAATCGCTCAGCCGCCTCAGGTAAACAGTCTCGAAAAGAAACCTTTATTGTGGCCCCCCCAATAACTCGTATAATCCGCCGGATACCCATTAAGAGGAATAAGTATGGCGTTTCCCGGCATTATCTCTCGCCTGCACCCCGTATCCAGCACAGAAGAACTGGCACAACAGCGCCTGCAAGGTGAACAATATCGCGCCGAAGCATTCTGGCTTCCGGCCTTGATGTCCAGCCATGCCAGCGAACTGCTGGCCGCCCTGCCGGAGAGCTGCAGCCTGTTTCTTGAACAGGCATGCCCGGACCTGGCCTTGCGCAGCCACGACGGCACCCTGCATAACAATGAGCAGATCATCACGGTAAATGGCCAGTCTATTGCGCTGGCAACCACCCCGGGTGATGGTGGTCTGGTGCCTGAATCGGGCATGTGCGAGATGGCCGACTGGCTGGAGGCGGGACACCGCCACTTCATCTGTTCAGCTGCGGTTCAGCCTGTGGCTCGCGCCATCCTCAACATCTGGCCCCTTGACCCCTATCTGGCCCGACATTTTTTGATGACATTTACCCCCCTGCTGCAGAGCGCAACCCAGGCAGATTACCTTGCGGTCTTTGCCGCCAGAGCGAATCCGGCCAGCCCGCATAGCGACTGGGTTCAGGCTTATATGAAGCTGGAGAAGAAACTGCACAGGGCCTATCTGGATCACTAATTAATCAAAATAAACAGCCAGTTAAGGGCACGACACAATTTGCCACAAGGCTCATTTGTGAGCTTGATCATGTTTTAAAATCGGCATAGAGTGCGCCTCGTCATCGGAATGACATCAGTTGCCTGGCAGTGGTTTCTCACGCATTGCGTGCCATGCCAGCGCACTCGACACACCAGGAGAGTGTGCAACCCGGTTATACCGGGTCATCTGCCAGACTCGACGCCAGCCGTACGGCGGAGCCTGCAGCTTACATAAATTACAAAGTGTGAAGCACGTGAATAACGTGCGATCTCAACGAGGATTTTTTTATGATGAAAATGGCTCCTTCCATGATCGCCATCGCCATGGCTGCTCTGGGTGCTACCGCTGCTCACGCCGCTGACGACATCTACTTCGGTGCCGGTGTCGGTGCTACTCACTTCAACGGCCTGAACAAGCTGGAAAACACCAATGTAGGCCAGGAAGACGCGGCTGCCGCCAACGCCTTCATGGGTTACAACTTCACCGAAAACTTCGGTACCGAACTGGGCTACCAGTACACCGGTCGTGGCAACACTGACGGCAACCGTTACGAGAGCCAGGGTGCCACCCTGTCCGGTATCGCCCGTATGCCGGTTGGCAACGACTTCTCCCTGTTCGCTGAAGGCGGCGCCTACTGGGGTCACACAGATGGTCTGGGCACCAGCGACACTAAAGTTTCCCCGCTGGCCGGTGCTGGTGTGACTTACAAGGTAAATGACGCGCTGGATCTGCAAGCTCGCTACCGCTACATGTGGGACGTGGCTGACCTGCACGCCAACGGTGAGCGTTACAAAGCCAACCAGAGCATCGCTACTCTGGAAGCGGTATACCACCCGTTCCGTACTTCCTACGTAGCGCCGGTAGCTGCTCCGGTTGTTGAAGAAGCGCCGGCTCCTGCTCCGCAAGTGGTAGAGAAGAACTTCGCCCTGAACTCAGACGTGCTGTTTGCCTTCGGCAAAGACACCCTGAAGCCGGAAGGCGTTGCAGCCCTGAACGGTCTGTATCAGCAAATCGTTGAGTTCCAGCCGAAAGATGGCAACGCTGTTGTTGTTGGTTACACCGACCGTATCGGTTCCGACGCTTACAACCAGAAGCTGTCTGAAGCCCGTGCCCGCACCGTTGCCAACTTCCTGGTAAGCAAAGGTATGGCTGCCAGCAAAGTTGCCATTGAAGGTCGTGGCGAAGCCAACCCGGTTACCGGCACCATGTGCAACGGCGTAACTGCTAAAGCTCAACTGATCTCCTGCCTGGCTCCGGATCGTCGCGTAGAAGTTCGCGTATCTGGCGTACAAGAAGTTCAGCAATAATCTGACCTCGTTCAGATAGTGCGAAAAAAAGGGATGCTGCGGCATCCCTTTTTGTTTGTCTCGTTCTCGCTTGCATCCCTCACTCCCGCCTCCCTGCCCTTGCCTGCCTCGTCTCGAAAGCATAAAGTAGTTGCGCCTGTAAGGTATTGGATAAGCACTAAAAAGCGCTTCTTGTCCGGTCTGTTGTCCATGACGCCAATGCATCATGAGAGTCCAAAGCCTTCGCTATCCACTTTGCTGGCGATTTTTCGCAGCAATAAAAACAAGTGCATTGCCCGACATGGGCTAACACAACGAGGATAAACCGATGAAACTCAAAATGGCTCCTACCCTGATTGCACTGGCGCTCGCAGCCGCAGGTACCACAGCTCAGGCTGCCGAGGACTGGTACACCGGTGTTGGTGCAGGTTGGGCTTATGCCCACGGTCTGGATGATTTTGGCAAAGACACTGACAAAGATGCCACTGCGCTGAGCCTGTTCGGCGGTTACAACTTCAACGACTACTACGCAGCTGAGCTGGGCTACCTCTACGCCGGTAAAGCGGGCGTTGACGGTGCCGATTTCAAAACCCAGGGTGCCACCCTCTCCGGTATCGCCCGCCTGCCGCTCGGCGATATCTTCTCGGTGTTTGCTGAAGGCGGTGCCTACTTCAATCACGTCAACGGCAATGGCAACAGCGACAACGGCACTGCGCCGCTGGCGGGTCTGGGCCTGACTGCCAAGCTCTCCGACCTTATCGATGTGCAGGCACGCTACCGCTATCTGTGGAGTCTGGGTGACGAGCAGAAAACCTGGGAGAGCGACATGAGCGTCGCGACCCTGGAGCTGGTGATGCACCCGAACCGTACCTCTTATGTTGCCCCGGTTGCCGCCCCTGCGCCTGAGCCGGTTCCCGAGCCGGTACTGGTCGACAAGAACTTCGCCCTGAGCTCTGACGTGCTGTTTGCCTTTGGCAAATCCACCCTCAAGCCAGAAGGTGTCGCAGCGCTCAACACCCTGTATCAGCAGATCGTTGATGTTCAGCCGAAAGATGGCAGCGCCGTGGTCGTCGGTTACACCGACCGTATCGGCTCTGACGCCTACAACCAGAAACTCTCCGAAGCGCGTGCCCGTACCGTAGCCGACTTCCTGGTTGGCAAAGGTCTTCCGGCTGGCAAAGTTGCCATCGAAGGTCGCGGTGAAGCCAATCCGGTCACCGGTACCCAGTGCAACAGCGTCAAGGGCAAGGCTCAGCTGATCTCCTGCCTGGCACCGGATCGCCGTGTAGAAGTACGCGTCACCGGCGTGCAGCAAGTACAACAGTAATCCTGCAGTCCGACGTAACAAGGAGGCCACCTGGCCTCCTTTTTCTTGCCGCTTATTTCACCCACCTGGAACCCTCTTTTGCCCCCTTCCTCTTCCCGTCTCGCGCCCTAGTTCACGGCGTGTCGCCCCCCCATACCTCTTTGGTGGTTAAAAACAGCCCGTTACCTATACATAAGTGTGGGGTTTGACCAGCAGGCAACCCCACTACACCAAACATCGACGAGGATACGCGATGAACATAAGAGTAAAACCTGTGTGGATTGCACTGGCATTGGCGAGCACAGGCGCACAAGCGGAACCGGTTCACGACTGGTACGCCGGAGTTGGCGGTGGCTGGGCCATTGCCCACAATCTGAATGATTTCAGTCAGGATGTCGGCAAGGATGCGACTGCGCTCTCCCTGTTTGGCGGCTACAACTTCACGGAAAATCTGGGGGCCGAGATTGGCTATCTCTCCACCGGTGACTGGGATATCAGCGGCCATGACTTCAACAGCAAGGGAGCAACGCTGTCAGTCATTGGCCGCCTGCCGCTCAGCGAGATGTTTTCGATCTTTGCCGAAGGCGGTGGCTATATCTATCACGTCGAGTCAGTCAATGGCGGGGACGACAACCTGGCGCCGCTGGCAGGCCTGGGAGTGACGGCCCGGCTCCATGACTGGGTCGATCTGCAGGCACGCTACCGTTACATAGTGCGCGTTGGCGATGATCCGGATAACGGCAAAGCCAACAGCGGCACCCAGCGCTGGGTCAGCGACATCAGCACCGCCACGCTGGAACTGGTGATCCACCCGAACCGCAGCCAACCCAAAGAAGCAGCCCCCACGCCCGCCCCGGTCGTGGTTCCCCCGCCACCGGCCGAACCGGAGGTGGTGGATCAGACCTTTAACCTCAGTTCAGATGTGCTGTTCGCCTTTGGCAAAGCGGACCTCAAACAGGAGGGGATGAGTGCGCTGGACGATCTCTACCAGCAGATCGTCGACGTGCAGCCCAAGGATGGCAGTGCAGTCGTGATGGGTTATACCGACCGTATCGGTTCGGATGCCAACAATCAGCGGTTGTCAGAAGCTCGGGCCCAAACTGTTGCCGACTTTCTGATCAGCAAGGGATTGCCTGCCGACAAGGTGAGCATCCAGGGCAATGGCGCGAGTAATCCGGTCACCGGCAACCAGTGTGATGCCATCAAGGCTAAGGCGGCGCTCATCGACTGCCTTGGGCCGGATCGCCGGGTAGAGGTGCGTGTCACCGGCGTACAGGGCGGCAGCGAGTAGTTCATATTGAGGCGATAACCATGTCAGACGTGCAGTAAAAAGGGATGCCGAGGCATCCCTTTTGCTTTGCATCTTCCCGCAGAAATCAGAACGAGGTGCGACGGTAGCGGCGATATTCCGGATGCCAGAAGTTGGCGTCGATGGCCTGATCGATCACCTCGTCCGGGGTCTGCACCGCCTTGCCCTGCAGCATGGCGGTCTTGGCTACCATCTTGGCGATGTAGCGGGAGACCTGATGGATATCCGCCAGATCCGGCAGCAGAGAACCCTCCTCCCCTTTCACCAGCGGCGAACACTCTGCCAGCGCGCGACTGGCCGACATCAACATGGCGTCGGTCACCCGGGTGGCGCCGGAGGCGATGACGCCAAGGCCGATCCCCGGGAAGATGAAGGAGTTGTTGCACTGGGCGATGACGTAGCGCTTGCCCTTGTGCTCCACCGGTGCAAACGGACTGCCGGTGGCCACCAGCGCCTGACCGTCGGTCCAGCGGATAAGGTCTGCCGGCGTCGCCTCGACCCGGGAGGTGGGGTTGGAGAGCGGGAAGATGATGGGACGGGCACAGTGCTTGTGCATGGTCTTGACCACCTCTTCGGTGAACAGCCCCGGCTGACCGGATACCCCGATCAGGATGTCCGGGCGGCCGTGCTCCATCACCTCCAGCAGGGAGATGTTGTCCCCCACCGGCCAGTCGGCGATGCGCTCTACCGGTTGGGAGAGACGGCGCTGGAAGTCGAGCTGGTTGGGGATCTTGTCGGTGATAAGACCAAAGCGGTCCACCATAAAGACACGGCTGCGGGCCTGGGCATCGGTCAGCCCCTCGGCCTTCATCTGTGCCACGATCTGCTCGGCGATACCGCAACCGGCGCTGCCCGCACCGAGGAAGGCAACCCGCTTCTCGGAGAGCTTGGCGCCGGAGGCCTTGCAGGCGGCGATCAGGCTGCCCAGCGTCACCGCCGCAGTGCCCTGAATATCGTCGTTGAAGCAGCAGAGCTCGTTCTTGTAGCGGTTGAGCAGTGGCATGGCGTTGTTCTGGGCGAAGTCCTCGAACTGCAGCAGGATGTCGGGCCAACGGCGCTTGACCGCCTGAATGAAGGCATCGACGAACTCGGCATACTCATCCCCCGAGATACGCGGATTGCGCCACCCCATATAGAAGGGGTCATTCAGCAGTTGCTGGTTGTTGGTGCCGACATCCAGCACCACCGGCAGGCAGTAGGCGGGCGAGATACCGCCACAGGCGGTGTAGAGGGAGAGCTTGCCGATGGGAATGCCCATGCCGCCGATCCCCTGATCACCCAGACCCAGGATCCGCTCGCCATCGGTCACCACGATCACCTTGACGTTCTGCTTGGTGGCGTTTTGCAGCATGTCATCGATCCTGTCCTTGTCCGGATAGGAGATAAACAGGCCACGGGCGCGGCGATAGATGTTGGAGAACTCCTCGCACGCCTTGCCCACCGTCGGGGTGTAGATGATGGGCAGCATCTCGGTCAGGTGGTTGTGCAGCAGACGGTAGAAGAGCGTCTCGTTGGTATCCTGGATGTTGCGCAGGTAGATGTGCTTGTCCATGTCGTTGCCAAACGCCATGAACTGGCGATAGGCGCGCTCGGCCTGCTCTTCGATGGTCTCGATATTCTGGGGCAACAGACCTTCGAGGTTGAAGTTGCTGCGCTCTTCGCTGGTGAAGGCGCTGCCCTTGTTGAGCAAAGGGGTCTCCAGCAGGGCGGGACCGGCGTAGGGAATGTAGAGAGGACGTTTCTGGTTATTATCTTCAAACATGGATCTTGGTACCTAAACGGTTAGCTAGACGCAGGGACCCGCAGATCCTAGGGGCTTGTCTCATTAATTTCAAAGAGTTTGCACATCCGTTGCAAAAGGTTTGCGACCGAGTCGACGAAAGGCGCCGGGGGTCTGACCAGTCAGACGACGAAAGCGGTTGGCAAAGTTGGCCCCATCGCTGTAACCGACCCGGGCCGCCAGCTCGCCAAGTGGCCAGTTGGTATAGAGCAGCAGCTGGCGCGCCTTGTTCATTCTGAGCTCGGTCACCCTCGCCATCGGCCCCATACCGAACGCTTTCTGACAGAGACGATGCAGATGGGGAACGGAGCAGGCCATCTGTCGGGCCAGCAGGGCGACACTCCAGGGTTCGTCCAGGCGCGCCTCCACTCGGCGAAACAGTGCCTGCAATCTGAGTTCAGGGGTGCCGCGCACCTCCCCTTGCAGGGTGCGCTCCAGCAGCGCCAGCAGCAGGCTGAGCAGTTGAGGTTGCAGCGAAGAGCGAACCCCTTCCCCCTGCATCAGGCTGAGCAGATGATAGAGCTGATCGCCGCCATCCCCTTGCCAGATACGGTGGCCAAGGCGGTGCAGATGCTGCCAGCGCGGCACGTCATCGAGCAAAATCCAGCTGATCTGCCAGCTTTCGCCAATCAGCTTGAGCCCACCGGGCACGGCGGCCGGCAGGAAAATCAGCGATCCGGCCGGAATGGCTTGCTCACCCTCGTCGGTGAGCAGCGCCCCCCCCCCATCGTGACTCACCATCAGGATGTGAAACTCGGGGCGATTGCGACGGATCAGGTAGTGATCCCGCACCCGTGAGAGGCCGGTCAGGAAGATCCCCGCCTCGCCGAGCAGGGGCAGCCCTTCACGTCCCAGCATCTGCTCTTCACAGGCTGGCGCTATCTCCAGACACTCGCTAGCAAATGGCATAACACCTCAACAGGATAGTTTTACACAAGAAAATCGAGAGCTACTCACAGTGAGAAGAGCCTCGTCAGCCCCTATCATACCCCTGACAAACCTTGCTTTTCTCATACCCGGTTAACAACTATGAATTATTGGCAAGCGATTTTAAAACAAACCACCGATCGCGAGTTCATGACCCGATTGTGGCGGCTGGCCCTGCCTGTCTCGCTGCAATCCATGATGTTCTCCCTTCTCGGCCTCATCGATATCATGATGGTGAGCCAGCTTGGCACCACGGCTGTGGCGGCGGTCGGCTTGGGTAACCGGGTCTTCTTTTTCAATCTGCTGGTGATAGCGGGCCTCGCGGGCGGGGTCTCGGTATTGGCAGCACAATACTTCGGGCGCGGGGAGATGGCCGGGGTGCGCCGCTCCCTGGCGCTGGCCATAGTGGGCGCCCTGCTGGTCACCCTGCCCTTTGCCTTCATCTATGTGTTATCACCGGGCAGCGTGCTGGGTTTTGCCAGTCAGGATCCGGCACTGCGCGAGCTGGCGGATCAATTCTTGATGATCACCGGCGCCACCATCCTCTGTACCGCCATCGTAGTGCCGCTGGAGTCAGCCCTGCGCTCGGTCGGCAATGCCGCTGCGCCAACCCGCATCGGCATTATCGCCATCATCGCCAACGTCATCCTCAACTACGCCCTCATCTTCGGTCACTTCGGCTTCGAGGCGATGGGGGTCGCCGGTTCGGCCTGGGGCACCACCATTTCCCGGCTGCTGCAGACAGCCCTGCTGCTGCTCTACGTAAAGCGTTATGAGGCGCGCCTGATCCCGCGTACACCAGACTGGCTGGCTGCCTTCAAGCGCAAGGAGGTGGTGCGCTTTACCCTGATCGCCCTGCCGCTGCTGTTCCATGACGGCCTCTGGGCCTTCGGCATGCTGATTTACGGCTTTCTCTATGCCCATCTTGGCACCGATTCGCTGGCCATCATGACCACCCTCGGCACCCTGGAGAGCATCCTTATCTCCCTCTTCTTCGGACTGGCGGTAGCCTGCTCCACCCTGCTCGGCCACCGGCTCGGGGCCGAGGAGTACGAGGTCGCCTGGCAGCACTCCCAGCTGTTCCTGCTGCTGGCACCGATTGGCGCGCTGCTGGTGGGGTTCATCGTCTGGCTGCTGCAAGCCAACCTGCTGCAGTGGGTCGGCAACCTGCCCCCCGAGCTGATGACGGAAGCGGGTCAGGTGCTCGGCATTATGTGTCTCGGGATGCTGCTCAAGGTGTTCAACATGGTGGGGATCATCGGGGTGCTGCGCTCTGGCGGTGATGTGAACTACAGCATCTTTATCGACATCGTCGGCATGTGGTGCATCGGCATCCCGCTCGCCTGGGTGGCGGTCACGCTGCTCGGCTGGCCCCTCTCCTGGGTGGTGGCGGTGGTCTTGCTGGAGGAGCTCAGCAAGGTGCTGCTGGTGCAGCGCCGTATTCGCCAACGCTGCTGGTTGAAGAATCTGGTGATCGGATAAACAGCCACAAATCGGGGTCATATCAATGACAGAAAAACCCTGTTTGCAGTATGCTGGGCGCCTCTTCAATCAGAGGCAGGGATCCACGGTTTCCCTGTCCAGTAGTCGTTTAAGGAGACGAGCATGCAACCACAGAAAGAGCTGATCACCGAGACGGCCCTGCTTGAGATGGCCAACAAGATCATCAAAGAGCATGAAGACTTCATCCACGGTATGCGCGCCGATTCGGTGGAGCAGAAGGGGGATATTCTGGTGTTCAAGGGGGAGTATTTCCTGGCCGAAGATGGCACCCCGACCGGCAAGACCATGGCGGTCTTCAACATGTTCAAGCTGCTGGCTCAGCAGCTCTCCGGCAAGTACAAGCTGGCCTGATCGCACCAGCTCATTGCCAACAGGATGCCGCCCTCAGGCGGCATCTGTTTTTGCGCGGTTCTGCCCCTCGACCACCACGCAGTTGCGTCCCGCCATCTTGGCCTGATAGAGACACTCGTCGGCACGGTTGATCAGAATATCGATGGTGTCATCGGAACGAGCCATGGCAATCCCGATACTTACCGTCACCTCCAGCAATTCGTCCGAAGTGGGGCTCTTCACCAGCCGCGCCTCGACGGCAATGCGCAGCCGCTCGGCCATTTTGCTCGCCAGCGCCGGATCTGCGCAGTTATGCATCAGGATGGCAAACTCTTCGCCGCCATAGCGCCCCAGCACCATATCAGGCTCAAGCTGCTCCCCCAGGGTGGTAGCCACCTCCTTGAGCACTGCATCCCCCGCCAGATGGCCGTAGATATCGTTGATCCGCTTGAAGCGATCGAGATCCAGCAGCATCACCGCGAAGGGCTTCTTCTTGAGTTGCAGCCGGATTCTGGCCTGCTCCAGCTGCTTCATCAGCAGGCGGCGGTTCATCATGCCGGTCAGCTCATCGGTGGTCGATTCCCGATAGAGCCGCAGCAGCATGTTGAGCTGGCCGCACTGCACCCAGCAGCTGGCCATGGTAAACATGCCTAGCACCCACACCTGATTCAGGGTGGCCTGACTCCAGATGCTCTGGCCCACCAGCAGCCAGTGACCCAGCAGCATGGTCACCAGCACCACACCTGCCAGTTGCAAGCCGAGGGAGAGGGGGATGGGGAAGATGGCAAACAGGGTGATCAGCAGATAGGGAAAGGCCGCATAGCCCGCCTGCAACTCCTGTCCGGCGCCAAAGCTGTTCAGGCAAAAGAGGGAGAAGAGCATCATCACGGCCATCAGGTAGCCAAGGGCCAGCTTCATCCGTTCCCGCTTGAAGTGGATGAGGTACGAGAGCGGAATAAGTGGCGAGAGCGCCAGGGTGCAGAAGATCCTGGCCTGGAATAGCTGCTCGAAATGAACGGCGGGCAAGGTCAACCAATCCACCACGGCCCAGGCGGGCAATCCGAGCATCAGCAAGCAGGTCAGCAGGCGCAAACGCACCGTCATAAAGCCCATGCGAGTACGAGTAAAGTCTTCGGAGTGAACTCTCGCACTCCAGAACTCTGACAACTTGAGCATCCAGAGTCTCCACGATGAATACTGAGGGCTCATTCTACACCTACAAAGTGGTAAAAATGTCATTAGCGGGGAGAATAAAAAGGAGAGGTCGGTCACACAAACCGACAGATGATAATCGCAGCGCGCAAACGTTTCAACCCATCAAAAAATAAACCTTTTTTTGCATAATTAGCGCTGGTCAGCCTCATTTCAATCACTACAATAGCGCCCAATTTTCTCCCCCTCCCCACACAATTCGAGGTACTTATGGAACAGGCTGCTGTC
>OGGR01000055.1_pt1 | contig 102634 bp, 116 predicted proteins | sample 1571321 | NCBI WGS metagenome assembly OGGR01 (sample SAMEA2582048, study PRJEB24529) | metagenome | biome: Human gut stool | place: China | collected 2011 | reverse complement strand
AAAACTGCTGCGATGTCCATTATTGTTGAGTGAGCCTTTGTGGAGCTCACGAAACACTAATAGCTATCAAGCAGTTGTGAGATATTTCAAAAAAAACATTTATTTTTATTAATAATTTTTATAAAGCAGATGCTCCTCCAACTATTTCAGTTATTTCTTGGGTAATTGCAGATTGTCTATTTCTATTATACTTAATATTCAATGTTTTTATCATTTCATCTGCATTGTCAGTTGCACTACCCATTGAATTTTTTCTTGCTGAATGTTCACTAGCAGCATTATTTAATATAGCTTGATAAACCTCTAAATTAATAAATCTTGGTAAAAGTGCTGACAATATATACTCTGTATTTGGTTCAAATATATATTCACTATTTATTTCAGCTTCCATTCTTGCTATTGGGATTATTCTTTCACAAGTCAAATCATATCTTAAAGCAGATATGAATTTATTATATATCACATAAACTTCATCATAGATATGATTATTATATTTATCAACTATTTCAATAGAAATATCTCCAGCAATACCATTCATCTCCTCAGGAGAAATTTTTGAAAAAGATTCAGAAAAATTATATTTTTTCTTTGAAATAAAATCAATAGCCTTTCTTCCAAATGGAATGATAGTAATATTTTTATTTTTAAGTTTTTTAACTAATTTTTCTAATTCTTTTAAAGTAGAACTATTAAAACTTCCACAAAGTCCTCTATCAGAAGTCATAACTAATATAGCTATACTTTTTACTTCTTTTCTTCCATCAAACAATGGATGTTTTTCATATTTAACTCCTGCTGCTATATGAGCTAAAATATTTCTCATACTTTCTTCATAAGGTCTTGATTCAGATACTAATTTTGAATATTTTTTAAATTTTGTTGTAGAAACTATTTCCATTGCATTAGTAATCTGACGAGTAGATTGAACAGATTTAATCCTACTCTTAATTTCTTTCATTCCAGGCATAATCTACTCCTTAATTAAAACTTTTTTTAAAGTTTATAATATTTTCTTTTAACCTTTCTTCTAATTCTTTATCCAAAGCTTTTTTATTTTCTATTTCATTTAAAATATCTGTATTAGCTTTCAAATAATCTAACAATTCTTTTTCAAATCTTTTAACCTTTGAGACTTCTATATCATCTAAGTGTCCATTTGTAACAGCATAGAAAGATACAACTTGTCTTTCAACTGAAAATGGATGATATTGAGGTTGTTTCAATATTTCCATTATTCTATGTCCTCTTTCAAGTTGTGCTTTTGTTGCCTTATCAAGATCTGAACCAAATTGTGCAAAAGTTAAAAGTTCTGTATATTGAGCAAGTTCCAACTTTACCTTAGAAGCAACTTGTTTCATAGCTTTTATTTGAGCTGCTCCCCCAACTCTTGATACGGATATACCAGCATTTATAGCAGGTCTAAATCCAGAGTTAAAAAGTTGAGATTCCAAAAATATTTGTCCATCTGTTATTGATATAACATTGGTAGGAATATATGCAGATACATCTCCTGCTTGGGTTTCTATAATTGGTAGAGCAGTTATAGAACCTCCTCCTAATTCATCAGATAATTTTGCAGCTCTTTCTAATAATCTTGAATGTAAATAGAATACATCTCCTGGATATGCTTCCCGTCCAGGTGGTCTTCTAAGTAATAAAGACATCTCTCTATAAGCAACAGCATGTTTAGATAAATCATCATAGATTATTAAAACATGTTCTCCTCTGTCCATAAAATATTCACCAATGGCTACACCTGAATAAGGAGCCATATATTGTAAAGGAGCTGCTTCAGATGCTGTTGCAGCAACTATTATAGTGTAATCCATACAACCTAAATCTCTTAATTTTTTATATATTTGAGCCACAGTAGATCTTTTTTGTCCTATTGCTACATAAATACATTTAACATCTTGACCTTTTTGATTTATTATAGTGTCAATAGCAATTGCTGTTTTACCTGTTTGTCTATCACCTATAATTAATTCTCTTTGTCCTCTACCAATAGGAACCATACCATCTATTGATTTAATACCAGTTTGTAAAGGTTCTGACACAGGTTGTCTTGATATAATTCCTGATGCCTTTCTTTCAATAGGCATATATTTATCAGCATGTATTTCTCCTTTACCATCAATAGGATCACCCAAGGCATTTACAACTCTTCCAAGTAACTCATCACCAGTAGGAACTGATACAACTTTTCCAGTTGCTCTAACTTCATCTCCCTCTTTTATAAGAGAAGCATTACCAAGAATAACAGCTCCAACATTATCTTCTTCCAAGTTCAAAGCCATGCCCATTACTCCATGTGGAAATTCTAGAAGTTCCCCAGACATAACATTACTTAAACCATAAATTCTAGCAATACCATCTCCGACTTCAAGAACAGTCCCAGAAGTTTTTATCTCTAAACTTTTTTTATAGTTGTCTATTTCTTTTTTAATAATAGAACTTACTTCTTCTGGCCTAATATTCAAATTATCGCACCTCCATTAAAGCCTTTAATTTCTTTTCCAATTATCTAATTCTCTACGAATAGAACCATCAATAATTTTATCTCCTATTCTTATAATTCCTCCACCTAAAATATTTTTATCAATTTTTATTTCTAAGTTGATTTCTTTTCCAGTTTTTTGAGATAATTTATCAATAAGTTTTTTCTTTTGTTCTTCAGTTAACTCTTTTGTAAAAGTAGCTCTTACATCTAAAATTCTATTTTTTCTATAATAAATTTTTAGATATTCAGCAACAATGTATTTTATACAATTAATTCTGCCTTTATCCAAAATATATAATAAAATATTTAGATTATCACTGTTATCTTTTCCAAAAATTTCATTCAGAACTGACTTTTTTTCTTCATTGCTGATTAAAGGATTTCTGATAAAATTCTTAAACCCTTTATCAGTCCTATAAAGAACCATAGCTGAATTTAGAAGTTCATAGATTTCTTTCACCTGATTTTTTTCTTCAGCAATATCAAATATAGCTTTAGAATATCTTCTTCCAACTTGTGATTTTATCATTTATCTTCGCCTACCTCTGATATAAATTTATCTATAAGTGAAGTTTCTTGAATATCATCTACTCTTTCTTTTATAATCTTTTCAGCAAGCTCAGCAGCCAAATCTTTAACTTCTCTACTTAATTCTTCTTTAGCATCATTTTTCATTTTTGTTACTTCAAATTCAGTGGCTTTTATTATATTTTCTCTATTTTCCCTTGCTTCACTTATGAGATTACGAGCTTCTTCTTCAGCTTTTCTTTGAGCGTTTTTTATAATTTCACTTGCTTCTTTTCTTGAAGAGTTAATTTGTGTTTCAGCTTCCTTTAAAAGATGTTCACTTTCTTCTCTATTTTTAGTTGCTGTTACTAGTTCAGTTTCTATTTTTTCTTTTCTTTTATTCATTATTTTTGATATAGGTTCTTTAAAATATTTTTTAACAATAAATAAAAGAAGAAAAAAGTTAATAATTTGCCAAAAAAAAGTAGCATCAATAGATATTATTGGCACAATATTTTACCTCCTTTCACTAAATTAAATAATAAAAATATTATCCTAATTTATTTAAGAAAGGATTTGCATAAAGTAAAATTAAAGCAACAACAAAGGAATAAATACCAGTAGATTCAGCTACTGCTTGTCCTATTATCATTGTTGAAAGAATTGTTCCTCTTGCTTCTGGTTGTCTTGCAACAGATTCAACTGCCTTTCCTGCTGCATATCCTTCTCCTATACCTGGTCCTAATCCTGCTATCATAGCAAGTCCTGCACCTACTGCCGAACATCCTAAAACTATAGTTTTTGCTGTTAATATATCCATATTTATCCTCCTAATATTTAATCTTTAAATTTTTATGTATTATTGTATAACTTAATTTACCACTTTTTCTTCATCAATATATTCTGCATCCCCTATTGAGCCTTGAACATAAACCAAAGAAAGAGTTACAAAAACAAAACTTTGTACTAAACCTGAAAATAAATCAAAATACAAATGTAGTGCTGCTGGAATAACAAAGGGTACTGCCATATAAACAAGTCCCATTATTACCATACCTGCAAACATATTACCAAACAATCTCATAGATATGTTCAATGGCTTTGCTAATTCTCCAATGATGTTTAATGGTAGCATAACTGGATTTGGTTCTACAAAACCTTTTAAATATCCAAGTATTCCATTATTTTTTATGGATACAGATATAAATAAGATTGTTGTCAGTATTGCTAAACCACCTGTTGTGTTCAAATCTGCTGTTGGAGTTCTAAATGCTGGAAAAATTTCCAATACACCATTTTTTACACTGAACCATGGAATAGGAAAAAATGTAATTATATTTGATAAAAATATAAATAAAAATAAAGTTGCGAAATATATATAATATTTCTTTTTCCAAGCTCCTAATATTTGCCCAATGGTTGAATCTAAAAATTCATAAATTCCTTCAAGAATTGTTTGAAACTTTCCAGGTATTAATTGTAAGTTTCTCGTTCCTAATTTGAAGAACAGAAAAAAGCAAAACAGTATAAACCAAGTTGTAACCACAGTAGAAGTAACAGGAATACCAAATATTGAAAATATTATAGATGGTCCCGATACTAAATCTCCTGTTGTAAATTCTATTGGTCCTAGTATCACTTTATACCTCCTTTCACAATAATCATAGTTTAATCACTTTAAATATTTTTTAATTCTTTCAAGAGCATTCATAGTGTATATTGTGAGTTTTACATTCAATGTACCTATAAATCCACTTAAAAAAATTTTAAAGTCTTTAAAAAAATATAATAATACTGCTAAAAATATAAAATGTAAAAAATATCTTTTTGCATAGCCTATATAAGCTATCCTTTTGGCAGTCTTTATATCTTTTGAATAAATAATTGCTTTTGTATCAACTGACAACATATATAAGGCTATAACAGATATTGCACAGCCTCCTGAAATTCCAAATAAAAGGTATTTATTTTGAAAAACTAAACCAAGTAAAAAACATACAATAGTTACTATTATTGTTTTCTTAAAAAGATTTTTTATATCTTCCATCTAAATACCTTTCTTTCCTCACTTTTCTTATTTTTTAAAAATATAATTCTGTATTATATTATCATAAATATAAAAAAAATAAAACTTTTAAATAAATATTTTATTAATTTAATTCTTTTTCAATTAACTTAGCAATATCTTCTGCTAATTTATTAACAAGTTTTTTATTTTCTCCTTCTGTCATAACTCTTATTAAAGGTTCTGTTCCAGATTTTCTTACTAAAATTCTAACTTCATCTTTATATTTTTTGTTTGCTTCATCAATAAAAGATGTAATATTTTCATTTTTATCCCAAGTATTTTTCTTAGCATTATTAACTTTTACATTTATTAGAGTTTGAGGAGCATCTTTTATAGCAGAAACTAATTCATGTAAATCTTTTCCTGTATCTCTAATAATTTCTACAAGTTTTAAAGATGATAACACACCATCTCCTGTTGTAGCATAATCTTTTAAAATGATATGTCCTGATTGCTCTCCACCAATAACAATATCTTCTGCTAACATTTTTTCAAGAACATTTCTATCACCAACATTTGCTCTTAAAAGTTCTATATCATTTTCCTTTAAGTATTTCTCAAAACCTATATTACTCATAACAGTGGTAACAACTTTATTATTTTTTAAAGTTCCTTTATTTTTCATGCCAAGAGCTAAAATTCCAATAATCTTATCTCCATCTATAACATTTCCAAATTTATCAACTGCTATAAGCCTGTCAGCATCTCCATCATAAGCCAAACCTAAATCAGCTTCATAACCTACAACTACTTTTGCTAAAATTTCTGGATGTGTTGAACCACATTTTACATTTATATTTCTTCCATTAGGAGCATCATTTATAACAACAAGTTCAGCTCTTAAATCTAAAAATACATCTTTTGCTGCTCTGTATGCAGCTCCATTCGCTGTATCAAGAACAATTTTCATATCCTTAAAATTACCTTTTACACATTGAGTAAGATAATTTTTATATTGAAAGTACTCATCTTCTGCATACTTAAATTTGCCAACCTTGTCCCCAGCCAAAGGATTAATTAAAATACTATCTAAATCGTCCATATAATCTTCAATTTTGTTTTCTATTTCATCTGAAAATTTATAACCCTCTGAATTAAATATTTTTATACCATTATCTTTTGCTGGATTATGTGAAGCAGAAATCATAATACCTGCTTTGGCATTTTTTAACCTTGTTATATAAGCAACTGCTGGTGTAGGAATAACCCCAACAAAATCTATATAAATACCCATTGAAGTAAGTCCAGCTGTTAAAGCAGATCTTAACATATATCCAGATATTCTAGTATCACTTCCCATAACTACTTTTATTTTTTCTTCATTTTTATAAGTATTTCTTAAATAATAGCCAAGAGCATAGCCAAGCCTTAATGCTTTTTCAACAGTTAATTCTCTATTGGCTTCCCCTCTAATGCCATCTGTTCCAAAGTATCTGCCCATAAAAATCACTCCTTTTATATAATTTTTAAATCTTCTTTCTTTTTAAATTTATTTTTGTAGCTATAACCCCTGTTATTAAGCCCATAATTACACCTAATCCTAAGAAAATAACTATAAAAATTATTATTGATTTACTATTTAAAGATATATTTCTAAATAGTAAGAAATACACCACTATAAGCTGTAAAAGATTATGAGTAAATGCTGAAATACAACTTATAGATAATAATGATAAATATTTTCTAAATTTATATAAAAAAATCATAAATAGTGTACTTACAAGCCCAGCACTAAAACTTATAATAAAATTAGGAGTAAATAATGTTCCTAACATAAGAGCTTGTATAAAAACTCTAAGTAAAATAGTTTGTAGAGCCATTTTTGAATTAAATTTTTCAAGTGCTATAAGTACAGATATATTTGATAAACCAATTTTCATCCAAGGAAATGGTTTAGGTATTATATTTTCAATAAGAGAAAGATATAAACCTAAAAGCACTAAGGCAATTAGATAAATTTCTTCTCTATACTCTCTTTTTATCATAAACTCACTTCCTCACATAAATAATTCATAAAAAATAGTTCGTTACTAGCCAAATTTCTTAACGGATAAAAATTAAGAATTCGCTGCAAATTCAGCCAACTTGCTGACAAGTCAGCTTCAAACATGCTGAGATTTGCTCGGCTCATTCTATTTAATTTTTATCCTAAAATCTGGAATGTAACTCTCTTATTTTTTATTTTTGTTATTTGAATAATAAATTTATACCTTTAATTCAGAATCCATTCCTAAAAGGTTTTTATATTTTTCCAGTATTGGTTTTATTTCAGTGTTAATAAATTTTTCTGTTTGTTCAGGAGCAAAACCAATAAAGTTTTTAGGTTTCAAAATAGAGAGTAATTTAGTTTTATCTAATTTAAAGTAGTCATCATTAACTATCCTATCTATTAAATCATTATCCTTTCCTTCAACTTTTACTTGTTTACCAGCCTCCATAGAATGAACTCTGATTCTTTCATGAAGTTTTTGTCTATCTCCACCAGCTTTTACACATTCCATTATTATATATTCAGTTGCCATAAATGGAAGCTCACTCATTATATGTTTTTCTATTATTTTATCATATACAACCAAACCTTCCATAATATTATTCCAAATAATTAATATTGCATCTACTGCTAAAAATGCTTGTGGTAAAGATAATCTTTTATTAGCTGAATCATCAAGAGTTCTTTCAAACCATTGAGTTGAAGCAACCATAGCTGTACTTTGTTGTAATGCTATAACAAATTTAGCAAGTGATGAAATTCTTTCACTTCTCATTGGATTTCTTTTATATGCCATTGCAGACGAACCTATTTGGCTTTTTTCAAAAGGTTCTTCAACTTCTTTTAAATGTTGTAATAATCTTAAATCATTAGTAAACTTATGAGCAGATTGAGCTATATTTGCAAGTAAATTCATTATTTCAGAATCAACTTTTCTATCATAAGTTTGTCCTGTTACAGAAAATCTTTTATCAAAGTCCATTTTTTTAGAAACTAAGATATCTAGTTCTTCAACTTTTGAAAAATCTCCATTGAATAAATCTTTAAAACTTGCTTGTGTTCCAGTAGTTCCTTTAACTCCTCTGAATCTTAAAGTTTTTTCTCTAAACTCCAATTCTTCTAAATCTAACATTAAAGATTGCAACCATAGTGTAGCTCTTTTTCCAACAGTTGTAAGTTGAGCTGCTTGGAAATGTGTAAATCCCAAAGTTGCAACACTTTTATTATCCAATGCAAATTTAGAAAGATTACTCATAACATTTATAAGTTTTGTTTTTATAATTTGAAGTCCATCTTTAATTTGGATTAAATCTGTGTTATCTCCAACAAAAGCACTTGTAGCTCCTAAATGTATTATTGGCATAGCCAAAGGTGCTTGTGTACCAAATGTATGTACATGAGCCATAACATCATGCCTAAACTCTTTTTCTTTTTTAGCTGCCAGTTCGTAATCTATATTATAAATATTTTTTTTCATTTCTTCAATTTGCTCTTGTGATATATTAAGTCCTAATTCTTTTTCAGATTCTGCAAGTGCAATCCAAAGTTTTCTCCAAGTTGAAAATTTTTTATCAGGAGAAAAGTTATACATCATTTCTTTTGAACTGTATCTTTCACATAATGGGTTTGAATAGATTTCGTTATTCATTATTTACATTTACCTCCAATTTCATTATAATAGCATTTTCAGTTGGCTCTGAATAATAATTTTTTCTAATTCTTATTTCTTTAAAATTATTTTTTTTATAAAAATTTATGGCTGTTTGATTACTTTCTCTTACCTCTAAAAAAATATCTTTTGTTTTTATTTTATCTAAAAGTTCTTGTGCTATACCTTTATTTCTATATTTTTCAACAGTTGCTATTGCAAGAATTTCATAGACATCTATACTATCAAGGATTATTAAATATCCACAGACTTTATTATCTATTAAATAAACATAGATAAAAGAATTATTTCCTTTTATTAAAGTATCTAAATAACTTTTATTAAAAGCAGAACTTTTAAAAATTTCTTTTTCTAAATTAAAAATTTGTTCTATATAATCTATATCATTACTTGTTAATTTTTTAATCATTAATATTCCCTTATACTTGCAGTTAATAAGAATAAGTGAGTTACATTCCAGATTTTAGGATAAAAATTAAATAGAATGAGCCAAGCAAATCTCAACATGTTTGAGCTAACTTGTTAGCGAGTTAGTTGAATTTGCAGCGAATTCTTAATTCTTATCTGTTAAAAAATCTGGCTAGTAACGAGCTATTCTTATCTTACTATTCCTATTCTGTTTAAAGGCCAGAATCTAACTAAAGCTCTTCCTCTTATTCTACTTTCTTTTACAAAGCCCCAATATCTTGAATCAAAACTATTATCTGTATTATCCCCTAAAGCAAAATAATAATCCTCATCTAATATTACTTCAACAGTTTCTCCTGCTATAAGTTTTTTAAGAATATTTTTATCATGAACAAAGTCTAAAACAGGAGCAGTTTCCTCTCCATTTACAGTAAATTTTAAATTAGGCATAAAAGTAAAAATTGATAGAGAATTAGTTTTTAATTCTTTTTGAATTTCTCCTATATTAAATGAAGCTGATTTATATGTTTCATTATAATTTTCTTCTGGGATAATTTCTAACTTATCATTTTTTTTAGGAATTATCCATTCTCTATCTCCTATACCAAGGTTACTATATCTTCTAAAATTTGTTGCTTCACCATTTACATATAAAATGTCATCTTCAATTTTTACTTTTTCACCAGGAAGTCCCATTATTCTTTTATTATATAAAACTTTATTTTGTATAGGTTCTTTAAAAACAACAATACTGTTTCTTTTTGGTGTTGTAAATTTATATGAAACCATATCAGCAAAAACTCTATCTCCTATTTGTATTGTAGGTATCATTGAGCCAGTAGGGATTTTAAAATTTCCTATATAAAACCTTTGAATAATTACAACTAATATAAGAGCTGTACCTATTGTTTCAATATAATAAAAAACTTTTTTTATATTCTTAATTTTATTTTCATTTTTTATATCATATTTTTTTACAATTTTACTAACATATTTTTCTCTACGAGCATCAGATATTTTAGCTAAATCTTTTTCTTTTACAAATATATAGATAAAAAAAAGTGTTAGAAAAAAATAAAAAACTCCATAAAATATGGTTTTTGTTGCAAAAAACTTTAAAACTATTAATAGTGTAACTACAATCAAAAAAATAGCAGCACAATTCCAAAACTTTGTTGACATTATTTCCTCCCAATATTAAAAATTCTATTTATTATACCATATTTTTTCACTTTAAATTATATTTATTAATAAAAATTTTATTCTTATATATTTAGACTTTGTGTTTTTAAAAAATTTTTACAAAAAAGAAAAATTAAACTATAATTATTACAAAATAAAAATAAAAAGGTTAGGAAGATAAAAATGAAAAAAAATACAAAATGGATTTTAGAAAATAAAACTAATTATGAAAAAATATTTGAAAACAAAAGAGAAAAGAAATTAGATTTTATTATTGAAGATTTAATTGAAAATAGAAATCTATCTCTTGATACAAATTTTGATTTTAATCCTTTTGATTTAAAGGATATGGATATAGCCACTCAAAGAATTTTTGAGGCTATAAAAAGTAATCAAAAAATTTATATCTATGGAGATTATGATGTAGATGGAATAACATCAGTTTCTCTTTTATATTTAGCACTTTCTGAGTTAGGTGCAAATGTAGACTATTATATACCTTTAAGAGATGAAGGTTATGGATTAAATAAGGAAGCTATACAAACTTTAAAAAATGAAAATGCAGATTTAGTTATTAGTGTGGATTGTGGGATTAATTCAATAGAAGAAATTAATTTTGCTAATGAATTAAATTTAGATTTTATAATAACAGATCACCATGAAATAACTGGTGATATTCCAAAAGCTCTTGCTGTTATAAATCCTAAAAGAGACGAAAATATATATTCTTTTAAATATCTTGCAGGTGTGGGAACTGCTTTTATGTTAGTCTATGCTTTATATACCCAAATGAATAAATTGAATGATTTAGAAAAATATTTAGATATTGTTGCAATAGGTACTGTTGCAGATATAGTTCCCTTAGTTTCAGATAATAGAAAATTTGTAAAAAGAGGTTTAAAACTTTTAAATACTACTAAATGGATAGGTATTAAACAATTACTTAGAAAAATATTTCCTGATAACTGGGATACAAAAGAGTATTTTGCCTATGATGTGGGTTATATTATTGCACCAATCTTTAATGCTGCTGGTCGTTTAGAAGATGCAAAACAAGCAGTAAGTTTATTTGTTGAGGAAGATGGTTTTAAATGTCTTTCAATTATAGATAAACTTTTAGAAAATAATATTGAAAGAAAAAATATACAAAAAAAGATTTTAGAAATGTCTATTGTTGAGATTGAAAAAAAACAATTATATAATAAAAATTTAATTTTGGTTGCAAATAAATCTTTTCATCATGGAGTTATTGGGATAGTTGCTTCAAAAATTTTAGATAAATATTATAAACCAACTATAATTATGGAAATCAAGGAAAACGAAGGAGTAGCAACTGCCTCTTGTAGAAGTATTGATGGTGTCAATATAGTTGAATGTTTAAATTTTGTTTCAGATATTTTAGTTAAATATGGAGGACATTCAGGTGCAGCAGGTTTTACAATTAAAATAGAAAATATAGAAGAATTTTACCAAAGAGTAGATAAATATATTGAAGAAAATTTTAATAAAGATTTATTCATAAAGAAATTAAAAATAGAAAAAGTCTTAGCACCTTATAAGGTAAATTATGAATTTTTAAAAGAGTTGGAAATCTTAGAGCCTTATGGAGCTAAAAATCATACTCCTATTTTTGCTTTTAGAAATTGTGAATATGAGAATTTAAGATTTACAAGAAACAGTACAGAACATCTGATGTTAGATATAAAAAAAGATGGTTATTATTTTAAAAACTGTATATTTTTTGGTGGTGGAGATTATTATGGTATTATTTCAAGTTCAAAAAGTATTGATATAGCTTTTAAATTAAAATTGGAAACTTTTAAAGATAGATATATGTGTAAATTACAACTTGAAGATGTTAAAAATTCCAATGATAATATTGATTTTCAAGATGATTATTTAGAATTAAATGGGAGAGATATTTCTTTCCCAATGGAAACAGTTGTATATCCAAAAAGACCAGATATAGAAGAACCTTTGAATTTGATTTTTAATGACTATGGAGTAGCTATAACAAAAGATAGAACAATTATAGAAAATATAGATAGTAATTTAGCAAAAATTTTAACTATTTTAAAAAATAAATTTAATTATGACTTTTCTGTAAAAATTAAAAAGAAATATTTAAAAACTGAAAATATAAATTTACATTTAGAAATTGATATAATAAAAGATAGTGGTTTAAAATCTTTTCCTTTAAAAGATGCTTTAATATTTAAGGAGATTAAAAAACTTTTAATTGGAAATTTTGAATATAATTCTATACAAAAAAAGGTACTTGCTTCAATTTTTAAAGATAAGAAAAAAACTTTGGCTATTATAGATAGAAAAAGAGGAACAACGACAATAATTGACACTATTAAATTTTATTGTAAATATAGGAATTTAAAACTTTCTATAAATAATGAGAAAGAAAAAGCAGATTTTTATATTTTTGAAAATTTTACTGAAATAGAAAAAGTTAATTTTCTATTAACAAATAATATTCTTATAATTTCAAATAAAAATGTTGAAGTTAATAACTTTAACAAAATTATGGATGATTATTCTATACCTAAGAATATTGAATATATTGATTATAGTGATATAAGTATTTTAAAAAGAAATAATAATTTATATCATCCATTTTTAACTAATGAAGAAAAATTAAATATTTTAGATTTAATAAAGAGAAATAAAGTTATATTTTCCACAAGAGAAATAATTGTACATTTTTAAACACTTGATATTTATTTGCTTTTATTCTATAATTAATTATAGTGTATTGAATTCATTAATTTTATAAAAAAGGAGGATAAGACTGTTATAAATTTATTTAGATTAAATTATATAGTCTTGATAAGAAAATGAAAAAGTTTATTAAATTTTTATTGATGTCTATTAGTGTTATTTTTATGTTTGTTGCTTGTGGAGGAGATAAAGAAAAAACAGAAGTAGCACCTGAAGCTCAAGGATCAAATGAGTTAGTAATTTATTCACCAAATGCTGATGATGAAGTAAATAAAATTATCCCAGCTTTTGAAAAGGCAACTGGAATAAAAGTTACTTTACAATCAATGGGAACAGGAGATGTTCTTGCTAGAATAGCAGCTGAAAAAGAAAATCCTCAAGCTGATATTAACTGGGGAGCTATAAGTATGGGTGTACTTGCAACTACTCCTGATTTATGGGAAAGCTACACTTCTGAAAATGAAAAGAATGTCCCTGATGCTTATAAAAATACTACTGGTTTCTTTACAAACTACAAATTAGATGGTAGTGCAGCATTACTTGTAAATAAGGATGTATTTAAAAAATTAGGACTAGACCCTGAAAAATTTAATGGATATAAAGATTTACTATGGCCTGAATTAAAAGGTAAAATTGCTATGGGAGATCCAACAGCAAGTAGTAGTGCAATAGCTGAACTTACAAATATGTTACTTGTTATGGGAGAAAAGCCTTATGATGAAAAGGCTTGGGAATTTGTTGAAAAATTTATTGCTCAATTAGATGGAACTATCTTATCTTCATCTTCTCAAATCTATAAAGCTACTGCTGATGGAGAATATGCAGTAGGAGTTACTTATGAAAATCCAGCTGTAACATTACTTCAAGATGGAGCTACTAATTTGAAACTTGTTTATCCAGAAGAAGGTTCTGTATGGTTACCAGGAGCTGCTGCAATAGTTAAAAATGCACCTCATATGGAAAATGCTAAAAAGTTTATTGACTTTTTAATTTCAGATGAAGGACAAAAAGTTGTTGCTGAAACTTCAACAAGACCAGTAAATACTGCTATTAAAAATACAAGTGAATTTATAAAACCATTTGATGAAATCAAAGTTGCCTATGAAGATATTCCTTACTGTGCAGAACACAGAAAAGAATGGCAAGAAAGATGGACTGATATATTAACAAAATAGTTAGGAGAGAACTAATGAGTGTAAACATAAAAATAGAAAATGCTCAAAAAAGATATGGAGATAATATTATAATTGAAAATTTATCTCTTGATATAAAACAAGGAGAGTTCTTTACTCTCCTTGGACCTTCTGGTTGTGGAAAAACTACTCTATTAAGAATGATAGCAGGTTTTAATTCCATTGAAAAGGGAGATTTTTATTTCAATGAAAAAAGAATAAATGATTTAGATCCTGCTAAGAGAAATATTGGAATGGTATTTCAAAACTATGCTATTTTTCCACATTTAACTGTTGAGCAAAATGTAGAGTTTGGTTTAAAAAATAGAAAAGTTTCTAAGGAAGAAATGAAAGCAGAAACAGAGAAATTTTTAAAACTTATGCAAATTGATGAATATAGAGATAGAATGCCTGAAAGATTGTCGGGAGGGCAACAACAAAGAGTTGCCTTAGCAAGAGCTTTAGTTATAAAACCTGATGTCTTATTGATGGATGAGCCTTTAAGTAACTTAGATGCAAAATTAAGAGTTGAAATGAGAACGGCAATAAAAGAAATTCAAAATAGTATAGGAATTACAACTGTATATGTAACTCATGATCAAGAAGAAGCTATGGCCGTCAGTGATAGAATTGCAGTTATGAAAGATGGTGAAATTCAACATTTAGGGCAACCAAAAGATATTTATCAAAGACCAGCAAATTTATTTGTTGCAACTTTTATAGGCAAAACAAATGTATTAAATGGAAACCTAAATGGTTCAATTTTAAAAGTAGCTGGAAAATATGATGTAACTTTAAATAATATAAAAGATAAAAATATTAAAGGAAATGTTGTTATTTCAATAAGACCAGAAGAATTTGTAATTGATGAAAGTCAAACAAAAGATGGAATAAAAGCCTTTATAGATAGTAGTGTATTTTTAGGTTTAAACACTCATTATTTTGCTCATTTAGAAAGTGGAGAAAAAATTGAAATAGTTCAAGAATCTAAAATTGATAGTATAATTTCAAAAGGTACAGAAGTTTATTTGGAAATAAAACAGGATAAAATAAATGTTTTTACAGAAGATGGTTCTAAAAATATTTTAGAAGGTGTTAATAATGATATAGGTGTTGCTTATGCTAAGTAAGAAAAAAGATATATGGATAGTAATTTCGTTATGTGTTTTAGCATTTTACATAATATTTATGATTTATCCTTTAGGAATTTTATTTAAAAATGCTGTGATAGAAAATAATGGAGATTTTACTTTTGCTTATTTCACAAAATTTTTAAGTAAAAACTATTATTTTTCTACTATATTTAATTCTTTCAAAGTTAGTTTAGCTGCAACAGCTTTAACTTTAATAATAGGAACACCTTTGGCATATTTCTATAATATGTATAAAATAAAAGGGAAAACTTTTTTACAAATTATAATAATATTATGTAGTATGTCAGCACCATTTATAGGAGCTTATTCTTGGATTTTGTTATTAGGAAGAAATGGGTTAATTACTAATGCAATTAAAAATTTAATTGGTTTTAATGTTCCTAGCATATATGGATTTGGAGGAATTTTACTTGTTTTATGTATGCAACTTTATCCTTTGGTTTTTCTATATGTTTCAGGAGCTTTAAGAAATATTGACAATTCATTATTAGAAGCTAGTGAAAATATGGGCTGCACAGGAGCAAGAAGATTTTTTAAAATAATTATTCCTTTGTGTATTCCAACAATATTAGCTGCTGCTCTTATGGTATTTATGAGAGCTTTTGCAGATTTTGGAACTCCTTTATTTATTGGAGAAGGATATAGAACTTTCCCAGTTGAAATTTATAATCAGTTTATGAATGAAACAGGTTCTGATAAAAATTTTGCATCAGCAGTAAGTATTATTGCAATTATAATTACATCTTTGATTTTCTTATTACAAAGATATATAAATGGAAAATATAAATTTACTATGAATGCTCTTCATCCTATTGAGGCAAAAGAAGTAAAAGGTATAAAATCTATTTTAATTCATTTATATTGTTATTTAATAGTTTTTATTTCTTATGCTCCACAACTTTATGTAATTTATACATCTTTCCAAAATACATCTGGAAAACTTTTTACAAAAGGATATTCTTTAAAAAGTTATACAGAAGCATTTAGTAAAGTTGGAAATGCTATACAAAATACATTTTTTATTGGTGGACTCGCATTAATTTTAATTATTGTTATTTCCATTTTAATTGCATATCTTGTTGTAAGAAGAAATAACTTTATGAATAGAACAATAGATACTTTATCTATGGTACCTTATGTTATCCCTGGTTCAGTTGTAGGGATAGCTTTGGTAAGTGCTTTTAATAAAAAACCTTTTGTTTTAGTTGGAACATTCTTAATAATGGTGATATCCTTAATTATAAGAAGGAATGCTTATACTATAAGATCTTCTGTTGCTATACTTCAACAAATTCCTATTTCTATTGAAGAGGCAGCAATTAGTTTAGGAGCTTCTCGTATGAAATCATTTTTTAAGATAACAACTCCTATGATGATGAATGGTATTATTTCTGGTGCTCTTTTAAGTTGGATAACAATCATCACTGAACTTTCTTCAAGTATAATTTTATATAATTATAAGACTATTACATTGACATTACAAATTTATGTTTATGTATCAAGGGGAAGTTATGGAATAGCTGCTGCTATGTCAGCAATTTTAACATTGATGACAGTTGTTTCACTATTAATATTCATGAGAGTATCAAAAAATAAAAATGTGATGATGTAAAAATTTAAAAATCTCTTTTAGCTTATAATGAAGTTTGAAACTAAAAGAGATTTTTTTTATTTATAGATTTTCTACAAAACGCCAACCTGTTTCAATAATTTTTTCTACATTTGTATATTGAGTTTTCCATCCCAATAATTTTTGTGCTTTTTTTGAAGAAGCAATAACACAAGCAGGATCACCTTTTCTTCTACCTGTTATTTTGTATGAAATTTTTTTACAAGTTACTTTTCTAGCTGCTTCAACAGTTTCTAATACAGAAAAACCATTTCCATTACCAAGATTAAAAATGTTACTTTCATTTTTAAATAGTAATTTCAAAGATAAAACATGAGCTTTTACTAAATCTACTACATGAATATAATCTCTGATTCCAGTACCGTCTTTTGTTGGAAAATCATCACCAAAAACTTCTAAAACTCTATTTGAATCTTTTGCAGCTTGTAAAGTTAAAGTTATAAGTGATGTTACTCCCTCTCCTTTTTGACCAATAGGATATTTTTCATGTGCTCCTGCAACATTAAAATATCTAAAAATAGAATAATTTAATCCATAGGCTTTAGCACAATCTAAAATAATTCTTTCAGACATTAATTTACTTGCACCATAAGGATTAATAGGAATTGTTGAATGTTTTTCATCAATAGGTTGATCTTCTATAATTTCTCCATAGACTGCTGCTGTTGAAGAAAAAATTATATTTTTTACATTATGTTTTACCATTGATTGTATTAAACACATAGTTGTATAGGTATTATTAAAATAATACTTATTAGGATCATCTACACTCTCTGGAACTCTAATATAACCAGCAAAATGCATAATAGCCTCTATTTTATTTTCTTGAAGTATTCTTGACATTAATTCAAAATCTTGCACATTCCCTTGATAAAATTTTGCTCTTTTATCAACAAATTCTTTAAATCCATTCTCTAATGTATCAATGACTACAACATCATAATTATTATCCAATAGTTCTACAACAGCATGTGAACCAATATACCCTGCCCCTCCTGTAATTAGGATAGTTTGCATTATTAAATTCCCCCTTAATATAAATAAACCTATTATTATATTACTTTATCATCTATTAATATAATATTTATATAATAAAAATACAATATTTTATAAATAACACGTGTTATATAAAAATTACTCAGTTCTCATTATACAGTATTTTTTAAAAAAGTCTAGTATTTTTTTATATGTATTAAAAATGTATTAAAAATTAAAAAAATATTTACACTTAAAAAAATACTATTTTTGAGGATTTGAATAAAAATTTAATAATTTTTTTAAATTTTAATAAAAAAAAATACTTGAAAAAATAACAGGTGTTTGCTAAAATAAAAAAATGTTTTATAAATAATGTTAAATACTAATTACTTACATAAAATATAATTTTATAACAAAAAAATAGAAAGAGGAGTACTAAAATGAGAACAATTTTTCGTTGTTTATTAGAAAGTGCAGTTTATACCATATTGGTTTTACTCATTTTTTATTTTTTGCCTTATACTAAAAAGGAATTTTTAATTTTAAATTTACATCCATTAGAAATAGTGGTTGCTTTAATGTCCTTACGATATGGAACCTACTTAGGTATTTTAAGTTCTTTTATTGCAATTTCTGGATATATTTTTGCCTATTTACATTCTGGCAATGATATGATTTTATTTCTTTTGAAATTTCAGTATTACAAGTTTTTCTTAATGTTTTTATTTACTGCAATGATACTTGGAAAATTCAAATTGAATTATAAAAATCGTGAAGAAGATTTGAAAAAAGGATTTGAACACTTAGAAAATAGCTTTCAAGAAGAAAAAGAAAAAAATCAACAATTACTAGATATAAACATTTCTTTAAAAAATCAAATTATAAGAAGTGGGGGAAGCATTGTATCATTTCATAATCTAAAAAGAGAACTTCTTCAAATAAAAAAAGAAGAATCATATGAAAAAGTATTAGAAATATTTAGACAACTTTTAGCTTGTGAAGTTTGTTCTATATATACTTTAGTAGATAATAAATTAACAAGAAGATTTGAAATAGGAAAAAGTAAAATGGAAAGGGAAATTTTATTAGATACAAAAGAGGGAGAAAGGTTTTTAGAGGTATCTAAAAAAAGTACTAGTTTAATTTTTCCATTTGATATCACTGGAAAGCAGCCAATTTTTATAGGACCTTTATATAATGAAAAGAATATAATGGGCTTTTTAGAAATAGAGAATTTTAGTTACACAACTGGGGAAAAATATAATTTTGAATTATTTAAAATTTTAATGGAGGAAATAAATGAAATTCTACAAAAAAGAGGGGACTAACAAGTTTATTTACTTTTTTATTGCTATTTTTATTATAGTTCTAATTTTGCAAATAAATCGTGTTATAGATAAAGGAGGATTTTTTTCATTGGAACAAAATTTTTCTTTTGATAAAAAACCAGCTAAAAATACCACATTTACCTTTGATAAACCACAAAAAATGTTAGTTTTTTATAATGGAAAATCATCTCAATCTAAGGACATATTAAAAAATTTAGAAGAAAGTTTTAAATTTAATAAAATAAATTATACTTTAGCTGATATTGGAAATATTGTATCAACAGCTGGGTATGATACTTTTATTTTTGCCACAGACAGTTTTATAGGTTTACAAAAATCAACTTTTGAAGCTGTTAAGCAGGCAACTTTTGATGGAAAAAATCTGATTTTTTTAAATACTTCTGAATATAATCCTTTTAATTCTATTTCTGGGATTCAAAAAACAGGAAAAGTTATAGAAAAATCTTCAGAAATTCATTTTACTCATAAGCTATTTCCTGGACTGGACCAACATAGCCCCAGTTCAGAGATGGTAGTTCATCCTGTTTTTGAAGTAGCTTTAAATAGTGACTGTAAAATTTTAGCATGGAGTAAAGAAGATATTCCACTATTATGGGAGAAGAAATATGGGAAGGGTAGGATTTTATACACAAATGCTTCATTTTTTGCAGATAAAATAACAAGAGGTTTGATGAATCAGTGGATATCTTATGGAAATGACTGGTATATTACACCATTTTTAAATGCAAAATTAATGCATATAGATGATTTTCCAGCACCAATTCCTAGAACCATAAATAAGGTTATTCAAGATGAATATCAAATGAGCACCAGAGATTTCTATAAACAAATTTGGCTGAAAGATATGTTAGAAATAGCTAAACATAGAAATCTAATATATTCAGGATTTATTATTATAGATTACAATAATGCTGTTCGTAAAGAAGATATGAAGGAAGTATCACAAATAACATTAGAAGACTTAGATATTGAAGGTAGAGAATTATTTTTACATGGTGGGGAAATAGGAATCCATGGGTATAATCATAATCCATTAGTATTTGATGGAGATATTGATTTTGCAGCTTTATCTTATCATCCTTGGAGAAGTAAAGAAGATATGGCAGCTGGAATGAATCAGTTATTGATGTATGTAAAAAAAATGTTTGGGAAAAAGATAAAGTTATATGTATATGTTCCACCTAGTAATATTCTAAAAGAGGAAGGAAAGGAAGCTCTTGTAAAAAATTATCCTGATTTGAACGTGATTGCTTCTGTTTTTTATGGTGATTCTGAAAGAGGAGCCTATGCTAGTGAAATAGGTAGAGATAAGACTATCCCAAAATTATTTAATTTTCCAAGATTTTCCTCAGGTTTCTATTATGATAAAGATGAAATGTGGAGCTTATTTAATGCAATAGCAATTTATGGGTATTGGACTCATTTTGTCCATCCTGATGATGTTATTTCTGATGATAGAGGTATGAATAAAACTTGGAAGGAACTAAAACAAGAATTTGATAAATTGATAGGAGAAGTTGAGGCAAATCATCCATATTTAGAACCAATAAGAGCTTCTGAATTGACACAAAGGTATATCAATATTGAAGATTTAAAGATTCAGTCTGAAAAAAGAGAGAATAAAATTTATATTGGAATGGAAAATTATAGAGAACCTTTCTATATGACAATTAGAATCAGAAACAATAGTATAAAAAATATTTCTTCAGGTACATTTAAAGAAATCTATGATACAGAAGATTCTAAAATATATTTATTACATGTTGAAAACCCAGATTTAATAATCACATTAGGAGAAAAAAATGAATAAAAATAGAAAACTAGATGTATTTGTAATAATGTTATTTATAGTGGAAATTTTAATTGTAAAGCATTTTTACCAAACAGAAGACTTGTTTCATTTTAGAAGTCTATTTTGGGGTTTTCATGAACTTATAACTCTTATTTTTTTAGGAATTTCTTATATTCTTTTACATGAGGATATAGGCTATTATGATGTATTTTTAATATTGTTTCCTCTTATAGGTATATCTTTATTGTTATTAGAAAGAATTTTTCAAAAATGGAAAGTATCAAATGCAGTTATAGATGAGTTGCTTTCTTCAGATGAACAAGAAGAAAAAAAGGAGCAAAAATTTGTTCCAGAAGAATTTGAAATAATGAGTTATTATGATTTATTGTCATCTGATAATATAGATGAAAAAAAGAAATTTCTTTTTTCTTTTCAAACAAAAGAAATAGATTTAAAAATTAAAATATTAAAAAAAGCTCTTTTGGATAAAAATATTGATGTTATACATTATGCAGCTACTGAATTAAATAAAATAGAAACAGAATTGCAAAATAAGATCAGCGAACTTGAAAAAAAAGATGATAAAGAGGAACTTTATAGGACTTATAAAACTTATATTAATTCAGGATTATTGTATGATTCTATTTTAGAATTTTATTTAAGAAAAGCAGCTGAATTATTAGGAAGTTTGGATAAAAATACTATTGATAAGGAAAAAGAACTACTTTGTCTTTATAAATTAGGCAATGAAATAGTGGAGTATGAAGATATCTTAAAAAAGAGAATAAAGAAAAAAGAAGAAAAAAAAGATATTCAAGACTACTGTTATTTCTTATATCAAGAAAATCGTTTTGAAGATTTAATGAAAATATTAAAAAAATATAAATCAAAAGATATAGAAATTCCTTATTGTTTTAAACAATATGTAAAGGAGTAAATGAATAATGGCTACAATATGTTTTGTGTGTGAGGGAGCATATCCCTATGTTGTAGGAGGAGTATCTGCATGGGTACATGAGTTGATAACTTCAAATCCACAACATGATTTTAAAATATTATGTATTATACCAGACGAAAAGTTTGCAAAATTAAAATATCAAATTCCTAAAAATGTTATAGAGATAAAAAATATTTTAATGGATTCTTCTTTGGATTTCTCATATTCTTCATTTATTAAAGCTGGTTTTCAAGAAAATGAAGAAAAGAAAGATAGTGTAAAAGAATTGATACATTTTCAAATGGATGGAAATGCTGATGAGAAATTAAATATAATAGAGAAATTATTTTCTAAAGAAATGGGAAGTCCCCTTGAAATTATTCTAAGTCAGGAATATTGGGATGTATTATTAAAACAATACAAAAAATACCATGAAAAAGGAAATTTTAGCATATACTACTGGACATATAGAAATATTATTTTAAATTTATTAAAAATTGGACAAGAAGATATTCCAAAAGCTGACATTTACCATTGTGTAACAACAGGGTATGCTGGTTTTATAGGTTGTTTAGTTGCACATAGAAAAATGGGAAAATTTTTATTGACTGAACATGGAATTTATCCAAGAGAAAGAGAAGAAGAAATTTTAGGAGCAAATTGGATAGATGCAGATTTTAAAAATATTTGGATAGATTATTTCTATTATTTATCTAAATTAGCTTATCAATATAGTGATAAGATTATTTCGCTTTTTGAATATACCAGAGGTATTCAGACACAATATGGAGCAGATGAAAAAAAGACTAAAGTGATAGCAAATGGTGTAGATGAAAAAAAATATGGAGATATTGTAAAGAAGAAAAGAGAAGGCTTTCATATTGGTTCTGTACTAAGAGTTGTACCAATTAAAGATATAAAAATGATGATTAAAGGATTTAAAATAGCAGAAAAAAATATGCCTGATGCAACTCTTTGGTTAATTGGTCCGACAGATGAGGATGAAAAATATTATGAAGAATGTTTAGAATTAGTAAAAAATTTAGAATTAGAAGAAAAAGTAATTTTTACTGGAAGAGCTGATGTTTTAGAGTATTATGCTTTTTTAGATTTATTAATTTTAACATCTATTTCAGAAGGACAACCATTAAGTATTTTAGAAGGTCTTGCTTCTGGAATACCTTTTATTGCAACAGATGTTGGAAATTGTCGTGAAATACTTTTAGAAAAAAAAGATATTGGAGAAGCAGGATTAATAATTCCACCAACATCTTATACTGATTTAGCAGAAGCATTTTTAAAGTTATATAAAAATAAAGAAAAATTAAATGAATTTTCTGAAAATGGAAAAAAAATAGTCAAAAAATATTATACAAAAGAGTCTTTTATAGGACAATATCGTGAATTATATGAAGAATTAGGAGATTAAAATGGCTGGTATAGGCTTTGAATTAAAAAAATTATTTTCGGAGGAAGAAGAGCTTCCTTTTGCAAATCTAAGAGCAATTATATTTTCAATTATTGTAAGTGTTGGTCCATGGCTTATCACTGCAACATCTTTAAATATAATAATCTGGATTTCTAATCAAATAGAATTAGCTAGACCTAAACAGCTAATTTTTATGAGTAGCATTTTTTATTGTTTTATATTTTCACAAATATTAACTTGTATCTTTCAATATATAATAACAAGGTATGTATCTGATTGTGTTTTTAAGAAAAAGATTTCTAAAATTAGAGGGGCATATTTGGGAAGTATAAAATTGATAGCTATTCTTGCATTTTTTGTTAGTTTTATATTTATTAAGAATGGAGATTTATCAATCCCATATAAAGCAAGTTTTGTATTTCTTTTTGTATTTATGAGTTTATCGTGGATTTCTATGATTTTTATTTCACTTTTAAAGAAATATCACTTCTTAATTTTTAGTTTCTTTTTTGGAAACTTTATCTCTATGGCATTGGGTTTTTATTTTTTGAAATACCCAGTAACGTTTTTTGAAGAAGAACCTATTTTTTGGATGTTATTATCTTATGGAATAGGAATTTTTATCAATTTTATACTTACTTCAAGTTATATATTAAGAGCCTTTAAAGGAAAAAGTGAAAATGATTTTGAATTTTTAACATATTTAAAAGGATATTTCAGTTTAGTTTTAATAGGATTCTTTTATTCTGTTGGAGTCTGGGGACATGTCTTTATGAACTGGATTGTTGGAGATTCATATAGAATAGCTGGAGTTTTTCAAGTTTCTCCTTTATATGAAGTTGCTATTTTCTATTGTTACTGTATTTCTATACCAAGTATAGTCTACTTTGCTATTTTTTTGGAAACAAAATTTTTACCTGTATATAAGGAATATTATAAAAAGATTTGTAAAACAGGAACATATTCTGAAATTGAAAATTCTCTTAAAAAAATGAAACAAACATTATATCAAGAGATTTTATACGGAATGGAGTTACAATTTTTAATTTCACTTACTTGTGTTTTACTAGCAAATGCAGTGTTCACATATTTTGATATGGATATTTATTTACTGGATTTATTTAGAATAAGTGTTTTCTCAACTTATTGTGCAACCTTTGTATCTATATTAATTACTCTTTACTTGTATTTTGATTTGAGGATACATGGAATATGTATAGCATTCTTTTTATTGTTTTCTAATTTTTTCTTTACATATATTTTTGGAAGACTTGGAAAACAATACACAGGAGTAGGTTTTTTTATAGCTTCTTTTTTAACATTTGGAATTGCAATCTTTGTTTTTCCAAAAGTATTTAGAAATTTGAATTATAGTACAATGTTTTGGCAAAATTTTGAATATAAAGTAGGAGGAAATTTTGTGAAAAATATAACAAAGTTATTTAATAAGAAAATTTATTTAGGAATAATTTTATTATTTCTACTGTTATTTGGAGGATGTACCTCATATTATTCTAAAAATGGTTTTAACAATAATACAAAACATAATTGGCATACTATGGGAATGTATGGAAAAGATGGACTTGATTCAGAAGGATATGCAGCAAATGGATTTAACCAAGAAGGTTTTAATAGAAAACATATGAATCAATCCACGAAAACAGCTTATGATTCCAATGGTTTTGATTATAAAGGAATCCATAAAGATACTAAGAAACCCTATGATGAAAGAGGTTTTAATGCAAAGTCATATAATGTATTTACAAATAGTCCCTATGATAAAGATGGATTTAACCAAGAAGGAATCCATAAAGTTACTGGAAAACCTTATAATGAAAATGGTTGGGATGTTTATGGAATAAATGAAAAAACTAAGACTGAATATGATGAAAATGGTTGGGACATAAATGGAATTAATAAAAGAAGTTTTAATAGAGATGGTTGGAATATAGAAACCAAAAGTAAATATGATTATGCTGGTTTTGACTTTGAAGGAATCCATAAAGATACAAAAAAAACTTATGATGAAAGAGGTTTTGATGTAAATTTACACAATGTATTTACAAATAGCCCCTATGATAAAAATGGATTTAATTATGAGGGGATCCATAAAATAACTGGTAGAGAGTATGATGAAAATGGTTGGAACTATTATGGTTTACATGAAAAGACTAAAACTTATTATAATCCACAAGGATATAATGTTGATGGATTGGATAAAGATGGATATGCAAAAGGAAAAAGACCACCTGGATTAGAGGATGAATGGATGGATAAAAATGGATTTAATAAAAAAGGAATTTATATAAAGGGGTATTAAATGAAAAAAATAATAAAGACTTTATTTTATTTATTTTGTATTTCAACATTATCTTTTGCAGAAGAAGAGATAGAAAATACAAGAGATAGAGGAATTGATAAAATGAATTTCTATATTCCAGTAAATAAACAAAATAAATATTCTAACTTTACAGAGCTTGATTTAAGAAAAGATAAAAATATTTATAAATGGACTATGGCAGATGATTATCAAACTTTAAGCAATAACTGGGATATTCAATATAAAATTGAAAGAGAATATCATGTAGAAAAAAAGACAAAAGCAAAATCGCATATTTGGGATAATGAAATTTATTTTTTAAAATACCATAATCCTATAAATTTCGCTGGAAAAACATTTCAACATAAAACTGTTTTAGGAATAAAACATTATGAAGGAGAGTATTCTGGAAATCGTGATAATCAATATTATAAATTATATGTTGGACAAAAATTTTCTAGATTTTTTAATTTAGGAAAAGGAGGAACTTATATAGAGTTTGAAACTGACATTAATAAAGTTTTTGGAAGAAAAAAAGATGGTTACTCATTACTTGCTTCTCTAAAAGGAACTAGTAATATTGGTTATGGAGTTCAATTTTCTAATGTATTAGAATATGAATATTTGAATTACAATCAATATAGTAATGCTCATAAAACTAAATGGGAAACTATTCTTCGTTGGACATATGAAATAAATGAAAATATTGCTTTTTCACCAGAAGTAACATTTAAAGTTGAAAAATATAATAATTCAAAAGAAAATTATTTAATTGAATCTTCAGCAGGACCTTATGTTTTATTTACTAAGAATATTAATGATGATTTTAGAGTATATGGAAAAGTTGGAGTTCCTGTTTTTCGTAAAGATGAAAGTAAGGCTGAAGGATATAGATATTCAAAATCACAAACATCAGCATATGGCAAAATTGGATTTGAATATATTTTCTAGGAGGGATAAATGAAAAAATATCTTATATTATGTTGTTACTTCATTTTGTCTAGCTTTATTTTTTCCCAAGAAATTTATAGAGATAGAATGAGAGATTTTATACAAGAATTAAGAAAAAATACAAGCAGAGATAAAATTTTTATAACACAAAATGGAAATGCTTTATATTTTCAAGATGGAAAACTTGATGAAGAGTTTTTTTCAGTGACAGATGGAACTACACAGGAATCGCTTTTTTATGGAGATGAATTAAAATTTAACAAACTTACATCACCAAAATTAAAAAAAGAATTATTGGATATGTTAATTCCAATAAGACAAGCAGGGAAAGTAGTCTTAACCATTAATTATGGAAAGGGAGAAAAAACAAAAAAGAATTTAGAAAGTGAAAGTAAAAAATTTGATTTTGTTGCAGAGTTACTTCCTGCATTTGAAGCAAAGGAAATTTATCAACCAATGGAAAAATTTAATCAAAATAATATTTATTCTTTAAAGGATGCTAAAAACTTTTTATGTCTATTAAATCCAGAAAAATTTAGAACTTTAGAGCAGTATAAAAGTTCCTTAGAAAATGTAGATTTTGATATTTTATTGATTGAACCCTCAATAAATGGAGAATTTTTTTCAAGAGAACAAATTGAAAGTTTAAAGAAAAAGAGTTCAGGAGCAAGAAGATTAGTTATTGCATATCTTAGTATAGGAGAAGCTGAAGATTATCGTTATTACTGGAAAAAAAGTTGGAACAAAAAACACCCTGATTGGATTGCCGAAGAAAATGGGAATTGGAGTGGAAATTATAGAGTTAAATACTGGTATCCTGAATGGAAAAATATTATAAAAGACTATCAAAAAAAGTTAGATGAAATAGGAGTAGATGGATATTTACTAGATACTGTTGATACTTATTATTATTTTGAAGATAAAGATGAAGCAAAAGCAAAAACTAAAAAAATAAAAAGTAAATTTAAAAAATAATTTAAGGAAATAGATTACTAAACAAAAATATAATAATAGGAGGAAAAATTATGAAAAACAACTTAGAACAAATTGAAAGACATCTACGGTCAATAGCAAAGAGGTATAAAAGTGTAAAATATTCACTTAGTTTAGCAATACTTTTCTTAATGATGGGAATAAATGTATTTTCAGAAGAAGTTATAACACAAGAAGCAGTGTCAAAAGAAAGAATACAAAATTCTGTTGGCAATCTTCAAACAAAGATAAATGATTTAAAAAGTCAGAATGATAAGCAATTAAATGGTTTGAGATTAGAGTTAATTCAATTAATGGAACAAGGAAACCAAGTTGTAAAATCACCATGGAGTTCATGGCAATTTGGAATAAATTATATGTATAGTAAATGGAATGGAGTGTATAAAGGAAGAGGAGATAAAAAAAATTGGCCAAAAGATTTAAGAGAAAATTTTGCTGATCCTTTAAAAAGATTTGTAAAAAATGATTCTGTTACATCTTCTACTTATGGTTTAACAACACTAAATATCTTATATGAACCACCAGCAGAAATTACAGTAAGTGCTGGAATAAGACCTAAAAATGTTAATAAAACAGAAAGTAAATTTGAACCAAAAGAACCAGATAGGAAGCCTCAAACTTTTGAACCAAGGTTAATAGGGACTCCTGGAAAACCAGTAGCACCAGCAACTCCTTCTGTGAATGTATTTGATACACCAGATATACCAGCAAATGGACAATCTTTTGCTCAAAGACCAATAATTGGAAAAAGAACAGCAGATGAATATGATAATCAAATAAGTCCTAGATTTAATAATGCTGTTGTAGCTCAAAACTATGATGAATATACACCTGAACCAGACACTCCTAATGGTAATATTGATGTTAATATGGGAAAAACTACTACTTGGGGTGGTGGAAGAATAAAATTAAAAAGTACAGTTCCAGAAGGAAGACCTTTTGAAAATGGGGAAACAGAAGAAGTCGATATTAAAGATGAGAATGGTAATGTAATAGGGAAAAGAAGAATGCCAAAAGATCCATATATATTAAAAGGAAGTGGAACATATTATTTAAATCCTGGGAAAGTTGAAACTAAATATGTAAATGACACAGAAGGTAGAAAACTAGATACAGTAAATGCTTTTATAAGTGATTCAAGAGACCATAATACTACAATTAATGGAAATTATACAGTAAAAAATTTAGGAGATGGACCTACTACAAAATTATTTTTTAGTTACAACCCTTCTGGTGTTGGAGGGAAAAAATATGATAATAAAGCTAGCTGGGGATGGAGTGATGGAACTGAACAAGCAGTAAATAGAGTAGCGAAATTTACAGGTAATTTAACTTTAAAAGGAGTTGAAGATCCAAATAACAAAACTGCTCTTGTTGGTTTGGAACATCAGCTATGGGCAAAAAGTAAAACTTCAACATATAAAGATGATAAAGCTGAATGGAATAATTCTAACTCAAGTAGCACTTTATTAAATACTGGAAATATTACATTAGCAAGTGGAAACTATTTAGTTGGTATGATGATTGATGTTGAATATTCAAATGATAAAAATCATAAAAATCATAAAACAATAAATAAAGGAACAATAAATATAAACAGTAAAAATAGTGTTGGAATAGATTTTGCTAAATATGAGCTAGGCTTATTACAAACAGATGTTACTCTAGGGAATATTAATGTAAATGGAAGTAATAACTATGGTTTTAGAATGGCTAAACTTTTTGATGGGGAAACTAAAACTTATCAAGGTGCTGATAATGGAAGTAATTTAACAGTTGATGGAAATAAATATTATGATAACACAACTATAACAGGAGAAGGTGGAAAAATAGTTGTAGGTGGAAAAGAAAATGTTGGAGTTTCAATTTCCAAAGGAGTTTCTGCTGATAAAAGTGCTAACCCAATCAGTAATATAAAAAGTTTAAATATAGAAGTAGTTGGAGAAAATGTTGTAGGTTTTTTAAGAAATAAAGATTTTTCAACAAATAATTCAGGAAATATAGTTTTAGATGACACAACAGTGCAAAGCTTAACTTTTGGAAATGGTGCAAAAAATAGTACCTTAGTTCGTAGTGATAATGGAACTATTGATATAAAGAAAAATCTTAATGCAGAAAAAGGTGGAGAAGGAAATAGTTTTTCACAAACAACAAATGGAGCTACTATATATAACTACGCGACTTTAAAGAGTACTTTAGCTAATTTTACAGGAATGATTTCCTATGGAAAAAGTAATCTTCGCTCTTCTACAGCTACAAATAAAGGAACAATAGAATTAACAGGAGATTCTAATAGTAATATTGGAATGGCTGCATTAAATAGAGGAGAAATAAGAAATGAAAATGGAACTATAAAAGTATTAGGAAAAGGTAAGAATAAGGCTGCTATCTATACAGACCGAACTTCTTCAGCTACATTAAATGGAGGAAATTATTTTATTTCAGGAGAATCTTCTTCTGGAATTTATAATCAAGGTTCTACTAATTTTGGAGCTAATAATAAAATATTTGCTAGTAATGGAGCAACAGGAATTTATAGCTCTGGTGGATTAGTAGATGGTAGCCATGGAGTTGATATAGAAGTAGATGATGGTGATTCTGAAGAAAAAGGATTAGCTGTATATGGAGAAAATGGTACAGATATAAAATTACAAAACTCAAAAATAAATGTTAAAAAAGGAGCAGCTGGAGTTGGTGCATTTGGAGCAAATACTAAAATTAATTTGAATGGAGCTACTTTGAAATATTCAGGTTCTGGATATGCTGCCTATGCAACAGGTGGAGGAAAAATTGACTTATCAAATAGTAGAATAGAATTAAGAGGAAGAGCCACAGGATTTGAAATGGCTGGAAGTGGAACTTCACCAATAACATTAAATTCAGGTACTAAAATTCATGTTTATTCTAATGATGTAACAGTAATGAATATAAAAGATATGGCTTCATTAAATTATTCTAATTTAAATTCAACAGCATTTAATAGTTATCTTCAAGGGGCAACAGTACATGCTGAAAATGGTGCAACAGACTATAAATTAGCGGCTGTTGATGGAATAGGCGCTTATAATATTAATTCTAGTTTAGATAAAAAATTAGCAATAAATCCTGCAAATAAAAATACAAATGACTATATTTTTACAAGATTATTGTCTGTTCAAAGAGCAAGAATGAATTTAAAATCTGGAAATAATGTTAGAGCTGTCCTTAGCAGCAGTGAGTTAGCTGCTATAAAAGAAAAAACAGTTGTTGGTTTAGCTATGAATTCAAGTAAAAATGCAGTAAGTAATACAGAAACAGCAATAAATCTAGAAAATAATACAACTGTTACAGCAGACAGAACAGATGCAGGAAATGGAGCAATAGGTCTATTTGTAAATTATGGAACAGTTAATGTTGCCAGTGGTGCTACAATAAATGTAGAAAAAGAAAATAATGTTGTTAATGAAAAAGCTGTTGGTATTTATGCTGTAAATGGAACTGAGGTTGATAATAAAGGAACTATAAATGTTGGTGGAAACAATTCAATAGGGATTTTAGGAAAGGCTTATCGTACTGATAATGCTGGAAACAAAAAAATAGATGAATTTGGTTCTAATGTAGTAGGACAAGGAAAGGTAAATATTAAAAATCAAGGTACATTATCTTTAAATGGTGAAGGAGCAAGTGGAATCTTTGTACAAAATAATAAAGGAACAGCAGCTTCATCAGGAGAACACAAAGCCTTAAATACTGGAACTATAAATATGTCTGGGAATAGGGCAGTTGGAATGTTGGCTAAAAATGGATATCTAAAAAACGAAGGAACTATAAATATTACAGGCTCACAACAAGGTATTGGAATGTATGGTGGCTCAGAAAAAATAAAAGATAAAAATGGTAATGAAGATAAAAATGCAATTTTAGGGTCTATTTTAGAAAATGGAACAAATGGAACAATAAATGTTGCAGATTCTAATGATGAGAATAAACTTAATATAGGAATGTTTACAGATGATATAAATACAAAAATTATGAATGCTGGAAAAATATCAGTTGGAAAAAACTCTTATGGTATTTATGGTAAAAATATAACAACGACTGCAACTTCAAAAATAAAAACTGGAGATAATGGTGTTGGAATTTTTTCAAGCACAAAAGATAGTAATACTACATTAGATTTAGCTTCAGGTTCTGAAATAACAGTTGGTAATAATAATGCTGTTGGAGTTTTCTCATCAGGAAATAAAGCAGCTCATATTACAAGTTTTTCTAAAATGAATATTGGAAATGGATCTTTTGGTTATGTAATAAGAAGTAAGGGAAGTACATTAAATAGTAACTATGCAGGAGAAACTGAATTGAAGCAAGATGGAACATATATATATTCTACTGATGAAGATGGAACTATCACAAATAAAACAAAATTAAAATCATCAGGAAATAAAAACTATGGAATATATGCATCTGGAAATGTAAAAAATCTAGCTGATATTAATTTTGCTACTGGATATGGAAATGTTGGTTTATATAGTACAAGTAATAATTCAAATAAAGGGATAACTAATGGTGAAGCTGGTTCATCAGGAATTAAACCTAAAATAACAGTAGGTGCTTCAAAAATTAGAGATACAAATGGAAATCTTTTACAAGAAAAAGATAGGTTATATTCAATAGGAATGGCAGCAGGTTATAGCTGGACAGAAGAAGATTTAAAGAAACCAGAAACACAAAGATCTAATAAACAATTTATAGGAAGAATAGTAAACTATGGAACTATTTCTGTCACTGGTGATGATGGTATAGGAATGTATGCAGTTGGTAGAGGTTCTAGAGCAATTAATCATGGACTTATTGATTTAAGTGGTAAAAATTCAATAGGAATGTACTTGGATCAAGGAGCAATAGGTGAAAACTATGGAACTATAAGAACAGCTCCTAACAATACAAAAGATGGAATTATTGGAGTTGTAGCTCTAAATGGGTCTGTTATAAAAAATTATGGAACTATTTCTATAAGTGGTGCTGGAAATACAGGTATCTATAAGGCACAAGGTGGAAACAATGAAGGAAAAAAACCTGAAGTAAGCAATGGAGCAACAGATATTTCAAGTAAAGCCACAGCAGATACAAGTAAAAAATTGGGAACTTCTCAAATTTTATCACCACCTGGAGCAACAAATGCAGTTATAAAAGAAAAAGGTAAAGTATTAACGCCTGATTATGTTGATAGACCAACACCTAATGCACCAAATGTTAGAGCAGGAAGTACAATATTAAATTTAAAACAACTTCAAAAATTTAATGGAAATTCTAGAGCTAGAGCATCTGAGTTAGGAATGTATATTGATACTTCAGGAATTAAATTTACAAAACCTATTGAAGGCTTGGAAAAATTAACTAATTTAAAGAGAATAAACTTGATATTTGGAGTAGAAGCTACTAAATATTCTAATAATACAGCAATTCAAATTGGAAGTAATATTCTAGAACCATATAATAAAGTAATTGAAAAACTAAGTCGTTCAGGTTCTGGTAAAAAGTGGATTCTAAATTCAAGTAGTTTAACGTGGATGGCGACAGCAACTCAAAATCCAAGCAATGGTACTCTTGGAAATGTTTATATGAAGAAAATTCCTTATACTACTTTTGCAGTTAAAGGAGATACAGATACATATAATTTCTTAGATGGTTTAGAACAAAGATATGGTGTTGAAGGATTAAATTCTAGAGAAAAAGAATTATTTAATAAATTAAATGATATTGGAAAAGGAGAAGCACAATTATTTGTTCAAGCAGTTGATGAAATGAAAGGTCATCAATATGCAAATACACAACAAAGAGTGTATGCAACTGGTCAGATTTTAGATACAGAATTTAATTATTTAAGAGAAGAATGGGCAACAGCCTCTAAAGATTCAAATAAAATAAAAGCATTTGGAGCTAGAGGAGAATACAAGACAAATACAGCTGGAGTTATTGACTATAAAAACTATGCTTATGGAGTGGCTTACATACATGAAAATGAATCAGTTAAGCTAGGAAAAGATATTGGTTGGTATACAGGTTTTGTTCATAATACATTTAGGTTTGAAGATATTGGTAAATCAAAAGAAGAAATGCTATTAGGAAAAATTGGAATGTTCAAATCAATACCATTTGATGATGATAATAGTCTAAACTGGACTGTATCAGGAAATGTATTTGTTGGACGTAATAAAATGCATAGAAAATTTTTAATAGTTGATGAAATATTTAATGCAAAATCTAAATATTATACTTATGGAATAGGTGTAAAAAATGAAATAGGAAAAGAATTTAGATTGAGTGAAGATTTCTCAATAAGACCATATGGAGCATTAAAACTTGAATATGGAAGAATAAGTAAGATAAAAGAAAAAACTGGTGAAATAAGATTGGAAGTAAAATCAAATGATTATGTTTCAATCAAACCAGAAATTGGAGCAGAATTAAAGTATAAACATCTATTTACAAATAGAAAAACATTAACAGTTGGATTAGGTGTAGCTTATGAAAATGAGTTAGGAAAAGTAGCAAATCCTAAGAATAAAGCAAGAGTAGCATATACAACAGCAGATTGGTACAATCTTAGAGGAGAAAAAGAAGATAGAAGAGGTAATATTAAAACTGATTTAACTATCGGATTAGAAAATACAAGATTTGGAGCAACTGCAAATGTAGGTTATGACACAAAAGGGCATAATGTAAGAGCTGGATTAGGACTTAGAGTTATATTCTAAGAATTATCTAAATAGGACTATCATATGATAGTCCTATTTATTATATGTATACATTCCTAAACGATTATTAACTATCCACATAATAGGAATAAATATTTTTTTTGAAAAAGGTAAAATTTTTCCCATTTTTTTTGTGAAATTAATAAGCCCTATTTGTTTTAATTTAGGTTCTAACTTAACAACTTCACTTCCATCTTTTACTCCCCACTTAAAGACAACATTATCCATCTTCTTTAAGGTATCATGTTCTTTACTAAATTTAACAGTACCTTTATATAATAAGTCTAGGTGTAACTCAAATTTAGTAAAATTATTGACTAATATTTCTAAAATTTTCTTTACTTCATTTTCATCAAAATACATAAAAACTCCCTCAGAAACTATGAGTAATTCTTTACCATCAGTTACAACTTCCTTAGTCCAATCATTTTCAAAAACTGATTTTGAAATATTTTTTACTCTATCATTTTCTTTAAAAAATATTTTTCTATTTTCAATAACTTCTGGTAAATCAAGGTTATACCAAGTTATTTTTCCATTATCCACTCTTTCAAATCTTGTATCAAGTCCACAACCTATTGAAACTATTATACAATCTGGGTATTTTTCTATGAATTTTTTTACTTCTTCATCCATTATATATGCTCTTGCTAAAATTCCATAATAACTAGCCCAAGCAGTATCAAATTTTTTAAAATCATAATCTAACTGTGAAGCAATTTCAAAAGATTTTTTATCATGTAATACAGATTTAGGACTTTCATAATCCTTAGCTCTTGCATTTAATGTTATAAGTAATGTTTCTGCTACTCCATTTAATTTGATTTTCATAAAAAACCTCCAAACTTAAAAATTAATGTTAAATTTACACCAGTATTATACTCCTTAATAAAAAATATTTCTATTTTAAAATTTTTTATTATAAAAATATTTTTGTAGAAAAATTAAATAAGTATTTGATTTTTAAAATAAAAATATGCTAAGATAAGTAATAAAAAGTTATTAATGGAGGTTAATTATATGAAAAAAATTTTATTTACTATGATGATTTTATTTGGAATTTCAGCTTTTTCATCAAATAGTTATGAAACAGATTTAGTTGGAAGAATGAAAGTTTTAGAAGAAAAAGCACAAACTAAATTAGATAGTGGAGTAACTGCTGATATGAGTAATGCTACTACTGAATTATCAGAAGCATGGGAAAATGAATTAAATACTGTTTATAGTTTACTTATGGAAAAGCTGCCAAAAGCAGAAAAAAATAAATTAGAAAAAGAACAAAAAGTTTGGTTAAAAAATAGAAATATTAAAGCTAAAGAAGCTGCAAAGGAGGCAGAAGGTGGAACTATGGAACCTTTACTTTTTGGTGCTTCTATAAAAGATTTAAATGAAAAAAGAGCTATTGAATTAGCAAAAAGATATGATGAGATTGTAAATAAGAAATAAATTTAATAAAAACTAATAATATAAAAACTGTTACATTCAAAAATTAGATTGTAACAGTTTTTTAAATTCTATATTTTTTCTTTTTTTGAGCCATTTACAAAGTCAAAAGTATCAACTTCTTCAACATCTACATAAAATAATTCAAGTATAGGATTATTTGGAGTTTTAAACATTTCTTTTAATGCAGGATATTCATCTAATGTTCTTGCTTTTAAATTAATATCATTTACAAAAGTTGCTTTCCCACATATAGATAGCACATAAGAGAAATCTGCTTTATGAGTACAAAAAGAAACATTTGGATTTTCTTTAATTTGTCTGAAAACTGCTTTGTTATTTTCTGTACAAAAATAAACTTTCTTTCCATCTGCAAATAAAAATTGAAATGCTCTACTCTTTGGCTTTCCATCTTCTACTGTTGTAAAGATACCATTTAGGTTTTCCTTTAAAAAATTACTAAAATCAATCATTTTAAATCCTCCTTGCGTACTTAATATTTTTTATTTTATCATAATAATATTTTATTTTTAAGAAGGCACTTTTTTGAATTCTAGTTCCCAACTAGAAACCTACTTTAAATATTTATAATTTCATTAATATAGAAAAAATCTGTTGATTATGCTATAATAAACAAACAATACATAGTTTTAAATGAGGAGAAAAAATGAAATATAAATTAGTAGTTTGTGATATGGATGGAACTTTACTTACATCTAGTCATAAAATTTCTGAATATACAGCAAATATTATAAAACAAATTGAAAATAATGGTGTTAAATTTATAATTGCAACAGGTAGACCTTATCTTGATGCAAAATTTTATAGAGATAGTTTAAAATTAAAATCTTATCTTATAACATCAAATGGAGCAAGAGCTCATAATGAAGAGAATAAACCTATTGTTATAGAAAATATTCAAAAAGATTTAGTAAAAAAATTATTATCTTATAATGTAGGAACAGATATACATAGAAATATTTATCTTGATGATAAGTGGATAATTGAGTATGAAATAGAGGGACTTGCAGAATTTCATCATGAATCAGGATATAGCTTTAATATTGATGATTTAGATAAATATAAAAATGAGGAAGCAGCAAAAGTATTTTTTTTAGGAAAAGATAAAGATATAGAAAATTTGGAAAAAAACATGAAAAAAAATTTTCAAAATGATTTAAGTATAACTATTTCCTCACCTTTTTGTTTAGAGTTTATGAAAAAAGGTGTTAATAAGGCTGAAACATTAAAAAAAGTTTTAAAAATTTTAAATATAGAGCCAGAAGAAGTGATAGCATTTGGAGATAGTATGAATGACTATGAAATGCTTAGTTTAGTTGGGAAACCATTTGTTATGGGAAATGCTAATCAAAGGCTTATAGATGCATTACCTAATGTTGAAGTTGTTGGAAATAATAACGAAGATGGAATAGGAAAAAAATTAATTGAAATTTTTAATATAAATTAAAAATAGTTTATTTCTAATTAGACTTTTATAAGGTTTTCTTTGAAAAATTTGGATAAATTCCAATTATATATTATATAGGCGATTACTTGACAGCCTATAATGTTTCAAGAGCTCCACAAAGGCTCTCTCAACATTATAGGACGTCACAGTAATCTTATTCAAAGAAAAATTATCTAAAATTTAGAATACAGATTCACTTATTTTTTACTAATATAAATAAGAATGTAATTTACTTATTTTTATATTAAATCTTAATATCAAGGGATAGAAGGAGCGACACAAAATAATGTACGATTTATATGATTTTCCTTTATACAGACCACCTAGTGAGGCATACAGTTTAATTATTCAAATTACACTTGGTTGTTCTCATAATAGATGTACTTTTTGTAGTATGTATAAGGATAAAAAATTTATTATAAAACCAATAGAAGATATAAAATCTGATATAGATGCTTTTAGAGCATTATACAAAAATAGAGCTGTTGAAAAAATATTTTTAGCAGATGGGGATGCACTTGTTGTACCAACTGATATATTGATACAAGTTTTAGACTATATAAAAGAAGTTTTTCCAGAATGTAAAAGGGTTTCTATCTATGGAACGGCTATTGCTATACATCAAAAATCTGTTGAGGATTTAAGAAAACTTTATGAAAAAGGCTTAACTCTTGTTTATTTAGGTGTGGAAAGTGGAGATGACGAAGCACTAAAATTTATAAAGAAAGGCATAAAAGCAGAAAAAATTGTTGAACTTTCTAAAAAAATTATGAGCACAGGTATTGATTTATCTATTACTTTAATTGCAGGGCTTTTAGGAAAATATCAAGATAATAAAATGCATGCAATAAATACAGCTAAAATTATAACTGATATATCTCCAAAATATGCAAGTATTCTAAATTTAAGACTTTATGAAGGAACAGAACTATATAATTTAATGCAAGAAGGGAAATATGACTATATGGAAGGGATAGAAGTCTTAAAAGAGATGAAATTAATACTTTCAAGTATAGATGCTTCAAAGATAACAAGACCTATAATATTTAGAGCAAATCATGCTTCTAACTATTTGAATTTAAAAGGAAATCTTCCAGAAGATATACCTAGAATGATAAAAGAAATTGATTATGCTATTGAAAATGAAGCTATCAATGTAAATAATTATAGATTTTTATAAGAGGGAAAATATGAATATACTTATGGCATTATCTCAACTTGAAATTACAGGAGCAGAAGTTTATGCAACAACTATTGCAGATGAACTTATAGAAAGGGGAAATAAAGTCTATATAGTTTCTGATACTTTAACCACTCCAACAAAGGCTGAATATATAAAATTAGAATTTAATAAAAGAAGTTTGTTGAAAAGAATTGAACATATAAAATTTCTGTATAATCTTATTAAAGAAAAAGATATACAAATAGTTCATGCACATTCAAGAGCTTCTTCTTGGAGTTGTCAAATAGCTTGTAAATTAGCGGGAATACCACTTATTACAACTACTCATGGTAGACAACCTATTCATTTTAGTAGAAAACTTATAAAGGCTTTTGGAGATTATTCTATTGCTGTCTGTGAAAATATAAAAAAACATATGGTGAATGATATAGGATTTTCTGAAAATAAAATTTCAGTTATTCTTAATCCTGTAAATTATAAAAAATTAGATTTAGAAAAAAAAGTAAATGATAAAAAAGTCATTTCAATAGTTGGCAGACTTTCAGGACCAAAAGGAGATGTAGCTTACGATTTACTTGAAATTTTATCACAAGATGAATTACTATCAAAATACAAGGTTCGTCTTATAGGTGGAAAAGAACTACCAGAAAGATTTTTAAAATTTAAAGAAAAAGACATAGAGTTTATCGGTTATGTTCCTAATATACAAGAAAAAATATTTGAATCTGATATTGTAATTGGAGCAGGTAGAGTAGCTTTTGAGGCTCTTCTTAATAAGACTTCACTAATTGCTGTTGGTGAAACAGAGTATATGGGTTTTATTAATAAGGAAAATTTGAGTAAATCATTAGCTTCAAATTTTGGAGATATAGGCTTTATGAAATACCCTAAAATTGAAAAGGATATTTTATTAAATGATATTGAAAAAGCATTAAAATTTTCGGAAAATGAAAAGGAAGAATTAAAAAATATTATATTTAAAGAAACAAATTTACAAAATATAGTGGATAAAATAGAAAAAAAATATTTTGAACTTTATGTCAATAAGAAAAAATATGATGTCCCAGTAATTATGTATCATAGAGTGATAAATAATCCTGAAAATGAGGGTGTATATGGTACTTATATATATGAGGATATGTTTAAAAAACATTTACAATATTTAAAAGATAAAAATTATACTGTTATCACTTTTAAAGATTTAGATAAAATAGGTTGGAGAAATAGATTTGAAAAAGACAAAAAATACATTATTCTCACTTTTGATGATGGCTATAAAGATAATTATGATTTAGCTTTTCCTATATTAAAAGAATTTAATTTTAAAGCTACAATATTTTTAATGGGAAGTTTAACATATAATGAATGGGATGTCAAAGCTGGAGGAGAAAGAAAATTTTCTCTTATGTCAGTTGAAATGATAAAAGAAATGCAAGATTATGGAATTGAGTTTGGAGCACATACTTTTAATCATCCTAAAATTAATACTTTATCTAATGAAGAAATTGAACATCAAATTGTAGATGTTAAAAAACCTTTGGAAGAAAAAATAGGAAAAGAAATAATAACTTTTGCTTATCCTTATGGTATCTTAAATGATTATGCTAAGGAAATGGCAAAAAAAGCAGACTATACTTTTGCCTTAGCAACAGATTCAGGCTCAGTATGTTTATCTGATGATTTATATCAAATAAGAAGAATTGCAATTTTTCCAAATACTAATTTATTTAGTTTTAAAAGAAAAGTGGCAGGCAATTATAATTTTATAAAAATAAAAAGAGAAGAAAGATTGAGAACAAAATATGAATAGATATTGATCAGAAGTTAGAATTGTAGTAAATGTTGGAACTGGTTTAAGATATAGATTTTAAAAAGGAGTGAGCTTTGTGAAAAAAGAAGAGTTTTTAGAAAAATTAAGTATTTTGATAAGAAATGGGAATTTTAGTGAGATTGATAAAATTATTAAAAAATTTAAAGATGAGAATAATTTTGAAATGATTTCTCTTTCCTCACAAGCCTTTATAAATTTATATGAATATGAAGAAGCAATAAAAATTTTAGATACTATTAAAAATGAGTATTCTGAAAATGGAGAATTTTGTATCCGTTATGCAATGGCTTTATATAATTCTAATAGAGAAGATAAAGCTCTTGAATGGTTTAAAAAAGCTAAGAAAAAAGGAATAAAAGAAATTGATGAAACTTCAAGTAAATATTATCCTAAAAATATTGATGAATGGATTAAAAGAGCTGAAGTTTGGGCACCTAGAAGAATAGAAAAAAATAAATTTGAAAAAGAGCTAAGAGAAAAAAGAAATAAAAAACCTATTCTAAATGTAAGTTTTGATGAAGATGTTTTAAAAAATTTATGGAATAATGATAAATATTCTTTAGAAGAACATGTAGGAAAAACTCCAACAGATGAAGATTTTGAAAAAGTTGAAAAGGACTTAGGTTATCGTTTACCAGAATCATATAAGGCATTAATGAGAATTCAAAATGGAGGAGAGCTTAGAAAAAATAATTTTGAAGGATCTTTTAAAAGAAATTGGACTAGTGGAAGTTTTGATATTGAATATATATCTGGTGTAGATTCTTCTAAAAGATACTCACTTTGTGGAGAGTTTGGTTCTAAATTTTGGATAGAGGAATGGAAATATCCTAATATAGGAATTGCTATTTGTGGAACTTCAAGTGGAGGACATGATATGATTTTTCTTGATTACTCAGATTGTGGACCAGAAGGAGAACCTTGTGTAGTTCATATAGATCAAGAAGGTGGTTATGAGATAACATATTTAGCAGATAATTTTAAAGATTTTGTGGATGGACTTTTTCCTAGCTTAGAAGATGATGAGGATGATTAAAAGTGATGATAAGTGATAAAACTAAGGGTGTATTTTGGATGCTAATATCCGTATTAGGTTTTACTTTTATGGGTATTGCAGTAAAGTATTTGCCAAGAATTCCTACCTATGAAAAAGTATTTTTTAGAAATTCAGTGAGTTTTATACTTTCTGCTTATATTTTATATAGGCAAAAAGAATCTATAAAAGTAGCTAAGGAAAATATCCCCTTTGTTTTTGGAAGATCATTTTTTGGCTTTGTTGGAATGGTAGCAAATTTTTATGCACTTGAAAATTTAACTATGGCAGAAGCCAATATGCTCAATAAACTTTCACCTGTTTTTGTAACAATCTGTGCCTGTATATTCTTAAAAGAAAAAGTTGATAAAAAACAAGTTATAGGAATAATTTTAATGCTTATGGCTGTGGTTTTTGTAATAAAACCAAGTTTTTCACCAGAGGTTATTCCAAGTTTAGTTGGACTTTTCTCTGCAATACTTGCTGGATTTTCATACACTATAATAAGGTATCTTCATGGTAAAGTTAAATCAGAAATTAATGTATTTTATTTCTCACTTTTATCTGTTATTTGTACTTTTCCACTTATGATGATGAATTTTGTGAAACCTAATCTATTTGAAGTTTTTATGCTTATAGTTGGAATAGGAGTATCTGCTGCTATGGGGCAATTTGGGCTTACTTATGCTTATACTTTTGCACCTGCATCAGAAGTTTCTATTTATAATTATGTTATTATTATAACAAGTATGCTTATGGATTATATATTATTTAGTACAATTCCAGATTTATTTAGTTTTATTGGAGGCTTTATAATTATTACCACTGCAATTTATTTATATTTACATAATAAGAAAAAAACAGAATAAAAAATTAAATTTGTAAAGATAATAGATATTGTAAAGAAAAACTTGAAATTAACTATAAATAATAAAAATATATTATTTATATACAAAATAGACATAAATTATTTGACAATAAATAATATAAATAATATAATTATCGTATGAAAAGAACAAAAATTAAATTTTAATTAAATTAAGGGAGGTATCATGAAGAAAAAGTTTTGGTTATTGGTGGCAATGGTTTTAAGTGTTTTATTTTTAGTAGCTTGTGGTGGAGATCCAGACAAAAAATCGGATGCAGGAGCAGCAGGTGGAAAAAGGGATACATTAGTTATAGGAATGGGAGCAGATGCTAAATCATTAGATCCTCATGCATCAAATGATAATCCATCTTCAAATGTAAGAGTTCAAATTTATGATAGATTGATGGATCTTGATGATGATGGAGTTCCACAACCTATGTTAGCAGAATCTTGGGAAAGACCAGATGACACAACTATTATATTTCATTTAAGAAAAGGAGTTAAATTCCACAATGGTGATGAAATGAAAGCGTCAGATGTTAAGTTTTCATTAGAAAGAGCTCTAAAATCACCAGAAGTTTCTCATATTTTAACTGGAATTAAGAGTGTTGATGTTGTAGATGATTATACAGTAAAAGTAACTACTGAAAAACCTATGGCAGCTATTTTGAATAACTTATCACATACAACTATTGCTATTTTAAGTGAAAAAGCAACAACTGAAGCTGGTGATAAATTTGGGCAAAATCCAATAGGAACTGGGCCATATAAATTTGTTTCTTGGCAAAGTGGAGATAGAATAACTTTAGAAGCCTTCCCTGATTATTGGAGAGGTGAAGCTCCAATTAAAAATATAGTATTTAGAAATATAGTTGAAGAAACTAATAGAACTATTGGATTAGAAACTGGAGAATTAGATGTAATTTATGAAATATTTGGAATGGATAAAACAAAATTAAAAGAAGATGATAGATTTAACTTTATAGAAGGACCACAAGTTTCAATGACTTATCTTGGATTTAATATGAAAAAAGCTCCTTATGACAATCCAAAAGTAAGAGAAGCTATATCTTATGCAATAGATCAAAAGCCTATAATTGATACTGTATTTTTAGGTGGTGGAGAAGCTGCAAATTCAATAATAGGACCTAATATTTGGGGGTATTATGATGTTGAAAAATATACTCAAGATATAGCAAAAGCAAAAGCATTATTGGCTGAAGCTGGATATCCTAATGGTTTTAAAGCAAAAATTTGGGTAAATGATAATCCAGTAAGAAGAGATACTGCTGTAATATTACAAGATCAATTAAAACAAATTGGTATTGATTTAACAATAGAAACTGTTGAATGGGCTGCTTTCTTAGATGGTACTGCAAGAGGAGATCATGAAATGTATTTACTAGGTTGGGGAACAGTTACAAGAGATCCTGACTATGGTATGTATGAATTGATAAGTTCTTCTACTATGGGAGCTGCTGGAAATAGATCTTTCTATTCTAATCCAGAAGTTGATAAATTATTAGAAGCAGGAAAAACTGAATTAGACCCTGAAAAAAGAAAAGAAATTTATAAACAAATTCAAGAAATAGTAAGAAAAGATCTTCCTATGTATATGATAGTTTATCCTTTAAATAATGTTGTAACTAAAAAAGATATTAAGAACTTTAAATTAGATCCTGCAAACGCTCATAGATTATATGGAGTTTCAATAGGAGAATAGTAGTATTTAGAACAAAAATTTAAAAGGGCTAGGATACTTCTAGCTCTTTTTAATAAAATTATAGTTTTGGGACGGTGAAACAATGTATAAATATATATTAAAAAGATTAGTTCTTTTAATTCCTGTAATGTTAGGAGTTACATTATTAGTTTTTGCAATCATGTATTTGACTCCTGGTGACCCTGCTCAATTAATCTTAGGAGAAAGTGCTCCCAAAGAAGCAGTTGCAGCATTAAGAGAGAAGATGGGCTTAAATGATCCATTTTTTATGCAATATTTTAGATTTATAAAAAATGCCTTGATGGGTGATTTTGGAAGATCTTATACAACGGGTAGAGAAGTTTTTTCAGAAATATTTGCTAGATTTCCAAATACTGTTGTATTAGCAGTGTTAGGTATTTTGATTTCTATACTTATAGGGATACCAGTTGGGATAATTTCAGCAACAAAACAATATTCACTTGTAGATAGTTTCAGCATGGTTTTAGCTCTTTTAGGAGTTTCTATGCCAGTTTTCTGGTTAGGACTTATGCTAATTTTACTATTCTCTGTAAAGCTGGGAATTTTTCCATCAGGAGGGTTTGATGGATTTTCAAGTGTAATTCTTCCATCAGTAGCTCTTGGAGTTGGCTCAGCCGCAACAGTAACAAGAATGACAAGATCTTCTATGCTTGAAGTTATAAGACAAGATTATATTAGAACAGCTAGAGCAAAAGGAGTTGCAGAAAAGGCTGTTATAAATAAACATGCTTTAAAAAATGCTTTGATTCCTATAATTACAGTTGTAGGATTACAATTTGGTAGTTTACTTGGTGGAGCAGTTTTAACTGAATCAGTTTTCTCATGGCCTGGTGTTGGTAGACTTATGGTTGATGCCATAAGACAAAAGGACACACCTACTGTTTTAGCATCTGTTGTGTTTTTGGCAGTTGTATATAGTGTGGTTAATTTATTGGTTGACTTGTTATATGCCTTTGTAGATCCAAGAATAAAATCACAATATAAGTAGGAGGGCAAAATGGAAAAAACAAAAAATAAAAAACAAAGCCAATGGGCAGAAGTTTTTAGAATGTTGAAAAAAAATAGAATGGCTATGTTAGGATTAATTATTCTTGTAATCTTAGTCTTATTAGCCCTATTTGCAGATGTAATTGCAAACTATGACGCAGTTGTTATAAAACAAAATCTAGCTGAAAGACTTATGCCTCCTAATGGAGAACATTGGTTGGGAACAGATGAATTTGGAAGAGATATATTTGCAAGACTTATACATGGAGCAAGGGTATCACTAAAAGTTGGAATTTTGGCAATATCTATTTCTGTTATAGTTGGTGGAATTTTAGGAGCAATATCAGGATATTTTGGAGGAGTGATAGATAATATCATAATGAGAGTTGTAGATATTTTCTTAGCTGTTCCAAGTATATTACTTGCAATAGCAATAGTATCAGCATTAGGACCTAGTATGTTAAATTTAATGATTTCTATAAGTGTTTCTTATGTTCCAAATTTTGCCCGTATAGTTAGAGCTTCTGTACTTTCAATAAGAGACCAAGAATTTATTGAAGCTGCAAAAGCAATAGGAGCAAGTAATTCAAGAATAATAATGAAACATATAATTCCAAACTCATTAGCACCAGTTATTGTTCAAGGTACTTTAGGAGTTGCAGGAGCAATTTTATCAACAGCAGGATTAAGTTTCATCGGATTAGGAATACAACCTCCAGCACCAGAATGGGGTTCAATGTTATCAGGAGGAAGACAATATTTAAGATATGCTTGGTGGGTAACTACTTTCCCAGGTGTAGCAATAATGATAACAATTTTATCACTTAACTTATTGGGTGATGGATTAAGAGATGCTCTTGACCCTAGATTAAAACAATAATTATTAGGAGGCGAAACGATGGAAAATAGAAATCTTTTGGAGATTAGAGATTTAGAGATACAATATGTAAAAGATGATGAAACAGTTCATGCAGTTAATGGAATTAGTATAGATATAGCAGAAGGAGAAACATTAGGACTTGTTGGAGAAACAGGAGCAGGAAAAACTACAACAGCTCTTGGAATAATGAGATTAATTACAGGACCAACAGGGAAAATAAAAAGTGGTGCTATAGAATTCAATGGTAAAAGTATATTAGAAATATCAGAAGAAGAAATAAGAAAAATTAGAGGTAATGATATTTCAATGATATTCCAAGATCCAATGACATCATTAAACCCAGTTATGACAGTTGGAGAACAAATAGCAGAAGTTATTGAAATACATGAACATGTAACAAAAGAAGAAGCTATGAATAAGGCTGCTGAAATGCTTGAATTAGTTGGTATTCCAGGAACAAGAAAAAATGACTATCCTCATCAATTTTCAGGAGGGATGAAACAAAGAGTTGTTATAGCAATAGCTCTTGCTTGTAATCCAAAACTTTTAATAGCTGATGAACCTACAACAGCTCTTGATGTTACTATACAAGCACAAGTTTTGGATCTTATGACAGATTTAAAAAATAAATTTAAAACATCAATGTTACTTATAACACATGATTTAGGTGTAGTTGCACAAGTTTGTGATAAAGTGGCAATTATGTATGCAGGAGAAATTGTTGAATATGGAACTCTTGAAGATGTTTTTGAAAATCCAAAACACCCTTATACTTTGGGATTATTTGGTTCTATTCCAAGTTTAGATGAAGAAAAAACAAGATTAGTGCCTATAAAAGGGCTTATGCCTGATCCAACAAACTTACCAACAGGTTGTAAATTTAATCCTAGATGCCCACATGCAGTAGAACTATGTTCTCAAAGAACACCTGTGGTTACAGAAGTTTCAAAAGGACATAAAGTACAATGTCTTATAGCAGAAGGCTTAGTAAAATTTAGAGAAAATTGGGAGGAAGAAAATGAGTAAAGTATTATTAGAAGTTAAAAATTTAAAAAAATATTTTCAGACTCCAAAAGGGCAATTACATGCAGTAGATAATGTTAATTTTGCCATTGAAGAGGGTAAGACTTTGGGAGTTGTTGGAGAATCTGGTTGTGGAAAATCTACAACAGGAAGAACAATTTTAAGACTTTTAGAAGCTACTGATGGAGAAATATTATTTGAGGGAAAAAATATAAGAAAATATTCAAAAGCTGAAATGAAAAAGTTAAGGGAAAAAATGCAAATAATTTTCCAAGACCCATTTGCTTCATTAAATCCTAGAATGACAGTAAGTGAAATTATTGCAGAGCCACTTATAATCCATAAAAAATGTAAAAATAAACAAGAATTAAATAACAGAGTAAAAGAACTTATGGATACTGTTGGTTTGAGTCAAAGGCTTGTAAATACTTATCCTCATGAACTTGATGGAGGAAGAAGACAAAGAATTGGGATAGCAAAAGCCTTAGCATTAAATCCAAAATTTATAGTCTGTGATGAACCTGTATCAGCTCTTGATGTATCTATACAAGCACAAGTTTTAAACTTAATGAAAGATTTACAAGAAAAATTAGGTTTGACATATATGTTCATAACACATGATTTATCAGTTGTAAAATATTTTTCAAATGATATTGCAGTTATGTATTTAGGTGAACTTGTAGAAAAGGCTCCTTCAAAGGACTTATTTAAAAATCCAATTCACCCATATACAAAGGCATTGTTATCTGCAATACCTACAATTAATATTAGGAAGAAGATGGAAAGAATTAAACTTGAAGGTGAAATTACTTCTCCTATTAACCCAGGTATTGGCTGTAGATTTGCAAAAAGATGTATTTATGCAGAAGAAATATGTTCAAAAGAATCTCCAAAACTAGAAAAAGTCGGAGAAGCACATTTCTTTGCTTGTCATAGAGCAAAAGAATTAGGTTTTGTTAATGAAAAATAAAAATTAAAATAAATGAGACTATTGTAAGTAATAATATGATTTACAATAGTCTTTTTATAATTAAATATAATATTAATTTCCTAAAGTTAAGATTCCTTTATTTTCTTCTAACATTTTTTTTATATCATTTTTATTTATAATTTCTAATCTGAATTGCTCATATAATTTTAGGAAAATTTCAGTTGTTATAATTAAAGTTTCATTTCTTATAGCTAAATCAATAGCATTTTGATGTATTTCATTTCTTTCTTCAATTTTTTTACATCTTTCAGGATTAATTATTAAAAGTGACTTAGCTTTTTTTTCAGGATTATCATCTTTATATTTTTGTAAATGTAAATCAACTTGAGAAATATATTGATTTTTAACACTTCCACTTACTCCTTTTATTTCAATAATAAAGGCTATATCATCTAGCTGAATTAACATATCTTCTTGATTTATATCAATAAAATTGCTTAAATCTATTTCAAAAATTTCTTCTAGTATTTTAATAATTATTTTAACTAAATTACCTCCTGTTGAAAACAATATTGATTTATAGTAATTATTCTTTTCTAATTCTTCAGTATTTTCTTTTAGTTCTAAATTTTTTTTAGAAATCTCAGTTTCTATTAGAATTTTAGCTTCCTTAAGTTTAGAATCATTAAAAAAATTATAATTTATCACCCATTCTGGAATATTTTCTTTTTCTTCTTTAAAAATATAAGTTCTTATAAAATCTTTTAGAAGAGTGTTATTTTCAAAAGTATCTAAACTTAAAAGAGTACAAAATAAATTTGCTGTTATCTCTAATGTAGTGTCCTTATTACCTGTATCTGACTTTGTTATCATTTTAAAATTATTTTTAGAAAAATAAAAGTCAGAATTTACATCATAATTTAAAATTTTAGTTTTAGTTTGAGCATACAAAAAATCGGGAATATACTTATAATTATAAATAGTATCCCTAATATTGGCTATATTATCTTTTAATAAAATAGATTTCATAAAACAATTATTAAAAGAGGAAAAATCATACTCAAAAGTATAATTTTGAGGACATATAAAAAGTACTTTGGAATTAGTAGAATTACTTATTATTTTTTTAATATGTTCAAAATCATCTGATACTTCTATTTTAGTACAGGTATTATTGTAGTTTCTCCAAGTGATTTTATTATTAAAACTTATAACATTAATATCAAAATTATCAAAATCTTCAAAGTTAGAAAAAGTAGAAACTTTTATTTCTTCATCTTGATATCTTTCTATAAAATCAGTTATATAAGCACAAACATATTGAATTTTCATCTGCAAATCCCCCTAAAATTATTTTAAATAACGAAATTATTAGTCTTTATTAAGTAAATTATAAAATAAATTTTTAAATTCTTCAATATTTAAAATTTTTTTAAACCAATATTATATTTTAATTCAAATAAAAATAGTGAAAATTTATTATTGACAGTACTTTAATTAAAGATATAGAATATTAAATAAAATATGAGGAGGGAGAATATTATTATGAAAACATATGAGCGTTTAACAAAAAATAGACAAGATTTTTTAGAAGCATTAGTAAGAGTTGTTAATAAAAGCTTTGAAGAACAAAAAGAATTTAAAGATTGGGGAAATGAGGATATTAGACCAGTGCAAAGAATTTTTATTAATGCTCCATGGGGGATGGGAAAAACTTTATTTGCTGATGCAATAAAAGAATATCTTTCTGAAAACTATGAAGAAATAAATACACTATATGTCAATTCTTGGAAGATGGATTTTTATGATGAACCTATGAAAGCACTTATTGCAGAAATGAGTGAAGATAATATTATAACCGTTGAAAGTACTGAAAAAGCTAAAAATTTTTTAAAAAATTGTGGAAAAATATTTTTTGGAAAAATATTAAAAAATTTTCTATTAAAAAGATTTAATTTAAATGATAAAGATATAGAAGAAATCAAATCTTTTTTTAATGGATTGGATACTTCAGAACTTGAAGATTATAAAAATTATAAAAAATTATTAGAAGAATTTAAAGATACACTTTCAAAGGAAGAAAGACCTAAAATAATTATAATAGATGAATTAGATAGATGTAGACCTGATTATGCTATCCAATTACTAGAAATAATAAAACATATTTTTGATGTTAAAAATATCATCTTTTTATTTTTAATTAATAGAGAGCAACTTGAAAGTATAGTGTCTACAATTTATATGAATTCTAATTTAAGTACTAAGTATTTTGAAAAATTTTATGATATAGAATTAAATTTACCAGAAGTTAATTATGAGGAGTTAAGTGAACCTGAATTTCAAGTAGTTAATTATTTTAAAGAATATAGAGTGGATAAAAATAATTTTTCAGAGAATAGAGATCTAGTAATACAAAAAATATTTTTAGATATTGCATTTGTAATAAAAAATAATTTATATTTTGAAAATAATGATATTTCTATAAGAAGTATCAAAAAATTATTAAAAAAATTTAATATTCTAAAAGATAGTTTAATTGAGAAAGAAAAAGAACAATATATTTTAATGTTATCACTTATTATGCATTTTTTTATAAAAGAGTTAGATTTAAAAGCACCTAGAGATAATAGAAAAATTATGATTGTAATTTTAGAAAAATATTTAGAAAAAATAGAAACTAATAGTATTATAAAAGATATTATTCTAGAAGCATTTCAAAATAATAATATTCAAAATCAAAATGTTGATATTTATGAAGCTAATTCAAGATGTTTTAATAAAAATGAAAATTATCAGGAAAATCTGTATCAAATAAGTGTTTCTGGGAAAAAATTTTATTTAAGTAATTTTAAGACACCATTATGTAAGAACTTTAACCATTTTTTATATTTGTCAGTTGACATTGAAGAAGCAACTCTTTCATTGTGGCTTGAAAAGAAATATAATTTTATAAAATAGTTATCAATTAAAAGGAGAAAATATATATGTTACCAGATTTTAGAATATTAAATCCAATAGAATTAGAAAAAGTAGAAGATTTTTTAAATAAATGTTTTTCTCACTGTAACTTGTATATTTTAAATATTTTAAAGAGAGAAAAAAAAGAGATTGATTTAAAAAATATTATTTTTGAAATACATTTAGAGAAGACTAATGCAACTGAAAAAGATAACATAGGAAAAGTTAATTTCTCTTTGAATTTTTTTAGAAGAATAGAAACATACTACACTCATTTATTTGATGAAAAAAATGAAAAATTTTATAAAATGATTAGCCACCAAGAAAATTATGAGAAGAGTAAAGCAAATATTTTTATGAATTTTATGATTGAAATATCGTGTAAATTTTTAATTTTTCATGAATTAGGACATATATATAATGGACATCTTTTATTTTTAGAAAATGAACAATATACTGATGAAGATTTAAAAATATTAGAATGGAATGCAGATGATTTTGCAACAACAAAAATTTTAGAACTACATGCTCATCCTAATACTGTTATTTTCATAAACGATTTAGTTAAAGAAAGTATTATTTTATCATTAGAGCATTTAGGGGTAATAATTTTTAAAGCAATAGCTATTGTTCTTAGCCTATCTGATATTGGGTATAAAGAAAGAAAAGAAGAGAAAAAACATATTCCAAGAAGACTTAGGCTTCCTATAGTAATAATAAATCTTATAAAAATTTTTGATTATCTAAATTATGCAAAAAATAAATTTTGTAGCTATAAATTATCTGATATTGAGGATGATATAATAAAAACATGTTTTCATGAAGAAATATCCATTAATAATTTTTTAAATAATTGCTTTAATTCTAAAAAATGGAACCAAGAGAATAACTTAGAAGAACTTAATTTAGAAAATATAAAAAAAGTTTTAAAAATTGAAGAAAAATATAAAAAAGAAATTGAGAAAAAATTAAAAAGGTATACTAGAATGGATGCAAAATTAGAAATTATATATTAATATTCAGGAGATATCATTTATAGAAGTACAATTTTTCTAGTAGCTTATTATAAATAATTTGCATAATAAAAGTTATGATGATATGAAAAGAGCAATTAATCAGATATAATAATAAAAGAAATCCTAGTAACAAAAATAAGTTATTAGGATTTTTTATTATCTAAAACAACTGTCAACAAACTGTTAACAAAAAAAGTATCAGAATACAAAAAAGCCCTCAACTTTTTTCAAGTTCGGGCTTTTTTGTAGAAATTAAACTATAAAGTATATATTGATACTAATTAGTATCATAAAAATAAAAACTCTAGGATTTACTAGAGTTTGTTTAATAAAATATATAATTACTATATTTATTCACTCAACAGCTTATTTTTTAGGTCTGTTATATGTTGTCTAAAATAATTAGGTTTACTATCTTCAAAATATAATATCCGTTTTAACTTTCTTTCTAACTCAGATATTAGCTTCTTATTCTTTATAACATAATGGATATTATTAAAACCTAGATATTCTCTATCAATGTAAATTTCTTTTATTGGAATAACATCAGAAATAAAGAAAATAGTATCTGTTGTTGTCTTCCCTATATGATAAAAACAAGAACGAATGTCAGATTCTTCTATATTCAAGTAGAAATCTAATCTTTCTTTTGCCTTTTCATTTCTATGATTTAGGTTTCCTATTGGAATTGCCCAATAAATATCTGTATTATCTATTTTTAAAAGACAAACAATAGGTCTTTCTTTTGAGTCATTCCATACTCCACCTATATCCCTTATTATTTGATAAAATTCTCCTTTGGCAAAATAAATACCATTAATCTCCATATATCCTCCATAATGAATAAAGCCCCAAGTTTCCTCAGGGCTTCTACTTTGTTCAATTCAATGTTATCCCCTACATTGAGAAAGGTATTTGTGTCATCAATGTTTAGCTGTACATTGAGAAACATAATTGTATCAATTCAATGTTATCCCCTACATTGAGAAAGGCATTTGTTAATTTATTTTAACTCATTAGTCTTATAAAGTCAACAATTTTTTAGAATCTTTGTTTAAAGGTAGAGATTTGACCTTTTATATTTCTTTTCATTCTTTATCCTATTCTTAAAATGATTGTATTTACACTATATTAATAATTAAATTATTTCCATTATAAAGTAAATCCTCATATAGTTAATGTACGATATCTTTTATAATGGATAACACTTGTCTTTTGACTAATTTAGATTAATTATAAATTTATCTGTACGATACATTATTTAAGTTTTTTAGAAAGTTATTTTAACTTGCTCAAAGACTACCTTAAAGGTCAGTTAAAAGGAAACACCCTTTGATAAAATAAGATTTTTAATAATAATAACTATTTCTATATGTTAAAGTTTGAATAATCCAATATATTGCTAATAGTAGAATTGTTGTAAAAATAATACTCATAATCATATTTCCTTGTTCTTTAGCAAAGTCATCTTCCAGCATAACATTCTTAGAATTAATTAATTTTAATTGCTTACCATCAATAAAGGTAATTAAAAATGATTCGGGATTTTGAGTAAACCATAATATTAATGAAAGCCATATTGTCCATAGTGGTCTTATTCCTTCTATTTTTTTTACAGTAGTAGGATTATACTTCTCATTTATTTCGCCTATTTCTAAAACTTCATTTTCAAACATTATTTTTTTAATTGCCATTTGATACTCCTTTTTAGTGATTTAATTAATAATTTTTTACTATGCTTTATAAACTTAGCTTTTAAATTTTCTTAATCATTTTTATAAATTGATGTTATATTCCCATTTCTCTTTTTGCTTTTTCTATCTCTCTATTAGCTTCTTCTTCTAATTGTCTTCTAGTTTCAGGGTCATTTAATTGACGATTTACTTCCCTTTCAAGTTCTTTCATATAATAAGTATCATCTTTTGTTTTATAATTTGGAGAGTTAGAATTATCATGAAGTATAGAACAAAATCCTAAACATCCAATCATAATAACACCAATTATAGTTTTTTTAACAATATTATATTTTTTGTATGTTTCAAAATCAACTTCTTTCGTTTTCTCTTGATTAATGTAATATGAAACTTTCCCATTTGGGATAATTTCTTTTTTAAGTACACCATATTTATTATATTCAAATATTTTTTCTTGAGATAATTTACCATTTTCATAAATCATACTCTTTACTAAAAACATTTTATATACTTTTTCTTCGGTATAAAATCTTTTGTATTCTTCTCTTTTTACAATGATTCCTTTATCGTAGGTTTCCTTAATCTTGTGCCGTTCAGAATTATTTTCTGCCTTTTCTACAAAAATTCCTGTAAATGCTTCATTTTCACCCATACAATAAGTAAGTCCATCTATTTCTGTTTTATTTCTTAAATTCCTTATTTTTAGATTTTCCATTTTTTAATCCTCCGTTCACAATATCTTATATTTATAAACTAATATCTTTTTATGTCAGTAACAAAATTATTTTTATATATTAATAATAGTCTTCTAAATTTCGTCACTCTTATAATATATAAATTATTACTTAGAAATATCAGTTATTATAAATTCTTCCTTATCTTCTACTTTTAAGCATAATACTAATTTAGTTGGGTAATGTATATCTTTAATTTTCCAACCTTGTCCAGTTCTACCACCACCTAAAAGAGGATTTTGGAGTTCTCCCTCATCAAAATAAACATTATCTGATGGATATATTGATATAATTTTCAATTCATTGGGTGCTAGGATTTCATTTAATTGAGGTTTTCCAGCATCAATATATTTTCCTTTTAAAAAACAACCTGAATCACCTATCTTACTTTTATCCCATATTATTTCTATTGTATTTTTTTCAGATTTATTTTTAATAGTAAGTGATATATAATTAGAATGTGAAGAAGTTGAAATATTAACTATTTCCTTTATACTTTTTTCACTACCACAACTGACAATTAACAATGTAAAAACTATTAAAAATAAAACTTTAATCTTTTTCATAAACTCCTCCCTAATTTTCCACTTTATTCAGAATATAAATTATCTTTCTTATATCTCATTTTCATTGGAAGTTAATTTAATCTCTTTCTCTTCATTATAAGTACCATCTAACTTAAAATCTAACTTATGAATATATTCTAATAGTTCTTCAAAGGTATTATAAGTTTTTGGAATTTCTCTTTTTAAGCCTAATACTTCTTTAAAATACTCTCTTTCTAATTTATTGTTATTAAGCATTTCAAAATCCATTTTACTAACACAAAATTTGAAATTCTTGAAACAACTTTTACTAACATATTCATATAAGAAAGTTGGCAGATGATAACATATAAATAATTCTTGCATTTTATTATTTTTTTCATTGACTTTTAAATTTTTATTTATGTCCTTTAAATCAATAGAAAGTAAAACATATAAAATTTTATGAATAGGACAACCTTTATAAAAATCAATAAGTTTATTTTCTTTGGAGTTTTTAAGTTGATTATATTTATCTCTAAAAGCAAAATAGCCAAAGATATTTTCGCCTTTATCAATAGCAATTTTATCACTCCAATTATCAGCATCAGCAACTTTAGAAAATTCCACAGCTATTTTAATTTTTTCTGGTGAATCTATATCTTTAAAACTATTTAGTTCATTAAATAACCTATTAAATTCATTTTGTTCATTATGATTACTATATTTTAAATTCTTAATATATTCTTTTTCTATATCAGATAAAATCTCTCTATTTGCCATAATAAACTTTTTAATAATATTTAGTGAAGACATATTCATAATTTCCAAAGTTAAATGAGATAATAATATTAATATTTCTTTTTCTGATAAAGGATAATTTTCCTTGTATTCTTTATATGATTTGAAACTTTCTAAAAATGAGAATGAATTTTTAGTATCTTCTTTAATTATGTATCTTTTATTTAAAAATTTTAATGTATCTAGGTTTTTTGTATCTAAGGCTTTGAATATAATATTTAATAAGAATGTTATATAATAACCTACATCTTTGTTTTCATAATTTTGTTGAATCATACTCTTTTCTTTAATTTGGTATATCTCTTTTATCTCTGCTTCATAGAGAGAATTTACTTTTTTAACTTTCTTATAAAATTTAAAATTCTCTTTTTCAGTAATATGAAATTTTCTGTGTAAGATACCAGCAGTACGATTTCTCATATAATTTGGTAGAATATAGTCATAAAAGTAACTTTTTGCTGAATCTATGTCAGCTTGACTTATTTCAGAAATATCTTTAATTTCTTTTCTTTTCATATATTCATTTTGATATAATTTTTTAGAATGAATAGTTGAAAAACTTAATATATTTTTATCATAATGAAAATATTGCAACAAAATATCTTTTATACAAGCCTTATCTCTACTATCTGCAAAATAATAATTTAAAAAGATAATATCATCTTTATTCTTTTCTATTTCATCTTGTATTTTAATATCTTTTTTCTTATTTCTAACAGTAGCTTCTGTACAGTGGAATTTATCAGCTATTTGTTGATTTGTTAGTTTATCATCTCCTTTCTTTTTTTCATTCTCTCTTATTAGTTGTTCAAATTCTATATCACCATTAAACTTCTTTTCTTTATTTGCTTGGCTCATTATTCCCCCTTATAATAAAAAATAAAAAAATTTCGATTTCAAATCAAAAAGACATAAAAAAGCCATATAATATAAGGATTTATTAAAGTCCTAAAATAAGAAAAGGTTACAGTAATAAAACCACCCCATTCTCTATTAATACAACCTTTTTCTAATTAATACTTTAAATTTTACTCATATAATATAGATATTTTTATATGGAATCGAAATTTTTTTATAAATTTTATTTTCTAATTTTCTGTCCTGTATTATATCATATTAACTTAAAATTGTCAAGAGTGTAAAAAATTCTATAGCAATAAAAAATAACAGTTTATTCACTGTTACCTTTTATCATCCTATTTCATTTTTAATTGTTCTTTGATGTAATTAAGTTCGATTTCTGTTACTTTTCCATTTGCATTTTTTTCAATCAACTTATCAATTTCATTTTTAAGGTCTTCCATAAGATTTTTAATGTCATCATCACTTAAAAAGTACAATTTATCATTGTTTTTATTTGACCCTCTAAAATAGCTTATAAGGGCTTTGCTTGGTACTAGGCTACCTAGATTACCTATCTCATATCCTAAGCACTTTAAAAAGCCTCTCAGAGCCTCAATTTTCTGTTTGTTATCTTTGCTTTTTTCAATTTCTTCTAATTCATTAATTAAATTTTTATCATCAGCAAATATATCTCTTAAATCATCAAGTTGCATATCTAAAACTTCAAATAGTTTGGTTATTTTGTTTTTTGGTACAGCAAGAGTACCACCCTCATATCTTTTAATAGTTGGTAATGCTACTTCTAACTTATCAGCAAGTTCTTCTTGTGTCCATCTCTTTTCTTTTCTGCATTTCTTAATTAGGTCTTTGTATTTCTTTATATTTTCATCTATGGCTTTATTGGTCTTATCTTTTTTCATATCTTCCTCCAATACCTTTTTATATAATCATACACTAAATAGAATAATAAATCAAATCTTAATTATTATAATACTAAAAAGTATATTTGATACATTTAAGGTATTGACTTCTTTAAATGTTAATGATACTATATAGTATATATAAATACTAATAAAGATTAATATATACTTAAAAATATATTTTATGAAAGGGGAATAATTTATGAGAAGTCCTAATAAAACAGGTTGTATAGTCAAATTAAAAGGTAATAGAAGAAGACCTTATGTACTTTATAGTCCTTATTTTTATGATAGTGTCAGCCAAAAATATAAAAGGTCAGCATTAGGATATTATTCAACATTAGAAGAAGCTAAAATGTATAAAATTGCTTATTTCTCCAGTAATATAGACCTTTTAAAGAATAGTAACAATACAACTTCATTGATATTTGAAGAAGTATATAAACTATGGCTTAAAAATAAAGATGTTAGAAAATCAACTATGAAAAATTATATAACTAACTTTAATAGAAGTTCTATCTTACATAAAATGCCAATAGATACTATTAATGGCTTATTTCTTCAAAATATCATAAATAAGGCTAATTTAACAAAGGGTAGTCTAAGAAATTTAAAAAGTTTTTGGGCTAATATATGGGATTTTGCTTTGTTAAATGATTTATGTAATAAAAAGAATTATCCTAAGTTATTAAAGTTACCAAGCATTGAAAGAGGAAATAAGACAAGTATAAGAGAAAGAATATTTACAGATGAAGAATTAGAAATCTTATGGAATAATTTATACAAAGATAAAAGAAAAATCGTTGATATAGTCCTTATATTGTGTTATACAGGTCTAAGAATAGGAGAATTATTAAATATTAAAATCAAGGATATAGACTTAAAAGAAAAGACAATAAAGATTACAAATTCTAAGACTGTGAATGGTATTAGAACTATACCAATACATGATAAATTACTTTCTTTAATATCAAATAGAATGTACAAAGGCAATGAGTATTTATTTACTACATTAGATAACAAGCACTATAAGTATGATTCGTTTGATAATCATTTTAGAATATTATGTAAAAACCTTAAATTGAAATATCATACACTTCATGATACAAGGCATACATTTGCTACTTTGTTGGTAAATGCAGAGGTAAACAAAGAAATAATAATTAAGATGATAGGACATAAGAGATATAAGACAACATTAGACATCTATGTACATAAGAACTATGATGATATGAAAAGAGCAATTAATCAGATATAATAATAAAAGAAATCCTAGTAACAAAAATAAGTTATTAGGATTTTTTATTATCTAAAACAACTGTCAACAAACTGTTAACAAAAAAAGTATCAGAATACAAAAAAGCCCTCAACTTTTTTCAAGTTCGGGCTTTTTTGTAGAAATTAAACTATAATTTATATTTAGATTTTTAACACTTGAATATACCATAACTTCAAAATTTAAGTGTAGAATAAATTGACTTAACTTGAATTAGATGTCAACAAAGTGCAAACACTTTAATGATAACTATATATTCTATATACTGTTATTTTATATCTCATCCACTGCCTCTTTCAATTTTTTGATATTCTTATGTACATAAACTTCTGATGTAGTTTTATAGCTAGAATGTCCTATCATTTTTATAACTGCATCTTTATCTGCAACATTATCTGATAGAAGTGTAGCAAAAGTATGTCTAGTATCATGTAAACTATGATATGATAACCCCATATCTCTAAATAATATTCTAAAATGGTTATCAAAAGAATCATAATCATACTCTAAACCATCATATCTTTGCCATAAAAATGTATCCTTACTAAAATATCTATTCTTGAATAAATCCAATATTTTGTCTGCAATAGGGACTTTTCTAACTCCAGCTTTACTCTTAGATTTTTCAACTTCAAAATAAAAATCTTTTAAATAAATATTTTTTCTATTTACTTTTAATAGTTCTCCTATTCTTAATCCTGTATAACATAAGATTAAAATTATATCTATTATTTTGTACTTATCTATTTCATAATTATATAGATTATTCCAAAGTGCTTGTAACTCTTCTTTACTGAATGGTCTTTCTCTATCTCCTGTCTTTTTTCCTTTTTCTTGAACTGGTAGTTTTAAAAACTTAGCATAGTTCTTAGTAGCCATATCATTTAGAATAGCAAAGTCCCAGATATTAGACCAGAAACTTCTTAATAATCTTAATGTGCTATTAGTTAGATCCAAACTATAAAAAATATTTTGTAACATAATACCATTGATTTTAGCTATTTCTAATCCACATAACTTTTTACTTCTTTTAAAATTAATTTCATAGTTAGTTTTTGTTCCATCTTTTACATCTTCTTTTGATTTTATCCACAGTTGATAAATTTGTTCAAAAGTTATCCCTTTTTCTTTCTTTTTATTAATTTTAACATCAGTGTTTTCTAGCATTTCAATATTATTTGTAAACATAGCTAGTTTATAAGTTTCTGCCTCTTTTTGTGTTTTAAAACAAGCTATAAAATCTCTCTTATATCTTTTTTCTTCTATACTATAATACTTAGGTCCTAAATAAGCCCAAGGTTTTCTTCTTTTACCTGATAATTTAAAAACAGTTCCCATTCCATTTGCTGCTCTCATAAAAAAACACACTCCTTTATTTGCATAATAAAAATGAGTGTGATATAATTTTAATATCTGAATTACAAAGAGTATCACACTCTTAAAGCCTTTTAGTTGTTGGTAGCAACGAAGGGGCTTTTTTTGTTTATTTATATCCTTTTTTACAAGGTGTATATCCTCTAGCTTCTGCCTCTGCTCTTTCAATAGGAATTATCTTTTTAGCTCTAGCTAAACCAGGACAATTTTTGCTTGGATGATACTTTTTACCTGTTGGTGTAATATAGACTATTTCTGCTAAAACTCCAACTGATAAAATTAAAAATAAAATTGCAATAAGTTTTTTCATAAATAATACTCCCCTTTTTTTATGTTTAAAATACTAATTAATAAAACTTATACTCCTAATAATTCTTTTTTCTTTTTATCAAATTCTTCTTGATTTATAATACCTTGATCCAACAAATTTTTAAATTTTAATATTTCATCTGCTGCACTAATCTGGTTTATTGTAGGTGCAGGACCACTAGCATTATTTTTAGCTTGATTAATATATCTTTCAATTTCATCAAGATAACCAGAAGGCATAGAATAAATTACTTTCCCTGAATTATCCCAAATTTCTAACTCTCCTGTTAGCATACCTTTCTTTTTAGAAATGCTATTAATTTTATCAATACTCATAGAAACAGAACTAACACCAGATAAAAAAGCAATTTTTAAAAAACTAACTCTCTTAGAAGTTAATAAGAAAGTACCATCTGTTTTTCCTTCTTTAGCTTGACAAAAAAATAAAAGTTCTTCATCTTCTTTAAGTTCAGAAATTATAGAAGTAAAATATTTTTTACTTTGTAAAGGTGGAAGTATTATCCCTTTACTTTTTGCAAAACTTTTTAATTCATCAACAGTCATAAACCCCATCTCCTTTAAAAATATTTTTATATTTTATTTGGTAAATACAACCAAATATCTTCCCCAAATAAACTCATATATTCAAATTCACTATAAATATTATCAATTTTTTTATTGATTGAATTTTTAAATAATACAATTAAATTATCATTTTCTTCAACTATGTAATATTTCCAATGAGTACTGAAATGATTAGAACAATATTCAGAAACTTCTTTACTCATATTAAAAAAATATCTAAATAAATCAAGTAATTTTAAATTATTGTTATTAATTTCAACATACATATATAAAGCCAAAGGTAAAGGTGAGCTACAATGCCTTGCAAAACAATTAGCTTCTTTTTCCTTTATTTCATTATACCTTTCACCATCACAAAATATATAACTATATTCTTCTTTCAAATGTTCTAAAAAGTAATGTCCTAATTCGTGAAAAATAGTCCATCTAATTATATATATTGAATCTTCTTCATTATAACAAAGTATATATTTCTTTTTCCCTTTCTTTTTTAAGAAACCTCTATCACTTTCAAATTGACATCTTATTTCTTCTATTGACATACTAGGATGCTTTTTTTGAAGTTCTTTAGCAAATTCTGTATAAGTTTTTAATTCTATGTTATTTATCTTTTTTATAATCCTAAAAGGATCTATTGGTAAAACCCCATCACTATATTTTAATAAGACTTCATAAGCTTTTTTTTGTGCATAATTATATTGAATATGAGAATTTGTTCTAATCAATTTAATCACCTTGATTTAATTAATCTTCTTCATCTTCAACATTTTCATCAAAGTAACTATCTATTAAAGCCTCAACTATTTTTCTTTTGGCTTCATCAAGTTTACTATATTTATCAAAAACTTTTTTATCTCTTGCAGCAGTTTTTACACTTTCTTTTTCTTTTTCAAGTGTATCACTATCAGACCAACCCATAATATACTTTGGAGTAGTTCCATATAATTTAGCAAGTTTTTCTATATTATCTATTGGAATATTTAAAATAATTAGATTTTCATATTTATGCAAAGTTACTTTTGATACATTTATTTTTTTAGCTACATCATCAAGAGTAAAACCATTTTCTTCTCTTTTTTCTTTTAAACGCTTAGCAATAGTTTGTTGAGTTTTACTATAATTGTTTTCCATAGTAGCCTCCTGAATTTTTATTTTAATTAAATATAACATATTTTTAATTAAAAGTAAATATTTTTCTTTAAAATTAACTTTTTTTTCTTTTTAGTTAAAAAATTACTTGACAACTAAAAAGGTATAGTCTATAATTTTGTTAACTAATAGTTAAAAAATAAAAAGAGAGGTGAATTTATGGTATTAACAAATGAAATAAAAGGCAAAATGGTTGCTAGAGGGTTTACTCAAAAACAGTTAGCAGAAAAATTAGAAATGAGCGAGAGAACTTTGGCAAATAAATTGACTAAGGGAGTATTTACAACAACAGATGTTGAAAAATTAATAGATATTTTAAAAATAGAAAATCCTATGGAAATTTTTTTTGCTAAATGAGTTAACTAATAGTTAAAAACGAGAGTAGTATATGAAACGAAAAACAAAAAAGGAGGGTTATGAAAGAAAAACTTATTGAAGAAATTAAAAAAAGAAGTCAATTAAATGAAATGGAATTAAAAACAGAAGTAGCAGATATGAAAAAAGAATTAAAACGCTTATCAGCAATAATTTTTGTAAATACTATAACTATTTCAGTTTTAGCCACTGCTATTTTAATTTCAATTCTTAAATAATGCTATTACTAATAAAAAAAGGAAAGGTGGTATATGAAACAAAAATCAAGAAAATATAAAAGATATATAAGAAAGCAAATAAAAAAACAGCTCCAAACTACTGCGAATAGTTTAGAGCAAAAAATTCAAGAAAAAGAAGTTATGAAACAATCTAATCTTTCAAAAGTTCTTGATGATACTTTGCAAGTATTGAAGAGCAAACATGGGATGAAATCTTAGCTATATTTTCTATTTGTATTTTAGCTGCTTCACTATCAGTTTTTATAGAAGCTAAAAACTCAGTTAAGACTTCTTCTGAGATTTTATCAAAATCAATATCTTTTTTCAAAATAATCACCTCCTTAGAGATGATTATAGCACAAAATAAGGAGGTGGAGGATATAGAACTTTTTATAACTTTAATAATTATAACAAGTTTAGGTTATGTTTCAGAATGTAAGGAAAAAGCTAAAAGAAAGTACATTATCAATTTTATTAGTTTGGGTATTCTTCTTCTTTATGTTCTTTATCTTTATAAGTAATGCTTATTTAATTGAAGAAAGTTAAAAAAATAACAAGGAGGAATTTATGCTAGTTTATGTATCACACCCAAATACTGGGGAAGAAGATAAAAAAATAGTTGAAAATTTCATAAAAGAAAACTTAAAAAAATATAAAGATGTTACATTCATATCACCAATTCATACATTGGACTGGCAATATGATAAAAATACTCAGCCCTCAAAAAAAATGAATGATCATGTTGAGTTGTTATCAAAATGTGATGTCATTGTTATGAAAACATTAAAAGATGTTATGCACTATCCTGAATGCTTGTTAGAAGCAGGATATGCAAAAGGTAAAGCAATTTCTTTTGTACTATGGAATGAATTTGATAAGTACATGAAAAGATTTGATGATGATGATTTTGAAGATGATGAGGACTAGGTGATACAGATGTTAAAAGTAAGATTTATAGATAAAATCTTGGAAGTTATGGCAGATGAAGCTGAAAGAATTTATATAGATAAAAAAGAAGTTTCTGTTTATTTTAAAAATAGCAGAGATGTAGAAGGTAATGCAGAAATATTAAAACATATCTATACTCTACAACTTAATAAGGTTGTGGAAGATTATAGAGTTTCCATTGATTATGAATTAAAAACAATAGAAATACATAGAAAATCTAGTTTTGTATGTTTAAGAAATTTCAAAAGCTGTGATAATAAGATTTGGACTGCTATTCTGGAAGAAATAGAAGAAGATAGAAAGGAAATGGAGGGAGAAAATGCACTGTAAAGTATTTCAAAAATGGGTAAATGTTATAGTTTTTCCTGAAGATATAAAGCTAATAGATGCTATTGAAGTTATCCAAAAGTACATAGAAATGGAGGCTAGAAATGGAAATAAAAGAAAATAAAAAATTTGCAAAAGTAAATATGAGAGATGTAATTAAACATAAAATTAAATGGGTATTTAAGATTTTATGGCTATGTCTTAACTATCTATTTGATAAATTATTAGAATGGATGTGATATTTATGACAGGAAAAGAAAGAATTGAAATTAAACTAAACCTAGCAAAAGAAAATTTAAAAGAAGCAAATGAAGAATATTACAAAATAGGAAAAGAAAATAGACCAGTTGCTGAAGGACATGCTTATGCAATGGTTAGATATTATCAAGGTGTAGTTGATACTTGCAAATTTGTATTAGAACTTTTAGAAAAAGGTGATTAAATGGGAGATTATAAAATCAGTGTAGAAGAGGCTGTTGCTTTATCAAATGGAGAATTAAATAAAGATGATGTTTATAGCTTAATTCAAGCTAATGAAGTTCCAGGTTGTATTTATGTGAAAAAGAATGAAGAAAAAGAAAGAGGAAAATATTTAATATTAAAACCTCACTGGTTAAACTTTTTATCTGGAAAAAGCTATAAAAAAGAAAAAACATCTGCTACTACCGACCAAAGTATTACAGATGTTTAAGTTAAAAGATTCAAGTATTCAACTTTTTTGATACTTGAATTATACATTAAATTTTAAATAAATTCAAGGAGGAATTAAATGGAAAAACAAAATAAAAATTTATTATTGACTTTTATTGAATTAGCAACAGAACAAGGAATTTTAAAAGATGGTATCACAGAACATAAGAAGAAAATATTTAATCTTATGAATGAGGTTGAAGAAAATTATACAGGAGAAAAGAAAGTATTTGTACAACTTGAAAGAGCCATTATAGATGTAATAGAACTAACTCAACATAAGTATTTTGAATATGGAAAAATAGGAAACACTATTGATGAAGAATATAATCTTGGTAATTATGATCCATTTGAAAGAATTGGTGAAACAGTAAAGGAGTAAAAAAATATGAATGAATTAATAAAAATAGAAGTTAGAGATAATCAACAATTAGTAAGTGGTAGAGAACTTCACAAGTTTTTAGAAGTAGGAACAGAATATATGAAATGGTTTAGTAGAATTATAGAGAAATATAATTTTATTGAAAATAAAGATTTTACCGTAATCGTCAAAAATGACGAAGACGATACAGCTTTTGGTGGAATAAGAAAAAGCACAGACCACTTAATGACATTGAATATGGCTAAGGAAATTGCAATGGTATCTAACACAGAAAAAGGAAAAGAAGCAAGAATATATTTTATCAAGTGTGAAGAGGCTTGGAATAGTCCAGAAATGATATTAGCAAGGGCTAATCAAATTCAATCACATATGATAGAAGATTATACAAAAAAGATTGAATTACTAGAAAATAAGGTGAAAGAAGATAAACCAAAGGTATTATTTGCTGATTCAGTTGCAACTTCTAAAACTTCAATATTAGTTGGAGATTTAGCAAAAATAATAAAACAAAATGGAGTTGATATAGGTCAGAAAAGATTATTTACATGGTTAAGAGATAATGGATTTTTAATAAAAAGATTAGGAACTGACTATAATATGCCAACTCAAAAATCGATGGAGTTAGAATTATTTGAAATAAAAGAAACAGCAGTAACACATGCAGATGGACACACAACTATAAATAAAACTCCAAAAGTTACTGGTAAAGGGCAAATATATTTTATTAATAAATTTAAGGAAGCTTAGTTTTAAGCTTCCTCATAACCTATATATTTATATTTTTTTAGTAAAGGATGCATAGAATATTTTGAAATATTTTATATTTTAGTTTTATATTGATATTAAATGATATTTTAATACTAAAAATATTTTAAAATATTTCAATGTAAAATAATATTCTAAAAAAATTCTAATAATTTTTCTATGTATATCAATAAAAAACAAAGAAAAATTTTACATATTCTAAAAGAATTAATGCATTATTTTACATTAATATTTCCTACTAAATTTCCTAATTAAAAAATATTTATGATAAAAGAAATATTAATATTTTTCCTACTACTTCCAACTAATTTATTTTTTGAATTAACAGTTACTATCTTGTAGTCTTAGCTGATAACTCTAATGATAGTAATTGCTAATTGAAACAATAAAGGTACAGGAGGTAAAAGATGAGGTTTTCAACAACATTAAATAATCAAAAATGTATGGAATGGGAAATCAATGCAACACAAGGAATATTAGTAGCATTATTATACGAAGCTAATGCTTGGGCTAATGAGGAAATAATTGATAATAAAACTTATTATTTTGTATCAAGAAACTTAATCTTAAAAGAACTACCAATGTTTTTTGAAAAAGCTGATACTGTGTATAGAAATTTAAAGGTACTAGCAGAAAAAGGAATTATTGAATATATAAAACATAAGGGAATGGACTTAATAAGATTAACAGAAAAAGGAAAAAGTTGGAATTTTATAGAAAATAACTCGGAAAAAAATCCGAATTTTGACAGCAATTCGGAAAAATATCCGAGTAAATTCGGAAAAAAATCCGAAAATGACTCGGAAAAAAATCCGACATATAAAGATACTAATATACAAAAAGATATAAATAAAAATAATAAAGAAAAATATAAAAAAGAAAAAAAGCAAAATGAGATCCAGGAGTTTATAAATAATCTTGATAGAGATGCTGAATATAAAGAACTCTTATTTAAGTATGTCGAATATCGTAAAAATATAAAAAAACCACTTAAAACAATAGTTCCTATGAAAAAAATATTAAAAGATTTTCCTGATTGGTTTAGTTTAGATGAAGCTATTAACATTGCTATGGAAAAGGAATGGCAAGGATTAGAACCTGAGTGGATAGTAAAATACAAACAATCTAAGGCTAATAATAACTATGGAAAACAAGCAGAGCAAAAAGATACAAGCCAACTAAAAGTTGATGATGATTTTATTGAACAAATGAAAGAGAGGTACGGAATAAATGACTAATCAAGAATTTAATGTTGCATTTAAACCATTTTTAGATTATTTTCCAACTACTGAAATGACAAAAGAAAAAATTAATATTTATTATTTAGCATTAAGTGATTTATCCAAAGAGCAACTAGGAAGTGCTTTTATTTCTATGGTAAAAAATAGAGTTTATAAAAACTTTCCACAAGTTGCTGAAATAAGGCAATATGCAACAAATACAACTGAAAGTGAATTAGAGGACAGAATTGTTTTAGCAAGACAAATTATGAAAAATGCTATTGTTAGATATGGTTATTATAGTTCAGTAGAATTTGAAGATAAAGGAATACATGCAGTTATAGATGCTTTAGATGGTTGGCAAAAAGTATGCACAATGTCTGCTGATGAATTAGAAAAGTTTTTAACTTTTGAATTTCCTAAGATTTACAAAGCTTACAGTAGAAATAATTACCAGGTAACAAAGCATTATATTGGTTATCATGATTCAATAAATGGGATAGCAAATATAAATATAATTAGTTTTAAAAATATGGGAAAAAGCTTGGGAAATGTAAATAACAGAATCCAAAGTTTAAATTTTGTAAATTTAAAACAAAACTCACTTTTAGAGGATAAAGATAGAGAAATTAAAAAATTGAAAGATGTTATAGAAAATCAAAAAAAATAAAAGAGGTTTGAGGCAGATGATTAATAAAAAAATAAAGTTAAAAAGGCTAGCAAATAGGATATTAAAAAGAGCTTTAACTTATTCTGAAACCAAAGTAACTGATTATCAAGGAAATTATAATTACTTTCATAAAAAATTTAAACTTTATCATAGGTTAGAGGAAGGAGTTTTAATTATAGCAAAAAGTAAATGTAATATACATCATGAAAAAGGATTTAGTTATAAATATAAACACAATGCAATATGGAAATTAGTAAGATGTTTACCAAAGAAAAAGAAAAGAAATGGAAAAAATAAATAAAAGGAGTGGGATTAATGGCAAAGATATATTGTTCACATTGTGAAAAAGAAATTGAAAAAGAGGAAGAATTTATTATAGCAGGAGATAATCAGATATATTGCAGAGATTGCATAGAAGAAAATACTTTTACAACTTATAGTGTTGGAGGAGAGGTAGTAGGAGATGAAAATAATACTGAGGAATATGACACTATTGAACAATTTGAAAAATCTCTAAAAGATGAAATAAAACATTGGGAAAGTTATATAGAAGAATATGAAAAAACAGATGATAAAAATATGATAGATTTCTATAAAAGAAAATTATCATCTGCTAAAAGTAGATATAATGAGCTTTTTGGAGAAAATGATGAATGAAATTATAAGGAGATGAGTAGAATCAATGAAAAGATTATCAAAAGATGAATTGTGGGATATATATAAAAAGAATATCCATAAAAAATGTTATAAATATAATGATGTAAATCATTACTGCAATTATCCATTAATTATAGTAAAAAATAGTGAAGAAATTATAACTAAAAAATGGGGAATTAATTTTAGAGATGAATTAATATTCAATTTTGTTGAAAATGGATATATTGACCTTAATAAATATGAAGTAGGTAAAAGTTTTTATAGTGATATATTTTCAGTAGAGGAGAAAACAAATGATTAGATATGATATAGAAATAAAATATATATTAAATGGTGCAGAAGAAACTAGAAATATGTATTATAAAGCTGTTAATGTTTTAAATGATGAGCAGCAAGAGGAAGTTGTTCAAGATTTTATAAATGGATTAAAAAGTTTCTATGGAGTTAATACTATATTAGAAACACATATTTGGGAACATGGTAAGGATAAAGAAAAGATTAATTTAAATAAACTAAAAAATTATAAATCTATATCATATGCAACAGCAATGGCTCAACTTGGGAAAGTGAAAGAGGAGTATCAGGAACTATTAAATGAAGTTGAAATTAAGAATGATGATTTTAGATATGTTAAAAATAGAGATAACTTTGTTGCAGAAGCATTAGACTTATTAACTGCAACTATAAATTTACTTTTATTGAGTAAAGTTACAGATACTGATTTTAATAAACATATAGAAAAATTAAATGCTTATAGAAATGGAAAGTATAAAAAATAAGATAGAGGGATAATATGGAAATATGGCAAATAATATTAATTAGTTTTATAGTATCAATTATTGTAGATAAAACTTGGGTTAAATTCCAATATAAAAATTCAGTATATTTTGTTGTATATAGTTTTGAAACTTATACTGGAAATATCTGTATAAAGGTCAATAGCCTTGATTTAACCATTGGAGTAATTGAAGATATAAAGAAATACATTATAAAAATAAACAATTTAGATAAATCAGAGAAAATTATAATATTGAATATTATTGAACTAAAAAAATAATAATTAGGAGTTAATTATGAAAAAAATATTTAAAATACCGTTAGAAATAGATGGTAAAAATTGGAGTTTAAATAAAATATATGCAGGAGTTCATTGGACAGTAAGAAGAAAAGATAAAAATAATATAAGATTACTCGTTAGAAGCATTATAGGAATGAAGAAACCTTTTAAAAATCCAGTATCAATTAAAATGGCTTTCAATAGTGGACTAGATGTTTCTAATCACGGATATATTTTTAAATTAATAGAGGATGCTTTGGTAAAGTGTGGAGTTATTCAAAATGACAGTTATAAATATGTTCAATGCAATATAATGACAATACAAAAAAGTTTTAAAGGTGTAATTGTAGAAGTTGAAGAAATATAGGAGGAGATAAATATGGAATACAGAGATGAAATGGAACAATTTAAAAAATATCTAAAGGTAGGAATATTTGGAGGAGTAGCTGGTTTATTACTTATACTAGCTCTAATTAATTGTTATACAGTTGATACTGGAGAGGTTGCTATAATATCAACATTTGGGAAAATAACAAGAGTTGAAACTGAGGGTTTGCACTTAAAAATCCCTTTTGTTCAAGGAAAAACTTTTATGGAAACAAGAGAAAAGACATATATTTTCGGAAAAACAGAAGAAATGGATACAACGATGGAAGTTTCAACAAAGGATATGCAAAGTATAAAATTAGAGTTCACTGTCCAAGCTTCTATCACAGACCCAGAGATTTTATATAGAACTTTTAACAATAAACACGAACAAAGATTTATTAGACCGAGAGTTAAGGAAATAATTCAAGCTACAATAGCAAAATACACTATTGAAGAATTCGTAAGTAAAAGAGCAGAAATATCAAGATTAATATTTGAAGATTTAAAAGATGATTTTGCTCAATATGGTCTGTCTGTAAGTAATGTATCTATTGTTAATCATGATTTCAGTGATGAATATGAAAGAGCGATAGAAAGTAAGAAAGTAGCAGAACAGGCTGTAGAAAAGGCTAGAGCAGAACAAGAAAAACTTAAAGTTGAAGCAGAAAATAAAGTAAAATTAGCAGAATATGCTTTACAAGAAAAAGAATTACAAGCAAAGGCTAATGCTGTTGAAAGTAATTCATTAACACCTCAACTTTTAAGAAAGATGGCTATTGAAAAATGGGATGGAAAACTTCCAAAAGTTCAAGGGAATAATTCAAATACATTAATTAATTTAGAATAATTAAAATAGGAGAACTTAATGATAACAGAAGATATAAAAAAAGAAATACAAACGGAAGTTAAAAAGCAATTAGGAATTTTAAAAGAGAATAACGGATCAGGTAAAAATATATTAACACCATATCAAAAAACTATAAAATTATTAAAAAGTTATAGATATTATAAAAACAGAATAGAATATTTAAAAAATAATTTAGATAATATTGAAATTAAGAAAAGATATTCTATTGGTGAGATAAAAGCAGTCAATAATAATAATTTAAGTGAAATGGAAAGGAAAGAGATAATAAAAGAAGAAAGATTAAAAGAAATAGAATTTTTTGAATATGGAATTAATTTAATAGATTACGGGTTATCCTCAATAGAAGAGGAAAAGTATAAGGAGATAATACCTCTAATCTATTTTGAAAAATTAAGAATGGAAGATGTTGCAGAAAAATTTAATGTAGATACTTCAACAATTAAAAGAAATAGAAATAAGTTAGTTGAAACTATGAGTTTATCAATATTTGATAGTGAAATTTTAAAAGATTTAATAAAAAATATTTTTTAAAAATGCACCTAATTTGCACCTTTTTTGCCCTTGTAATGAACTTTTATATGTTATATAATGTTAATATATGAAAAGTTTAAATGAATGTTTAAATTTTTTGTTTCTCTCCCCCCAAGAAGAGATGAGTTATTGACTTCTCATAAAAAAGTCTTTTTTTTATTAAAAAAGATTGTATAATAGACATAGTAAAAATTATAAAAAAGGTGGGAGAAGGATATGAATTTTTTAAAAAAATTTTTGGAGGAACAAAATCAAGAATTAAATTGTTATGAAAAAATTATCTTTAACTACGATATATTGAATGATGAGAACAATAATTTTAGAAATAATATTTTCTCAGATATATTGATAAAAAAAGGGTATACAAAAAGTAAAATTGTTGATACATTTTATGAAAAAAATCTAAAAAGTGTTACTAAAAATGATTTAAAAGAAGAATTTAGACAAGAAGCTGAAGAATTAAAAAAGAAATTAAAAGAAATAATAAAATACTATAATCAGGAAAATAATACTAATATAAAGATAAATTATAGATTTGATTTATCCTTGGATAATGAAAATGGGAAAATCTAATATTATTATTTTAAGAGAACTCAAAAGGTTCTCTTTTTTTATTTCAAGAGGTTAATTATGTTAATGAAGATATGTGGTAAGTGTGGAAAGAAAATAGAAATAAATGAAGTATGTAGTTGCACAAAGGAAAGGCATAAGGTATATGATAGAGAGTATAGAAATAAAGATAATGCAGAGTTTTATCATAGTAAAGCTTGGAAGAGGATGACTGCACTATGTAAGTTAAAAGCCAACGGTTTAGATTTATATGAACTGGTTATAAATAATAAGATAGTTAAAGGTACTCTCTCACATCATATAGATGAGTTAGAAGAGGATAGAAGTAATGCCTTAGACATTAATAACCTAATATGGATAAGTGATAAAACACATAGCTATATCCATTCAGAGTATAATAAAAATTTAGAGAGTAAAAATAAAATGAAAGAAATTTTATTTAATATTATAAAAAATTATTACAAGTAGGGGGGAGTCAAAAAAAGTTTTTGTTTTTTGGCTTTGATACCGCTTCCCCTCTTTTTTCTGGAGAAAATGCCAGAAATGAAATTTCAATTTATGGAGGTGAAAAAATATGGCAGGAAGAAGTAGAAAAATTATTGATATAAGTTCAGGAAAAATTGGAAAAGAAAAAATAAAAACTAGACAAGAACAAGAGAAAAAATTGAAAATAGATAGAGATAATTTAATTGCTCCTGGTTGGTTATCTAAAGCTGCAAAAGAAGAATTTGACAGAATTGTTTTTGAAGCAGGAAAAGTAAATATTTTAGATAATTTAGATTTAGGATTTTTAGCAATTTATTGCAATGCTTACAGTTGTTATATAGATGTTACAGAAAAAATTGCTTGTAATGGATTTTTAGGGAAAAGAACAACAGCAAATGATATTTATGAAACTGTCCATCCTCTTTTAGTGGTTCAGGAAAAATATGTAAAACAAATAATGCAATGCTCAACAAAATTAGGACTTGCAACTACAGATAGATTAAAATTAGTTGTACCAATTAGAGAAGAACCTGCTGAAAATAAATTTATAACTTTGTTAAAAACAAGAAAGCAAGGCTAATATGATAAAAGATAGGACAACAGCCTATGCAAAATTAGTTGTAAATGGTAAAAAAATAGCAGGTAGAAAGGAGTATTTAGCATGTAAAAGACATTTAGATGATTTAAAAAATAAGAAATTAGAGTATAAATTTGATGTTGAAGAGGCAGAATTTGCTATAAATTTTGCAAATACTTTAACACTAAAAGATGGAACTAATTTAAAAACAAGAGGCTTTCAAGAGTTTATAATAGGTTCATTACATGGTTGGAAGAAAAAGAGAACAAAAGAAAGAAGATTTAGAGAGGCTTATTTACAAGTAGGTAGAAGAAATGGAAAAAGTTTCTTATCAGGAGCAGAATCCACAATGTTTAGTACATTGTTAGGAAATAAAGATAGGATATTCTGTGCAGCAACTAAGCAAGACCAAGCCAATATTGTATGGGATGAAATAAGAAACTTTATAGAGTCTGATAGTGATCTAAGTGAGCTTTATAAAATAAAAGAACATGATAGAACTATAAAAAGTTTAGCAACTGGAACTGTTATAAGGTCAATAGGTAGAGATACAAAATCAATGGATGGTTTTGGAAATATTCTGGCCATATGTGATGAGTTACATGCACACCCAAATAATCAGATGTATAAATTGCTGTTAGATGGACAAGCTGATGTTGAGAATGCTTTAACATTAGCTATTACAACAGCAGGATTTAACTTAAATGGTTTCTGTTATGAACACTATAAATTTTGTGAAAAGATACTAGAGGGAGTTGTTGAAAAAGAAACTCTTTTTATTTTTATATGTGAAATGGATAAGGATGATGATATATGGGACTGGAAAAATTGGCTCAAATCTAATCCTTATTTTTTATTTGAAGAAGATGGTATTACACCAAATAAAAAGAAGATAGCTTTATATAGTCAAAAAGCAATAGATGCAAAAGAGAAGGGTGGAGATGAATTAACTAACTTCTTAACAAAGCAATTAAATATGTGGGTAACTGCAAAAGATGGACAATATATTGATTTAAGTAAATTCAAAGAATGTGAAAGCAATTTGACACTTGAAGATATGAAAGGGAAAGAGGCTTATTTAGGTTTTGACTTATCTAAGGGTGGAGATTTAACAAGTATAGCCTTAGTATTTCCATTAGAAAATAATCAGATATATATTTATAGTCATTCATTTATGCCAGAACTTAGACTTGTAGAACATGAGAAAACAGATGATGTTCCATATAGAATATGGGTAAGAGAGGGACTTTTAACATTAACTACTGGAGCATTTGGAATAAAGACTGATTATAAGTTTATTGTTACTCATTTAAAAGAAATAATTGAAAGATATAATATTAAAATTTTAGAGTGTGGATATGATGCTCACAATGCTGGAAGTTTTCTAAGTGATTTAGATTTTTTAGATTGTGATCTAACAGAAGTTAAACAATCTGCTAAAAGTTTAAATGATGCAACAGTAGACTTTGCTTTATCAGTTAAGGCAGTTCAAGTTTTATATGATAAGAGAAATAGTTTATTGAAATGGTCCATTGCTAATGCTACAACTGTTGCAAATAGTTTTGGAGAAATAAAAATTGATAAACAAGCTCAGAAAAATAGAATAGACCCTGTTGATGCAATAATAGATGCTTGGAAGATTATGTTAATAAATAAAAAAGAAACAGTAAATAATGATGAAGCTGTTGAAGAATGGCTTGATTTAATCAATAAAAGGAGGTGAGAGAGTGAATATATTTAGAAAATTATTTAATAAAGGAGAGGAAAAAAAGCAGAAAACAGCAATTAATTCTATGAATTTTGGTGAATTTTTTGGAATAAATGTAAGTTCAGATTTATCAGAAGTAACATATTTCACTTGCTTAAAAGTATTATCTGAAAGTGTTGGAAAACTATCTTTACACTTGAAGGATAATGATAATAACAAAATATTAAATCATGAGGCATTACAAAAATTGAAATTTTCACCAAATCCATTTATGACTTCAACACCTATGATGACATTAATGGAGATGTGGAGAAACCATCACGGGAATGCTTATGCTTATCTAAGTTATGATAATAGAGGGCATTTAGTAGGTATTTATCCTTTACACCCTCAAAAAGTTAGAATATGGATAGACAATGCAAAAATATTCAGTGGTAAAGAAGATTTATATTATGAATATAACAAAGATGGGAAAATATATCTATTTCAAAAAGATGAGATACTACATTTAAAAGGTGGTTTAAGTAAAGATGGTATTGTAGGTATGTCAGTAAGAGAAACATTGGCAACTACATTAAATGGAGTAAAAGCAAGCCAAAAATACTTAAATAATTTATATGATAGAGGATTGACAGCTAAGGCTCTTCTAAGATACACAGGAGATTTAAACAAAGATTTACAAAAGAAAATGCTTGAAGCAATAGAAGAATTTATTAATACTGAAAATAACCCAACTGGAATACTACCATTGCCACCTGGAATGGATATAGTTCCATTAGATTTAAAACTAACTGATAGCCAGTTTTTTGAATTAAAAAAATATAGTGCTTTACAAATAGCAGCTGCTTTTGGAGTAAAGCCAAATCATTTGAATGATTATGATAAGTCAAGCTATGCAAATTCAGAAATGCAAAACTTGACTTTTTATATTGATACTCTTTTATACATTTTGACACTTTATGAAGAGGAATTTAATTTGAAACTTCTTACAGAAAGTGAAAGATTAAAAGGGCTACATTTTGAATTTAATGTAGCAAGTATTTTAAAAGGGGATCTAAAAACACAAGCTGAATGTATAACCAAGTATCTTCAAAGTGGAGTTTATACAATAAATGAAGCAAGAAAAAAGGCAGGATTACCTGCAATAGATGGAGGTGATGTAATTGTAATGAATGGAAGTTATGTGCCATTAGAAAAATTAGGAATAGCTTATGAAAAAGGAGGTGCTAAAAGTGAGTAAAAATAAGTGGTTAGAAATAAAAAATCAGGCAGAAATTACTGAAATTTATATCAATGGAGATATAGAAAGTGATTCAGAAAATGATGGTTTTTTGGAAGAAGTATGGGGAATAAAAGATACTAACATATACCCACTGGATATAAAAGATGCTTTAAAAGAAGCCGAAAATAAAGAGGTTCATGTTCATATAAACAGTTTTGGAGGGAATATTTATGCAGGTATAGCAATTTCTAATATGATAAAAAACCATAAAAGTAAAACAATAGCTTATATTGATGGAATAGCTGCAAGTGCTGCATCTATAATTGCTTTTGGATGTGATGAAATTATTTTACCAAGTAATGCGTATTTAATGATACATAGAGCTTGGGGAAGAGTTTCAGGAAATGCAGGAGAATTAGAAAAGTATATTGAAGTTCTAAATAAACTTGATGAAGGACTTGTTAATGCTTATATGGAAAAAGCTCTTGAAGGTATAACAAGAGAGCAAATATATGATTTTATGAAAGAAGAAAAATGGTTTACTGGGGAAGATGCTCCAGGAGTATTTAATATAAAAACTTCTGAAAAAGTAGAATTTTTAAATTGTATAGAAACAAGAAATAAATTTAAACATATTCCAGAAAGTTTATTAAATAAAAAAAGTGTTGAAGAAAAAAATAAAAAAGAACAAGCAAGACTTGATAGATTGAACAAAGAAATTGAGATTGCATTATTAACAGGAGGTATTTAATTATGAAAAAATCAGTAGAATTAAAAAAGGAATTAGAAACACTTAGAAATGAAATTAAATCATTAAAGGACAGTGGAAAGATTGAAGAAGCACATGCTAAATTAAATGGATTAAAAGAATTGGAAAATAAAATAAAAGAAGCAGAAACAGAGGAGGCTTTAACAGTTATGAATAAAGGTGATAAAGTACCATTAGGAACAAAAGAAGAAATGAATGTTAATAGAATTTATAATAGAGTTCTATTAGGAAAATCTATAACAGAAGAAGAAAAACAATTTTTAAATGCAGCTGGAACACCAGGGCAAGTAGAAGCAACAGATGGGAAAGGTGGTTATTTAGTACCAACTGAACAATTTAAACAAATAAAAGAGTTAAGAAGAAATTTAGTATCATTGAAAGGCTATTGTAATATTTTGCCTGTTACATCATTAAAAGGAAGTATGCCTATTGAAACAGGAAGCACAGGGGAATTAATAGCATTTGAAGAATTGAATGAAATCAATAAATCAGATGTTGATTTTGCACAAGTAACATATAATGTTGCTGACTATGGAGATATTATCCCAATATCAAATACTTTATTAGCTGATGAACAAGCTAATTTAACTGATTATATTGGAAGAAGATTTATCAAAAAAGCAATTAATACAGAAAATAAAAAGATAATAGAAATATTAAAAACTTTAACACCAGTACAAGCAACTGATTATGATGCGATAACAACTGCTTTAAATAAAGAATTAGATCCATCAATATCATTAAATGCAAAAGTTTTTGTGAACCAAACTTATTTTGATGTTTTGGATAAGGTGAAAGATAAACAAGGTAGACCTCTTTTAGGTAATAGCTTACAAGATGAAACTAAAAAGCTATTTAAAGGAAGAGAAATAGTTATCTTGTCTGATGTTCAATTAGAAATGAATGGAACAAAAGCACCAGTATTTGTTGGAGATTTGGAAGAGTTTATAACATTCTTTGATAGAGAAGGTTTAGAACTTGCAGTATCAACTGAGGCAGGATTTACTAAGAACGCTACTTATATTAGAGCAATAGAAAGATTTGACGCTAAAAAAGTTGATAAAGAAGCAATGAAATATCTTGAAATAGAAACTGCTTAATAGGTGATTGATATGGCAGATATTTTAACTTTGGAAGAAGCTAAAAATTATCTAAGAATTGATTATAATGAAGATGATACATTGTTGCAATCTTTAATGATTGCAGCAATAGATTATCTTAGAGATGCAATAAATGACTTTGATAAAAAAGTAACAAAAGAAAAGTTTATTAAAAGGTCTAAAATTCTAGCTTGTGTACTTGTGCAAGATTGGTATGATAACAGAGAACAAAAGGAAAGTAAAGACCTTAGTTATACAGCTAGAAGTTTATTAACTCAGTTGCAAGTGGGTGATAACTTTGAATGATATAACTAAGAGATTAAGACACTTTATTGATGTCTATACTATGATAGACACAATTAATGAACTTGGAGAAAATGATAAAAAGCCAGAGTTATTTAAAAAAGCATACTGTGAAATAGTACCTCTTAGTTCAAGTGAAAAGAATGGAGAAGCTGGAACAGAAGAAAATCAACATCAATTCAAATTCATATTTAGAGTAAAATCAGTTCCTGGAATAAAAAAGGACTGGTTTTTTATTTATGAGGGATTGAAGTATGAAGTTATTTATTTCAACAGAGATTTTAAAGATAATCAGTTCATAGAAGTTTTTTGTGTAAGAAAAGAGGAGTAAAAATGGGAGTTTTTTCAACAAATGATTTAGAAGATCTTGAAAAAGAAGTATTAAGACTTGCTAAAAAATACCCAAAAGAAGCTAAAAAATTCTTACAAAAACAAGGAAATAAGTTAAAAGCTAAGGCTAAAAAGAAAGCAAAATCTAAGGTAAAAATAAAAAAAGGTAACTATTTGAAAGGTTTTAAAAGAGGGAAAGTTTATAAATATAAAGGTGAAGAAGATACAGTTAGAGTCTATAACTCAATGCCTCATGCTCATTTAATAGAGAATGGGCATATCATAAAAGATAAAAGTGGTAAAGAACATGGTTTTAAAAAAGGAGAGCATATTTTAGAAGATTCACAGAGAGAGTTTCAAGATGAATTTTTAAAAGCTGCAGATAACTTTATTGATGAAGTTATTAAAAATGGAGGTTTCTAATGATTAAACTAAGTCAGATACTAAAAGCTGTTAATACAAAATTAAAAGAAACATTTCCTAAAATAGAAATTGATAGTAAAGATTTATCTGAAAAATTCAATAGACCCAGTTTTAGAACTGAGTTAAATGGTCTTAAAACAAGTGCTTTTATGACAACTTTTAAGGAAAGAAACTTTACAATTAGAATTTATTTTTTTACTACTTTACCTGGTAAAGGAAGAGAAGAAAGATTAAAAATATCTGATGAAATTGAAAATGCTTTCTTAGGTACATTATGGGTAAATGAAACTTTTGCTATTCCTGTTGATGAAATAGAGTTTGAAGAAACTGAAGATGGAGTATTAATAGCAAGTTTTGATAGTTTAAGTATGGAAGAGATAGAAAATGATATAGATGGCGAAATGATGGAAGAATTAGAGTATCATTTTGATAAAAAATAGGAGGTTAATATATGGGATTACCTAAAATAGAAATTATTTTTAAGCAATTAGCAGTTACAGCTGTTAAAAGAAGTCAATTAGGTATTGTTGGATTAATAGTAAAAGAATCTACTAAACAATGGGATAGAAAGATTTACAAAGATATTACTGATATAAAAAGTGATGATTATTCTGCTGAAGTATTACCATTGATTAAAGATAGCTTTGAATACACTCCAAATAAAGTGGTTGTATTCAATGTTAAAGATGGAACATTATCTGACACATTAAAAAAAGTTGCACAAGAAAGAATTAACTGGCTAGGGTTAGCTTATGATGGGAAAGATGGAGATACTGCAACTCTTGTTTCTTGGATAAAGTCAGTAAGAAAAGCAGGTAAGACTTATAAAGCTGTTGTATTTAAAGCTACTAAGCCAGATAACAAAGGCATAGTAAACTTAATGAATGACAAGATTACATTTGTAGATAATAGAGGAGAAGTTGAAGGCTGGCAATATGTACCAACAATCTTAGGAATGTTAGCAGGGTTGCCAATGATTAGATCTGCTACTAGCTTTTTATGTGGGAATTTAAAGGAAGTTTCTATATTTGATGAAATAGATGATGTTATTGATAAAGGTGGTTTCTGTTTGTATAAAGATGAAGGAGATATAAGAGTTGCAAGAGCATGTACATCTTTAGAAGAAATTACACAAGATGAAACTGAAGATATGAAAGACATTATCATAATTGAATCTATGGACTTAATGAGAGATGATATTTACTCAACATTCAAAAAATGGATAGGTAAATATAAGAACAAATATGATAATCAAGTTTTATTCTTTACTGCAATTAATGCTTATTTCAAAGAATTAGAGAAAGAGGATATTTTGGATAAAGAATATGATAACTATTCAGAAGTTGATGTTGAAGCACAAAGATTAGCATGGCTTGGAGTAGGTAAAAAAGAAGTGGAAGAATGGGATGATGAAAAAGTTAAAAAGACTGCATTTAAGAAAAAAGTATTTATGAAAGCTAAAATTAAGATATTAAATGCTGTTGAAGACTTTAAATTTACAATTAATATGTTCTAAAAGGAGGACAGGTAGATGGCTAATAAAATGGATAAAAATAAAATTTTAAGAGGTTCATTTGGGGCTGTATGGCTAGATGGAGAAGAATTAGGTTCTGTAAAATCTTTTGAGGCTAAGGTTACATTAGAATATGAAGATGTGGATATTATGGGGGAACTAGGAAAGTCAAAAAGATATATGGGCTTTACTGGTGAGGGAACTATGACATTACATAAGATAGACTCTACTATTGGAAAGTTACTGGCTGATGGTATAAGAAATGGTAATATGCCAGATTTTAAAATAGTTGCAAAACTAGATGACCCAACAGCTTATGGGGCAGAAAGAGTTGAATTAACAGGTGTTACAATTAGTGAATTAATGGCATTAAAATTTGAAAATAAAGCATTAAGAGAGGAAGAAGTTCCTTTTAGTTTTTCACATTTTAGATATATAGATATGATATAAGGAGGATATAAAAATGGCTAAAAATATAACTTTGGAAATATTAATTGCAAAAAAACAGCAATCAGAAAATGATAAGATGAAAGTGGTATTATTCAATTCAGAAGTATTAGGTGGAACAATAGAAGTTGTAAAACATAGAGCAAGAGATGTAATAAAAATTATGGATAGTACACAAGAAAAAACAACAGAAGCAGCTTACAATGCTAACTGTAAATTAATATATAAACATTGTCCTATTTTACATGATAAAGAATTACAAAAGACTTATGAAGTAGCACAACCTTATGAAATTGTAATACCTGTATTTGATGAAAATTTAGGAGAAATAAATAAGCTATCTAACTTCATTTTAAATCTTTATGGATTAGGTGAAGAATCTGATAAAGCTAGTAAAGTCTTAGAAGAAGAGATTGAAGATATAAAAAACTAATATTAGAGGATACCGATATGGCATTCCTCTCTTTTTATATTTTAAAAGGCTTTTCTATAAAATACCTGTTAAATTTATCATATGAAGAAAAGTTATTTATGATAGCAACAATGGATCTTGAAATTGAAAGAATGAATAAATCAGGTACTTAGTATAAAAAGCTAAGTACCTTTTATCTTTTAAGAAAGGAGGTTTAAATGGCAAAAACTATTGGTGTATTACTAAGTTTAAAAGACCAGTTTACAACACCATTACAGAAAGCAACTAAGAGTGTTAAGAATATGGATAGACAACTTGAAAAAGCTGGAAACCAAATAAAAGCATTTGGAAATAGAGTAAAATCAGGTATGAAATCTTTAGCAAAATGGGCAGCAATTGGTTTTGGAGCATTAACTGCTGCAGCTGGAGTATTTATAAAACAGTCTATAGATGCTGCAAAAGATAAGTTAAAAGCTGATAAGTTACTTGAAACTAACTTGATGAAGCAAGCTAATTTTAAAAAAGAACATATCCAGATGTTAAAAGATGAAGCTAGTGCATTACAAGATGTTGGAGTAGTTGGTGATGATGTTGCTGTTGCTGGAGCAGGGCAATTAGCTATCTATAAATTAAAAGCAGAACAAATAAAAACTATACTACCTGTCATTGATGATATGGTTGCTAAAGAAAAAGGTTTTAATGGGACACAAGAAGATGCTATTGCTATGGCAGATGTATTTGGTAAGGCTGTAGAAGGTAAAACAAAAGGACTTGTAAAATATGGAGTATCTTTAACTGATGCAGAAGAAAAATTATTTAAAACTATGAAGCGAGAACAAAGAGCAGAGTTTTTAAATAAGAAATTAACAGCTGCTATTGGTGGAACTAACAAAGCTTTGAGAGAAACAGATGAAGGTAAAATTGTAGCAGCAAAAGGTGCTTGGGGAGATATGCAAGCAGAACTTGGTAAAAAGTTAATGCCAAAATTAGGTGCTATTGCTGAGTGGTTTCATAGTAAGATACCAGCTATTCAAGATTTTATATTAAGTCTTGCAGATAAAGTTGAAGAATTAGTTACAAGAGTAGAACCTTATATAACACAAATTAAGGATATGTTTGGAAAAATATTTGAAAAAGTTAAACCAGCATTAGAAGAAACTTGGCAAATATTATCAGATGCTGGAACTGTTGCAATAGATATAGCACAGGACATAATAAATAATTGGGATAGAATAAGTCCTGTTGTTTATACTCTTGTTGGAGCAATAGCAGCATATAAATTAGTAATATTTGGAGCTTGGGTTTATACAACAGCTATGGTTGCAATAACAAAAGTAAAAATGGCATGGGATGCTGCACAAGCAGCAGCAACAGGAACTTTAACTGTAAAACAATGGTTATTAAATGCTGCTATGAACGCAAATCCAATAGGAATAGTTATAGGTGCTATTGCTTTATTGGTTGGTGGTATATGGTTACTATGTAAAAATTGGGATTTAGTAAAGAAAAAAGTAGTGGAATTTTGGCAGAAGTTAGACAATAATCCATTAGGTAAAGTTTTAAAGTTTATTATAAAGTTTGGAAACCCTATAGGAGCTATGATTAATACATTCTTATTTTTAAAAGATGTAATTACTCAAAATTGGGAAACTATAAAAGATTTTGCTATGACTTTATGGGATAATTTAGTTGGTGCATTTAATTATGTGAAAGATGTTATATTAGGTGTTTGTGATGTGGTTGGTGGGATATTTACTGCTATTTGGGATGGAGTTGTAAAGGCATTAGATAAGTTAAAAGAAGGTTTTAATAAAGTAACAGATTTTATTACTGGTGCTTTTATGAGTGCTTGGGATAGCTTAATGAAAGCATTAGATGCTATATTACATCCTATTGAAACAGCTAAAAATGCTTTTGGTAAACTTATAGATAAGTTAAAATTTTGGAATAAAACACCTGCTGATGATAAAACTATAAATATTACAGAAAACACTAAAAAGACTACTGAAACAGTTGGTGGAGCAAATAAGACAGGGATAGCAACAACTTCTATAAAAAATCCTAGACATGCTTTGGGTACTGCATACTTTAAAGGTGGAGTAACAGGAATTAATGAAGGTGGAAGAGATGAAACTGCTATCTTACCAGCTGGAACTCAAATTCTAAGTCATGAAGAAGGTAAATCACTTCAAAAGAATAATACTGAAAAACAAGTAATTATAAAAGAGGTTGAAAGTAAGAAAAGTTCAGATAAAAAGATAGAATTACATATTCATATTGCTGGTAATTTTATAGGTGAAAAAGAGCATATGGAAAAATATGGAGAATATACTGCAAATAAGATTTTAGCAGCTTTAAATAATATGTAGGATAGGAGATAAGAAAATGAATATAATTTTTATAGTTGAAGATAATGGAGTACAACAAGAAATGGTAAATATTCCAGTAGTTCAAAATATAGAGCCAGTAAACTGTGAAACAGAAGATGAAGAATTTACAACTATTAATGGGAAAAAATTAAATTTAATTGGTGGTAAAGGACTTAAAAACTTTTCATTTTCTTCTTTTTTTCCTAGTAAATTATATAGTTTTGTAAGTTTTTTAAATTATAAAAAACCTAAATATTATATTGATTTTTTTGAAAAGTATAGAGATGCAAGAGTACCTTTAAGAATTATTATAGTTGATAAGTACAGAGTAGTCTTAAATATGCTATGTAGATATAATTTTACTTATTCTTTTAGAGATAAGGCTGGAGATGTTCCATATACTTTGGATATAAAAGAATATATTTTACCTAATGATGGTGATGACAATGTATAAGACAATAGTAAAAGAAATAGATGTAACTAATTATATAAGAGATTTAACCTGGAGAGATAGCATTGATACATTAGGAGTTGAGGTAAGTTTTGAACTTGCAGTAAACAAGTTTGATAAAAATCTATCTTTTCTCTATGACATTACATTAGGTGATCCTGTTCAAATAATCAATGATAAAGGAGAAACATTGGTACAAGCTATAATTGTATCAGAAAACCCTAATGGAAAAACTACATCATTTACTGCTTATGATATGGCTTGGTACTTGAATAAATCAACTGTGATAAAACAATTTAAAAAGATGGTAGGGAATGACTGTATTAAGTCCTTATGCAGTGAAATTGGAATAAAAGTTGAAGTAAGTGGATTAGATACTAAGATAGATAAAATTTACAAGGATAAGACTATCTCAGACGTTATTTATGACATCATAGAACAATGTTCACAATTCAATTCTAAAAAATTTTTTATTGAGTATGATAAAGGTACTTTAAAAGTAGGACCATTCAAAAAGATAAAAGTTACTGGCCAATATGAAATGCACAAAAATACTTTTATAGATGTAGCCAAAAATATTGGAGAAGTTTCATTAAGTAGGTCAATAGTTGATATGAAAAATTCAATCCTGGTTATAACACAAAATAAAAAAGCAGTTAGAACAGTAGGAAAAGAGCAAGATAGTGAAAGTATTAAGAAATATGGTATGCTACAAGAAGTGGTAACATTAGATGAAAAAGAACATAAAAAAGCTAAACTTGTTGCAAAAAATGAGTTAAAAAAATTAAATAAAATTACTGAAGATTTCAGTATTGATATTTTAGGTGATGATAAAGTTAAGAGTGGTAGGGTTATAGATATAGACATACCACTTTTTAATTTAAAAGGTGAGTATTTAATAAAAGAAAGTTCTCACAGTGTACAAAATAGTATCCATAGAGCAAATTTAAGATTGGAGGTGTTTAAGGAGTGAGTGAAAATAAAAAGTCTTGGGATGTAGCAGTAGCAGAAAAGTTTAAGGAAAGAGAAAATCCAAGTCCGATAGGTGCTGTATTAGGTAAGATTTTAAAACCTCTCCCTGACATCTCTATTGAACTCTTAAATGGTTATGGTGTTATTGACGGTGATAAGATTTATTTATCTAATGCAATAACAAATAGATTGGCTATTGAATGCACTATGAAAGAATTTGAAAGTCAAGGCAATAAATCAACTACTTGCCAAATTAATGATTTAAACACAGATGGAGCAGGTTCAGATAGTGGTGGAGATACTAATTTAAGTTTATCAGGACATAGTGGTACTTATGAATCAAGTAAAAGTGAAAAAGATAATAAAGATAAAGGTAAATTTATATTACAGACTGTATTCCATTTAAAAAAAGATATGTTTGTTTTAGTTATACCTAATTTTGAAGAGGATAAATTTTTTATTGTAGATGTATTTAATTATGCACCAGAGGTGAGTTTAGAATGGGAATATTACCAAAAATAGATTTTGTTGATTACTCTAAACAAGACACAAATAATAGTAAAAACAGTAATGGTAAAACATTTTTAATAGACTTTCAGAAAAAGAAATTATTAAAAAGTAATGGACAATTAATAAAAACAGATGATGAAAGGGCTGTTAGAATGTGGATTGAAAAGGTTCTTTTAACAGAAAAATATAAATGGAATATTTATAAAAGTAATGGACCTAATCAATATGGAATGAAATATAAGGCTATGCTACTTAGTCAAAGATTTCCTACACCTGTTTTATATAGTGAGTTTGAGAGAGAGTTGACTGAAACAATGAAGAAAAATAAACAAATAATAGAAATTAGAAATATTGATATAAAGTTAGAAAAACATACCTTGAAAACAAAATTTGAAGTAGTGTTAAAAGACTTCAAAACATTTGAATGGGAGGGGTATCTATGATAATAAAAAAAGAATGGAAAGAAATTTTAAAAAATATGCTTGCTAATGTTAATGATGAATATGATAAGACAGAAGGAAGCTTATTTTATGATAACTTAGCACCTGTAAGTATAGAAATAGAAGAGATAAGAAAAACCTTAGAATATATATTTTTAAATTCCTTTGCCGAAACAGCAGAAGGTGAGTATTTAGACAATATATGTAAAGAGGTAGGAGTATTTAGAAGAAAAGCAACTAAATCAAAAGGTACTGTAATTATAAAAGGAGTACCTAACACCGTTATTGAAGTAGGGACAAAAGTTGCAAGTGATACTTATATTTATTTAACTACACAAGAAAAAATAATATCTGCTGCTGGAAGTGTTGAAGTACCTATTGAAAGTGAAAAGTACGGAAAAATATATAATATTCCAAAAGGAACTATTACAAATTTCCCTGTAACTATTCCAGGATTAAATGAAGTGATAAATAATTCTGAAACTGTTGATGGATATGATGGAGAAACTGATGATGAATTGAGAGAAAGATATTATTTCAAAGTTAGAGAACCTGTAACTTCTGGGAATATTTATCATTATAAGAAGTGGGCTTTTGAGGTTGAAGGAGTAGGAGGAGTTAAAGTTTTTCCATTATGGAATGGAAATGGTACTGTAAAGTTAGTTGTAGTAAATAGTGATATTCATGAAGCTGATGAAACTTTACTAAAAAGAGTAAGGGATTATTTAGAAGAAGTTAGACCAATAGGGGCTACTGTTACAGTAAAAAGTGCAATAGGTAAAGCTATATCAATTTCAGGTACTGTTAAAATTTCTAAAAATATAAAATTTGATGAAGTAAAGACAGAGTTTGAAACAAAAGTAAAAGAACATTTTAGAAAAGTAGGATTTAAACAGGATTATGTGAGTTATGCACAATTAGGAAATATCTTATTAAATATTCCTGGTGTAAATGACTATGATGATTTAAAGATAAATAATGCAACTTTAAATGTACAGTTAGCAGCTGAGGAGATTCCAAAATTAACAACAATCACTTTACAAAAAGAGGTGATATAGTTGGAAGCTAAAAGACTAATGAGGCATATGCCAAAGTATTATAGAGGTATTTTAGAAATAACTTTATTGCAAAAAGTAATAGAAAAAGAATTAGATACAGTTGATTTAATCTCAAAAGATGTATTAAATCAATTTTTTATTTACACTGCTACCTGGTCCTTACCAATTTGGGAAAGAATATTTGGTTTAAGTGTTGGAGATAAAACAAGCAATATTGAAGAAAGAAGAGAGAATTTAATTTCTAAGTTAAGAAGTTATGGAACTACTACAAAAGAGATGATAGCAAGAGTTGCCAAAACTTTCACAAATGGAGAAATTGAGGTTGTAGAAGATAATTTAAACTATGCTTTTAAAATACTGTTTACTTCTATTGTTGGAATACCTAAAAATATTGAAAACTTTAAGGCAGTAATAGAAGTTATAAAACCTGCTCATTTAAATTTTAGTATTGAATTTAGGTATAACACACATAACCAGGTAGCTTATTTATTGCATAATTCTTTAAAATTAAAAACTCACAAACAAATTTATGACACTAGATTATATGAAGATAGTGCAGTAGTAGGTAAGTATCATAAACAGAATGAAGTAGGAAATTTAAAAAATAATGAGTTAAAAACTAAAACACATAAAAATATCTATGATGAAAGGAGATAAATAAAATGGCGAAATATACAGAACATTTAAGATTATCACAACCAGAAGGAAGCGATTATTATGATATTGAAGTATTTAATCACAATTCAGAATTGATAGATAAAAAAATAGGTGAAATGGATAATAGCTTATCTACAATAAAAGAAGGAGCAACAAGAGAAAAGGCTGGTATAGTACAGCTTGGAACAGAAGAAGGAAAAGCATTAGAGGGAATGATGTTAGCAAGATTAGCAGGAGCTTATGGATATGGTGGTGATATACAAGATGAGGGTGTAAAAAATCCTAATTACATCTATTATGACAGAAATACTAGAAAGATGTATAAATGTTTAAAACAAAACCAAGATATTTCTGCAAATGTTGCTAATTTTATTCCATTGGATAATAACTCACTTCTTGAGAGATTGGAAAATCTAATTACTTTTGATAACAATAATGCTCTTAAAATTAAAGTTATAACTGTTACTTTAAATACAAATATTTTAATTGGTGATTCTATAAATGTAGATGGAATTCCAAATACTACTGTATTTGTAACTGGATTTTTGTATAACTACATAAAGCAAGAAAAAACGAATATTTACGAATACTGGGACTTACAAGTTTCTCATCCGAACAAATGCATAATTAGAAAAATCAAAAATTATGGTTTTACTTCTTATGCTACGATATTGGCTTTTTACAAGTAGTACAAGTTTAATCTAAGAAATATGACTTGCAAGATAGGATATTATGGGAATTATTCTTAGACAGTGCTTGTCGTATTTCTGCTATTCAGAGTTTAAAAATGAAGCAACTAGACCTAGAAAATGGGTACTTTACAGATGTAAAAGAAAAAGAAGGTTATATAGTTAATGCGTTCTTTTTCCAAAAATGTAAGGAACTTATAAAAGAATGGGTACAGTACAGAGTAGATAATGGGATAAATATAGAGTGGCTATTTATTACAAAGTATGGAAAAATTTATAAACAGATGACACAAGGAGCTATCAGAAACAGGATTAGAAAGTTAGGAAAAATAATAGGTATTGAGGATCTATATCCACACACTTTAAGAAAGACAGCAATAAATTTAATTAATAATCTTGGTGGATTAGGCTTAGCTAGTAGTTATGCAAATCATAGTAGTAGCGGAGTTACAAGCAAACACTATATAGCTAAAGCTAATCCAACTGAAGTAAGAAATAGCATTATAAATGCTAGAAAAAAATTAGGTATTTTTTAGTTAAATATTATAGAGATTTTTAAATTTATTCAGTTTTTTATATTTAAAATTGCAGATTTGAGTGTCTTATATATAAAATTCTTAAAAATTATATTTAAGAAAAAGTATAAAAATATGCTCAAAGCTACAAAATTAAATCTTAAATTCTTTATAAATTTAAAAATCTATACAGAATCTAATAGTCCATTTGAAATGGAATATAACAAAAATAGTATTAAAAATTTGAAAGGAGAAATTAATATGAAAACAATTAATTTTTATAAAAAGACAGATAAAGTTTTTTCTGTTTATGCTGAGTCTTTGGAAAATGTTATAAATAATCCTCTATCATACTTTCAAGGATATACAAATGATATGATAATAACTGACATTACATTTCAATATCCTATTTATAAAGATGAGAAATTGAGAGAAATGACAAAAGAAGAAAAAATAAGAGCTGGTATTGATGTGCAATTAGAACCAGGAGAAATTATAAAAGATAGAAACTTGATTAAAATACCTCAACCTAGTAAATATCACACTTGGGATAATGTAAGACAAGAATGGGATATAGATTTGAAAGAGGTAAAAAGAACTTTTAGGCACAAGTTTCAAAATATTTTATTAGAGAAAGTTTATGAAGATTACAATTACAATGGTAAAGTATTTCAAATGGGACCAAATGATGAGTTGAATTTTTTAAGAGTTAAATCTGCAATAGATATAGCAGGTAACTCAGATGATGCTGGATTAATAGAACAAGCATTAAAAATATTGAATATAGAAGTTACAGAAGAAGTAAAAACAGGTATTAAAAAAGCTATAAAAGATAAAAATTTAATGGCTTTTATAAAATCTTTACCAATAAATTGGAGATTGAAAGATAATTCAGTTGCTAAGATAACATTTACTGATATAAATAATATTTATTTGATGTGGATATTAAGAGGAACAGCTGCACAAGAAAAATATACAGCAATAACTCTTAAAATTTCAACAGCTAAAACAGTAAATGAATTAGAAGCTATTAAGTGGGAATAAAAGAGTTAAATCAATTAAAGGTAGTTTTATATAGCTACCTTTTTTTGATGGCTTTAAATGGCAAATTACAAGGTCAGTTTAATAATTTTTATATAAAGGAGATGGTAAAAATGAAAGTAGCATTAATAATAGGACATAATCAAAGAAGTAAAGGAGCATATTCGCAAATAGTTGGCTCTGAATATGACTATTGGAAAAGAATAGCAGAAAAAATTAAAACTGAAATTCCAGCATTGGTAGATGTATATGAAAGAAAGCCAAATAAATTTTATGTTCCAGAAATGGAAGAAGTTTTAAAAGAATTAAACAAGAATGATTATAAATTTTGTTTAGAACTTCATTTTAATTCATCTACTAACAGTCAAGCCAATGGTTGTGAGTGTTTAGTTTATTATAAAAATAATAAGGCTAAGGAATTAGCAACTAATTTTATGGCTAGGTTGCAGAATATATTTGGTAGCAAGATTAGAGGTAATCACGGAATAATAGAAATTCAAGATAGCAAAACAAGAGGAGGCTATGGAATATGTAATAGCAAAGATACTTATATTTTACTTGAACCATTTTTTGGTAGCAATAATGATGAAAGTTTAAAATTTTCTATTGAAAAAGATGTTGCTAATTTATTTATTAATTTTATAAAAGAAAATATTTAATAAACAGTCTGGCCAGACAGTTATTATAAAAAATTTATGTCCGGAAGAGGTTTAAAATTTTTGCCGGACAAGTATTTATGAGTATTTGAAAATTTTAGGAGGTAAAAGTATGGAATTAGTAAAAAATTATATTGGAAGTATTACAAAACAAGGTTGGATTGGTATAGCATTAGCTTTGGGATTTATTATAGTTATAGTAATATCTAAAAAGAAATATGCAGATACTGTGGAAAAGGCAATAAGACTTTCAGAACAATCATTTAATTCGGGAGAGGGTCAAAAAAAGTTAGCAGCAGCAATTGCTTATATTCAAAATGCTATAACTTTAATGCCTTGGTATGTAAGATTAGTAATAGTTCCTGTAATAAACAAAAAAAGTATTATAGATGCAATAGAAAGAACATTACAAAGAATATCAAATACATTTGGAAAAGGCTCTAAGGTAGATATAAAAGGAAATGAGGAAGATGGAGAAAACTAAATTAATCCTGGAACCAATTTCAAATGGGAAAGCAACTTTATTGCAAGATTATATCTATTCAATTAATGGGTATGATATAACAGTTTTCAAAGGTTTTGTAACGGATGGGGCATCAGTGCCTCATTCTTTACAATGGTTATATAATCCTTATGGCAAATATATTAATGCAGCAGTTATCCATGATTATTTGTATTCAATATACAATAATACTGGTATAAATAGAACTCTTGCAGACAAAATATTTTATTTCATTATGAAAGAAACAGGAGTTGATAATAGAACTGTAAGAAGATTTTATAATGCTGTTAAGTATTTTGGAGCAACATCCTGGAAAAGTAAATTGCAAAATGAGGGATACAAGGATAGAGCTATAATTGATAGAACTAAGGAGGCTAAGGAATATTATAACCATTGGTATAAAATGTTAGGGATTAGGTGATATTATGGAAAAAACTTTACTAGAATATGGTGTAGTAGGGGCTATTTTACTGTATTTCCTATGGAAAGATAGTAAGACATTTGAAATTTATAGAACTACTATGCAGAAGATAGTAGACCAGTTGGAAGCAATGCAAAAGGACCAAACAGAATTAAAAAAAGATATGGAGGAGATTAAAAAAATCATAAAGTAATGGGGTAGGATTTTGTCCTACCCCTTCTTTTTTAGTGTAAAAATTTAAAAAAAGTGTTATATAACATCTGTTATATTTGAATTAATCTAAATTAGATTGAATTTGGTGCAAACAAAGTGCAAACAAAAAAAGTATCAGAATACAAAAAAGCCCTCAACTTTTTTCAAGTTCGGGCTTTTTTGTAGAAATTAAACTATAATTAAGGAAACGATACAAGATAAATATAGCATTATTTATTTAATTTGTCAACAACTTTTTATAAAAAATTAGCAATTCATATATTTTTATATTGAAATTAAAATAAAAAAATATATTTTAAATATAAAAAATTTTATAATTTAATTTTTATTAATACTAATTAAAAAAATTTTTTCTTAAATATTAAAAAATTAATAATATAATTTGCATTAGAAGATTAATCGTGTTATACTTTCTTATATATTTACTTATTTATTAGGAGGAAAGATGCAAGAATTATTTTCTAAGTATGGGAATGTGGTAATTATTGTAATTGTTTGGATTGCTATTTTTTATTTTTTAATAATTAGACCAAATAAGAAGAAACAACAACAACAACAAAATCTTCTTAACTCTTTAAAAGAAGGGACAGAAGTAATAACTATTGGTGGAATTAAAGGAACAATAGCTTTTGTTGGGGAAGATTATGTTGAAATTAGGGTAGATAAAGGAGTTAAATTAACTTTTAGAAAATCTGCTATTGCAAATGTTATCAACAACAATCAACAATAGAAACGACAAAACCTTGTCGTTTTTATTATTGATAATTTTTCTATGGAGAGTTTTACTCTTAAATAACAAAGTAATATTAAGGATGTATTAGATTATGAAAAAAAAGTTGCTTAGTGTTTTTTTCTTTTTTCTTGTATCAGTTTTATCATTCTCTGCAAAAGTAAGTGATGTAAAATTTTCTGCTAATAAATTTATAATTAATTTGAATGCAGCTGATGGAGAATGTTTAGTGAGTGCTGATGAAGAATCAAGGCTTATATATATAGAAATTCAAAATTTAGATAGTAGTTCTTTTGAAAAATTTTCAAGAAATTTAGAGTTAGATATCAGAAGTTCTAATTTATTTGAAGATGTAATAATAGATAAATCAAAAGATAGTGTTTCATTGACATTACAAGTTGCACCAAAGGTTTCATATACTATGGATACTACTAATAAAAGAATAGAACTAAATTTACAAAGAACTTCAAAAAATAAACATCTTATAGTAATAGATCCAGGACATGGTGGAAAAGACCCAGGAGCTGCAAGAGGTTCAGTAGTGGAAAAAAAGATTGTTCTTGCAGTTGGAACTTATTTAAGAGATGAACTTTCAAAGGATTTCAATGTAATAATGACAAGAGATTCAGATTTTTTTGTAGTTTTAAGTGAAAGACCTAAAATTGGAAATAAAAATAAGGCAGCATTATTTGTAAGTGTGCATGCTAATGCTTCAGATAATAAAAGTGCTAATGGGGTTGAAGTATTTTACTTCTCAAAAAAATCTTCTCCTTATGCAGAAAGAATTGCAAATTTTGAAAATAGCATAGGTGAAAAATATGGAGATAGTAGTGATAAGATAATTCAAATATCAGGAGAATTAGCATATAAGAAAAATCAAGAAAATTCTATAAGACTTGCTAAAAAGATAGTGGAGAATATTGCTGATAGATTAGAAATGAGAAATGGTGGAGTTCATGGAGCAAACTTTGCAGTATTAAGAGGATTTAATGGAACAGGAGTATTGATAGAGTTAGGATTTGTTAGTAACTCTTATGATTCAGAGATTTTAGTTGACAGCAATTCTCAACAAAAGATGGCTGAGGAAATTGCAAAATCAATCAGAGAATATTTGACAAGGTGATAATAATGAATAAAAATATAAAAATGATAGATTTAAAAAAATTGAAAAAAATAAATGTAACTGTTCTCTTACTTGTAATTGTGGCTATTCTTGGAATTATAACTCTTCTTATGCCATCTAAAGATAAAATTGGGGAAATAGAAGTTAGAAAGGTTGAGCAAAAAAAAGAAGAAATGGTTGAAGTAACTGTGTATGGAGTTACAGAAGGTTCAGATAGTCCTAGTAAATATACGCTTACTTTAAAAGAAGCATCAACAAGTGATTTATTAAAATCAGCAGTTGAAGATATGGTTAAGAAATATTCATCAGATTTAGAATTGGTAAATATTTATTTTAGTGATGATACAGTATATTATGAATTTAATAAAAAAGATTTATCTGAAGCATTTTTAAATGCTTTGCAAATGACAACACAAGAAATAACAGGTGTGGAAGAAATTAATTTATTATAATAGAAAATTTAAGAGGAGTTAAAATGTTTGACAAATTAGAAGAAGTTGTTGCTAGATATGATGAGCTTAACAAAATGTTAGTTAGCCCAGAAATTCTAGCAGATTCTAAAAAAATGATAGAATGTAATAAAGCTTTAAATGAAATAACCGAAATTGTTGAAAAATATAAAGAATATAAAAAATATGTAGATGATATTGAATTTATTAAGGAAAGTTTTAAGACAGAAAAAGATCCTGATATGAAAGAAATGCTCAATGAAGAATTAAAAGAAGCAGAAGAAAAGTTACCAAAACTTGAAGAAGAATTAAAAATTTTATTGTTACCAAAAGATAAAAATGATGATAAGAATGTTATTGTTGAAATAAGAGCAGGAGCTGGTGGAGATGAAGCAGCTCTTTTTGCAGCAGATTTATTTAGAATGTATTCAAGATATGCTGAAAGAAAAAAATGGAAGATTGAAATTATAGAAAAACAAGATGGAGAACTTGGTGGAATAAAAGAAATTGCTTTTACTATAATTGGTTTAGGGGCATATTCAAGGTTAAAATTTGAATCAGGAGTCCATAGAGTACAAAGAGTTCCAAAGACAGAAGCCTCTGGAAGAATTCATACTTCAACTGCAACTGTTGCAGTTTTACCAGAAGTTGAAGATGTTCAAGAAGTAACTGTTGACCCAAAGGATTTAAAAATAGATACATATAGATCAGGTGGGGCAGGAGGACAACATGTTAATATGACAGATTCTGCTGTAAGAATTACTCACTTACCTACTGGGATAGTAGTTCAATGTCAAGATGAAAGGTCCCAGTTAAAAAATAGAGAAAAAGCTATGAAGCATTTGCTTACTAAACTTTATGAAATGGAACAAGAAAAACAAAGAAGTGAAGTTGAATCTGAAAGAAGATTACAAGTAGGAACAGGAGATAGAGCAGAAAAAATTAGAACATATAATTTCCCAGATGGAAGAATTACGGACCATAGAATAAAACTCACAGTACATCAATTAGAAGCATTTTTAGACGGGGATATAGATGAAATGATTGATGCACTTATAACTTTTCATCAAGCAGAACTTTTATCTGCTTCGGAACAATAATGAACTTAGTAGAAATATTAAAATTTACAGAAGAGTATTTGAAAAAATACTCTTTTTCAAAACCCCGTTTAGAAGCAGAAAAGTTAGTTTCTTATGTTTTAAATCTTGATAGAATAGCCCTTTATATTCATTATGAAAGAGAATTATCAGAAGATGAAAAAACTTCAATTAAACAATATTTAAAAAAAATGGTAGAAGAAAATAAAACTTTTGATGAGTTAAAAGGTGAAAAGAAAGATTTTAAAGAAGAAAATTTAGATATTTTTAATAAATCTGTTGAATACCTTAAAAGAAATGGAGTTCCAAGTCCGTTGTTAGATACAGAATATATATTTTCAGATGTTTTAAAAGTGAATAAAAATACTTTAAAATATAGTATGTCAAGAGAAATTAAAGAAGAAGATAAAGATAAAATTAGAGAAATGTTAGTTCTTAGAGCTAAAAAAAGAAAACCCCTTCAATATATTTTAGGAGAATGGGAGTTTTATGGATTGCCATTTAAAGTAAGAGAAGGAGTCTTAATTCCAAGAGCAGATACAGAAATTTTAGTTGAACAATGTATACAACTTATGAGAGAAGTTGAAGAACCTAATATTTTAGACATAGGAAGTGGAAGCGGAGCTATATCAATAGCTATTGCAAATGAATTAAAATCTAGTTCTGTAACAGGTATTGATATAAATGAAAAAGCTTTAAAACTTGCAAATAAAAATAAAATATTAAATGAAATAGAAAATGTTAATTTTATAGAGTCTAATTTATTTGAAAAACTTGATAAAGATTTTAAATATGATTTAATAGTTTCAAACCCACCATATATAAGTAAAGAAGAATATGAAACTCTTATGCCAGAAGTTAAAAATTATGAGCCTCAAAATGCTTTAACAGATTTAGGAGATGGCTTGTATTTTTATAGAGAAATATCTAAATTAGCAGGTGAATATTTAAAAGATACTGGTTATCTTGCTTATGAAATTGGATATAATCAAGCAAAAGATGTTACAAAAATTTTACAAAATAATAATTTTAATATTTTATCTGTTATAAAAGATTATGGTGGAAATGATAGAGTAGTGATAGCTAAAAAAGCAGTAAAAACTGAGAATTTTGAAGAAATTGAGGAAGAGGAAGATGTCAACTTATCTGAATGATTATGATTATTTTTTACCTGAAGAACTTATAGGGCAAAAACCAAGAGAGCCAAGAGATTCAGCTAAACTTATGCTAATTAATAGAAAAACTGGAAGTATAGAGCATAAACATTTCTATAATATAGTTGACTATTTACAAAAGGGAGATGTTCTAGTTAGAAATGCAACTAAGGTTATCCCTGCCAGAATTTTTGGGCATAAGGATACAGGTGGAGTTTTAGAGATTCTTTTAGTTAAAAGAATTTCCTTAGACACTTGGGAATGCCTTTTAAAACCTGCTAAAAAATTGAAATTAGGTCAAAAATTATATATAGGTGAAAATAAAGAATTAATAGCAGAACTTTTGGAAATAAAAGAAGATGGAAACAGAATTTTAAAATTCTATCATGAAGGAAGTTTTGAAGAAATTTTAGATAAACTAGGTTCTATGCCTTTGCCTCCTTATATAACAAGAAAGTTAGAAAATAAAGATAGATATCAAACTGTTTATGCTCAAAGAGGAGAATCAGTAGCTGCTCCAACAGCAGGACTACATTTTACAGAAGAGCTATTAAAAAAGATTTTAGATAAGGGTGTAGAAATAGTTGATATCTTTTTAGAAGTAGGATTAGGGACTTTCAGACCTGTTCAAACTGTAAATGTTTTAGAGCATAAAATGCATGAAGAAAGTTTTGAGATTTCAGAAAAAGCTGCTAAAATAATAAACGAAGCTAAGACAGAAGGAAGAAGAATTATATCAGTTGGAACTACTGCTACAAGAGCATTAGAATCTTCTGTTGATGAAAATGGAAAATTGATTGCTCAAAAAAAAGATACAGGAATTTTTATCTATCCTGGGTATAAATTTAAAATTGTAGATGCTTTGATTACAAATTTTCATCTTCCTAAATCAACACTTTTAATGTTAGTTTCAGCATTCTATGATAGAGAAAAAATGCTTGAAATATATAATTTGGCAGTTAAAGAAAAATATCATTTTTTTAGCTTTGGGGATAGTATGTTTATTTACTAAGTAGGTGATAATGTGAGAATAATAGCAGGAGAAGCTAAAAATAGAATAATAAAAACAAGAAAAGGTTTTGATACAAGACCCACTCTTGAAAGTGTTAAAGAATCTCTTTTCTCAATAATTACTCCCTATATTGAAGGAAGTGTTTTCCTTGATTTATTTAGTGGAAGTGGGAGCATTTCACTTGAAGCAATAAGTAGAGGTGCTAAAAGAGCAGTAATGATTGAAAAAGATGGAGAAGCATTAAAATATATCATTGAAAATATAGACAATTTAGGTTTTTCAGATAGATGTAGAGCATATAAAAATGATGTTATTAGAGCAATAGAGATATTAGGAAGAAAAAATGAAAAATTTGATATAATTTTCATGGATCCTCCATATCAAGATAATGTTACTAAGAAAGTTTTAAAAGCAATAGATAAGGCAAATATTTTAGCAGAAGATGGACTTATTATCTGTGAACACCATTTACTTGAAGATTTAGAAGATAATATTGCTTCATTTAGAAAAACTGATGAGAGAAAATATAATAAAAAAATATTAACATTTTATACAAAATGATTAATTGTTTTTCTTGAAAAAATTTTTTATGTTTCTAGTTTTACATCTCAACTACTTGACAGCCATTAGTGTTTCGTGAGCTCCACAAAGGCTCTCCAAACATTTATGGACATCGCAGTAATCTCATTTGAATAATTTTATATAAATCTTTCAAGAAAAACTTGTCATTATTATAAATATTTTTTTATTATATGAAAGGAGTTGGAATGGGTAAAAATACTTTTGAAGAAAATTTAGAAAATTTAGATAAAATTATTGAATCATTAGAAAGTGGAGAACTTAGTTTAGATGATGCAATAAAAGAATATGAAAATGCTATGAAACTTATAAAATCATCTTCTAAAATATTGAATGAAGCTGAGGGTAAGTTATTAAAAGTTATTGAAAAAAATGGTGAAATAGATATAGAGGAGATTTAAAATGAATGATTTCCAAGTTTATTTAAAAGAAAAAACTGATTTTTTTGAAACTGAATTAAAAAAAGAGTTAAAAGAACTTTCTTATCCTGAAACTATTGCTAATGGTATGGAATATGCCATTTTAAATGGTGGAAAGAGATTAAGACCTTTTTTACTTTTTGTAACATTAGAATTGTTAAATGAGGATATAAATAAAGGTGTAAAATCTGCAATAGCATTAGAGATGATACATTCATATTCTCTTGTTCATGATGATTTGCCAGCTCTTGACAATGATGATTATAGGAGAGGCAAATTAACAACTCATAAAGTTTTTGGTGAAGCAGAAGGAATACTTATAGGAGATTCACTTTTAACTTATGCTTTTTATGTTCTTTCTCAGAAAAATTTAGAATTGTTATCTTCTGAACAGATTGTGAATATCATTTCAAAAACTTCTGAATATTCAGGAATAAATGGAATGATAGGTGGACAGATGATAGATATTCAAAGTGAAAATAAGAAAATAGATTTGGAAACTTTAAAATATATTCATAGTCATAAAACAGGAAAATTAATTAAACTTCCTATTGAAATAGCTTGTATCATTGCTAATGTGGAAAAAGATAAAAGAAAAGTTTTAGAAGAATATGCGGATTTAATTGGTTTAGCTTTTCAAGTTAAAGATGATATTTTAGATGTTGAAGGAACTTTTGAAGATTTAGGAAAACCTGTGGGCAGTGATGTTGATTTACATAAGGCTACTTATCCAAGTATTTTAGGAATGGAAGAAAGTAAAAAAATTTTAAATAATACTGTTGAAAAAGCTAAGCAAATTATTAAAAATAAATTTGGAGATGAAAAAGGAAAAATTTTAATTTCTCTTGCAGATTTTATAAAAGAGAGAAATAAATAAAGAATAAAAACTGTTGTAAAAATAAATACAGCAGTTTTTTATTTACAAAAATATTTTTCTAATAAAAATAAATTTAATTAACAAAATTTAACTTTATATGTTAAAATAATATAGTTAATGAGGTGATAGAATGGAAAAAAATATACCCAATCATATTGCAATAATTATGGATGGTAATGGGAGATGGGCAAAAAAGAGAGGGCTTGCTAGAAGTTTTGGGCATATGGAAGGAGCAAAAACATTAAGGAAAGCACTTGAATATTTAACAGAAATTGATGTTAAATATTTAACTGTTTATGCTTTTTCAACAGAAAATTGGAATAGACCACAAGATGAAGTTTCAACACTTATGAAACTATTTTTAAAATATATAAAAAGTGAAAGAAAAAATATGATGAAAAATAAGATACGTTTTTTTGTTTCAGGTAGAAAAAACAATGTTCCAGAAAAATTACAAAAAGAAATTGAAAAGTTAGAAGAAGAAACTAAAAATAATGATAAAATAACATTAAATATAGCATTTAACTATGGTAGTAGAGCAGAAATAGTTGATGCAGTGAATAGAATAATAAAAGATGGAAAAGAAAATATAACAGAAGAAGATTTTTCTAAGTATTTATATAATGATTTTCCAGATCCAGATTTAGTTATAAGAACAAGTGGAGAGATGAGGATATCAAACTTCTTATTATGGCAAATAGCTTATTCAGAGTTTTATATCACAGATACTTTATGGCCAGATTTTGATGAAAAAGAAATAGATAAAGCTATTGAGAGTTACAACCAGAGAGAAAGAAGATTTGGAGGAGTAAAAAATGTTTAAATGGAATAGAGTTTTAGTTGCATTGATAGGAGTTCCATTATTATTATTTATTTATGCAGGCGAGAGCTTTTTCAGAATAAATCTTTATGGATTACCTATGCTAATTTTTACAAATCTAGTTATTGGTATAGGAACTTATGAATTTTACAAGATGATAAAAATATCAGGGAAAGAAGTATATGATAAATTTGGAATAATTGTTGCCATAACAATACCAAATTTAGTATATCTTAGCAATCAAAGTCATTATAGTTATTTAGAGCAAGAATTAATTGCAGTTGTGTTAATAGTTGCAACTATTTTTATGTTAACATATAGAGTTTTTAGAAATCAAATAAAAGGGACTTTGGAGAAAGTATCTTATACTTTACTAGGAATAATATATGTATCTGTGTTTTTCTCACAAATAATAAATCTCTATTTTTTAGGAGCAGTATTTCCATTAATTCTTCAAGTTTTAGTTTGGGTATCAGATACATCAGCAGGAATAGTAGGAGTTGCGATAGGAAGGAAATTCTTTAAAAATGGCTTTACAGAAATAAGTCCTAAAAAATCTGTTGAAGGTGCATTGGGCTCAATCATTTTTACAGGTTTAGCTTTTGTATTAATTGTTGTTTTGTATATTGAAAGAATTAATGGGGCAACAATAGGAGAAATATTTTTATCATTTATTATGGGAGTTATAATATCTGTTGTTGCTCAAATTGGAGATTTAATAGAATCATTATTTAAAAGAGAATGTAGTGTAAAAGATTCTGGAACCATACTTATGGGACACGGTGGAATATTAGATAGATTCGATAGTATGATATTAGTTTTACCTTTTGTAACTATGGTGCTATATTTCTTTCATCTATATATAAGTTATCAATATGGAATTTAATTATAAGGAATGATAAAAATGAAAAAGATTTTAATTCTTGGTTCAACTGGAAGCATAGGAACAAATGCTCTTGAACTTATTAGAAATAATAGAGAACATTATCAAGTTATTGGTATCAGTGGAAATAAAAATATAGATTTATTAAAAAAGCAAATTGAAGAATTTAAACCTACATCTATTTATGTAGGTTCTGAACAAGATGCTTTAAATTTAAAAAAAGAATATCCTTTTTTAAAAGAAGTTTATTTTGGAGAAAATGGACTTGCAGAGCTTTCTAAAAATTCTGATTATGATATTATATTGACAGCAGTAAGTGGGGCAATAGGTATAGATTCAACTGTTGAAGCTATAAAAAGAGAGAAAAGAATAGCTCTTGCCAATAAAGAAACTATGGTGTCAGCAGGAGCATATATAAATAAACTTTTAAAAGAGTATCCAAAAGCTGAAATTGTTCCAGTGGATAGTGAACATTCAGCATTATTTCAATCATTACAAGGATTTAAAAAAGAGAATGTAAAAAAATTAATAATAACAGCAAGTGGTGGAACATTTAGAGGAAAAGACTTAGCTTATTTAGAAAATGTTACTGTGGAACAAGCATTGAAACACCCAAATTGGTCTATGGGCAAAAAAATTACTATTGATTCTTCAACATTGGTAAATAAAGGGCTTGAAGTTATAGAGGCACATGAGTTATTCAATGTAGATTATGATAATATAGAGGTTATTGTACACCCACAAAGTATAGTTCATTCTATGGTTGAATATGTTGATGGAAGCATTATAGCACAAATGGGAGTGGCTAATATGAAAACTCCAATACTTTATGCTTTTACTTATCCTGAAAAAGAATTTAATTCTTCAATAAATTTTTTAGATTTAATAAAAACTAATAACTTAACTTTTGAAGAACCTGATAGAAAAACTTTTAAAGGTATAGATTTAGCTTATAGAGCTGGAAAAATTGGAGGTACTATGCCAACAGTTTTTAATGCTTCAAATGAAGTTGCAGTTGAATTATTTATGAAGAAAAAAATAAAATTCTTAGATATTTATAGGATTATTGAAGAAGCTATGGATAGTCATCAAGTATTATCTTTAAATACTGATAATGCTTTAAATACTATAAAAGAAGTTGATAAAGAAACAAGAAAGAAAGTGAGAGAACAATGGGAAAAATAATTGTTATAGAGGGTACTGATTCAAGTGGAAAAGAGACTCAAACAAAATTATTGTATGAAAGAGTAAAAAAAATACACGATAAAACTATAAGAATTTCTTTTCCTAATTATGACAGTCCTGCATGTGAGCCAGTTAAAATGTATTTGGCAGGAGCTTTTGGAACAGATGCAACTAAGGTAAATCCTTATCCTATATCAACTATGTATGCTATTGATAGATATGCTTCTTTCAAACAAGATTGGGAGAAAAAATATATTGACGATTATGTTATAATAACAGATAGATATGTAACTTCTAATATGATACATCAAGCCTCTAAAATTAAAGATAATGAAGAAAAAGATGAATATTTGAAGTGGCTTGTAGATTTAGAGTATAATAAAAATAAAATTCCAGAACCAGATATAGTTATTTTTTTGAAAATGCCAATAGATAAAGCAAAAGAACTTATGGAGAATAGAAAAAATAAAATTGATGGATCAGAAAAAAAGGATATACATGAGGTCAATGAAGATTATTTAAAAAAATCTTATGAGAATGCAACAGCTATTTCTAAAAAATATAACTGGTGTGAAATAGAATGTGTTGAAAACAATAAAATTAAAAGTATAGAGAAAATAAATGATGAAATTTTCTCTAAAATTAAAGAGATAATACAATATTAAAAAAATAAGTAAGTCAATAAAAACAAGTGAATTGCATTTTATAATAAATTTTCTTTGAAAGCAAATTTTATAGATTTTAAGTAAGATTACTGCGACGTCCTATAATGTTGAAAGAGCCTTTGTGGAGCTCGAGAAACATT